>Ga0105047_10007501_pt1 | contig 18368 bp, 17 predicted proteins | sample MAT04_FD_78384 | JGI IMG/M metagenome (GOLD analysis project Ga0105047, IMG submission 78384) | Freshwater microbial communities from Lake Fryxell liftoff mats and glacier meltwater in Antarctica - MAT-04 (megahit assembly) | ecosystem: Environmental > Aquatic > Freshwater > Ice > Liftoff... | reverse complement strand
CCAGCAAAATATTGAATACGGCCGGCGTCAGCGGCAGGTTGTCAGTAATTTTTGTGGGGGATTGGACCATAGCTCTCCTCGTATTTATATCCGTTACGGATCTATCTGTTACGGATATTATAGATAATAATTGTCCAATTGTCAACAGCCAAATTTGGTTGAAAACCTACTCAATGGCCTGATATTCTCTTTTCCCCCAATTCTATTGATCTTGGCAAAAAGCCTTTAATTCCTGCTGTTTTGCCACCCGCGAAGCACAGGCAGAGTGGGTGGCAAAACCGGCCTATGGATGCACAACCCGCAACTCCAGATGCTGTTCGTAGCCGTCGAAGTCGCTGTCGTTGTGCAGCAGTTCATGGTCATTTTCCAGACAATAGCTGGCAATCAAGTTGTCAATGGTCTTGCGAACCGTGACTCCTTTTTGGCGCAGGAAGCGGTAATTGCGTGCGCTTTGCACGGCTAATGTTGGGCTAACCATACTGACCTGGGTGAACTTGCCCAGAGCCCTGCGCGCTTTTTCAAAATCAGCATCCTGACGAAAACCTTGCAAGACTTCAGCCAGCATTAAATCACCTACCAGGATAGGGATGCGCTCAATAATGGCGTGAAGATAGTCGGTTTGTGGACTTTCGACGCCATTAAAGTAGTCTATCCATACTGTTGAGTCAACCACCAGCATGCTTACTCCTCCACGCTGCGCGACTGGCGCTGTTCGTCGAGATTGCCCTGCCATTTCAATTTGCCGCGTAGCTGGCGAATTTCGGCTTGCTCGCGCAACAAGATCAGCGTGCGCAAGGCTTCCTGCACGACTGCGCGCTTGGTTTTGATGCCGGTTAATTTTTGAGCGCGTTCGATCAAATCCTCATCCAGGACAATATTGGTACGCATGTCAGTCTCCAGAATGTGTATAAAAATATATTTTTATGTGTATTATACCGCAGATTCAAAACCCTTTGTCCTATACAATCATCCCCCGCTCTAATCGAGAGCGGGGGATGATTGATTGCAATTGTTTTAAAACGTCGCAGTCGCAAAAAATGCGCGCGGCGCAGCTTATTCCGGGGCAGGCGCGGCCGGTTCTTCATCCACCGCTTTGCTCTCCGCGCCAGGTGTGACCGGTTCTTCATCCACCACTTTGATCTCCCCGGCCGGCAGGCGGGCCAGTGAAGCCACCGTGTCGCCCTTCGACATATTCATCAGGCGCACGCCGCGCGTGGCCCGGCCAAGTGGGTTAATTTCTTTTACCCGTTGGCGCAGCACGGTGCCGCCGGTGGAAATGGAGGTCACTTCGTCGTCTTCCTGCACCACGCGCGCCGCGGCAATGCGCCCAATCGAATCCATGTTTTTCTGGTCGATGGTCAGCACGCCGCCGGTAGCGCGTCCCTTGACCGGATATTCATCCAGCGGGGAGATTTTGCCAAAGCCCAGCGTGGTGATCACCATCAGGTAGCCCCCGGGTTCCACTACTTCCATCGAAGCCACCTGGTCGCCGGGGCGCAGATGGATGCCGTTAACTCCACTGGCCTGGCGGCCCATGGGCCGAATTTCTTTTTCCGTCATGCGCAGCGCCTGGCCTTCTTCGGTCACCAGGATCACGTCATCATCGCCGTGGGTCAGGCGCACCCAACCCAATTGGTCGCCTTCTTCCAGGCCGATGGCGATCAGGCCGGAAGGGCGCACGCTGGCAAATTCGGCCAACGAGACGCGTTTGATGCGGCCTTTGCGGGTGGCCATAGTGCAGTATTGCGCGCTTTCAAATTCGGGCACAGCCACCGCCGCGGTGATCTGCTCGCCCTGCTCCAACGCCAGCACGTTGATGATGGGAATGCCCTTGTCGGTGCGTCCGGCGTCGGGGATCTGGAAGGCTTTTTCAGCATAGACCTTGCCACGGTCGGAGAAGAATAAAAAGGTCTGCAGGGTGCGCCCCGGAATGAGCATAAGCACGGTGTCTTCCTCGCGCATGGTTTGCCCGCTGACACCGCGGCGGCCGCGGCCCAGCGACCGAAAGACACTGACCGCCACCTTTTTGATATAGCCCTTGGAAGTCAGGCTGATCAAAATCGGTTCGTCTGCCAGCAGATCTTCCTCACGGAAATTTTCTGCTGCTTCGGCGGTGATGCGCGTGCGGCGTTCGTCACCAAATTTTTCGGCCAGTTCTTTCAGATCTGTCTGAATCACAGTAAGAATCTTGCGCGGGTTTCCCAACAGGTCGGTCAGAGCTTCGATGCGGGTGCGGGTCTGCAACTGTTCTTCTTCAATCTTATGGCGCTCGAGGGCTGCCAGCCGGCGCAGTTGCATATCCAGAATCGCCTGGGCCTGAATCTCACTCAGTTTGAAACGTTCCACCAGCGCCAGTTTGGCGGCATCGGCATCATCGGCCTGGCGAATGGTCTGAATGACGGCGTCCAGGTTGTTCAGGGCGATCATCAGACCTTCCAAAATGTGCCCGCGGGCGCGTGCTTTGGCCAGGTCGAACTGTGCGCGGCGGGTGATGACGCGCTGGCGGTGTTCGATATATAACTGCAGCGCGCGTTTGAGCGTCAAGTGGCGCGGCTCGCCTTCCACCAGCGCCAGCATATTAACGCCAAAGGTCGATTGCAGCGGGGTGTATTTATACAGCTTATTGAGCACCGAATGCGGCTGGGCACTGCGTTTCAACTCGATCACAATGCCCATCCCGCGCCGGTCCGATTCATCACGCAGGTCGGTGATGTCGTCGATCTTGCCTTCGCGGGCCAGCTCGGCGATGCGCTCGATCAGCGTGGTTTTATTCACCTGGTAAGGAATTTCGGTGATGACAATCGCCGTTTTGCCGCTCTTCAGTTCTTCAAAATGGGTCGTACCGCGCACGGTCAGGCGGCCGCGCCCGGTGGAATAGGCCTGGTGGATGCTTTCACGGCCTACGATGACCCCACCGGTGGGGAAATCGGGCCCGGGGACGAACTGCATTAGTTCGTCGTTGGTGATCTCTTCCATGGTGTCGTAGTGCTCGATCAGGTAATCGATAGCCTTGGCCAGATCGCGCAGGTTGTGCGGCGGGGTATTGGTGGCCATGCCCACCGCGATACCAGAGGCGCCATTGAGCAGCAGGTTCGGCAGGCGCGAGGGCAGCACCAGCGGTTCCTGCAGTGAACCATCGAAATTATCTCCAAAATCGACGGTATCGGAATCGATATCCCGCAGCATTTCTTCCGAAAGGGGGTTGAGGCGGGCCTCGGTGTAACGCATCGCGGCCGGGGCATCGCCGTCGATCGAGCCGAAGTTGCCCTGGCCTTCGACCAGCATGTAGCGCAGAGAAAAATTCTGCGCCATGCGCGCCATGGCATCGTAAACCGCCATATCACCATGCGGATGGTATTTGCCCATCACTTCACCGACGATACGGGCCGACTTTTTATAAGAGGTGTTGGCGCGAATCCCCATATCGTACATTGCAAATAGAATGCGCCGCTGGACAGGTTTCAGCCCGTCGCGGGCATCTGGCAGCGCGCGCGCCACAATCACGCTCATGGCGTAATCGAGGTACGCAGTGCGCATCTGGTGGTCAATGTCCACCATCTGGATGTTTCCGATTTCCATAAAAAGATCCTTCTAGGACTAAGCCCGGCAATTGAAACAATGATTTCAACCTATAATTATACCTTGTTTCCGGCTGTTCCTTACGATAAAGGGATAAAGGGACGCACAGATAATTCCTGCCAAACCACTCCGATCCGACGATTTAAAAGACAATTCCTGGCCCAAAAACTATTGAGAGCATAGCTTTTCAGTTACCTGGATTTCTTTACGAATTGCACCACATCTCTATACTCGATGTTTTTTCAATAGAATTACCCTTGGTGGATACTCAACTCGAATGGACGGAGAGGTATGATCGTATTCAAACTAAGCTCTTTATTTTCATGCAGCCAGATGCCCGCCCCCAAGTGACCAGGCATTTTGAAGATTTTCTAGATCACCCAGAAAGGTACAAGTTTGACCGAGTGCTCAGGCATGGCGATTTTGGCCCCGGCAATATCATTTATGATCCGGATAATGGGTCTGTGGTTGGCATTTTAGATTTCGGGGGAGCGGGCTCAGGTGATCCGGCAATTGATTTTGCGGGTCTCTATGCATCCTTCGGTGAAGAATTCTATACAAAGTGTTATGCAATCTACCCAGAGATGGAACAAGCTTTGAAAAGAGTACATTTCTACTGCGGCATGTTTGCATTGGAAGAAGCACTTTTCGGGATTGAAAATGGTGACGAAGTGGCCTATCATAACGGCATTGCTAAGTACGTGTAGGTGTAATTTATTGTTTCTTTAATAAATTTCCGCCCAACATCGGCTTCACCCGACCGCCTCCGGCGTAATGAGCGGCGGGCAATTTGCTGAGTTTCATGCTATGATAATGATCGAGTGTCGCCCGTCTCGGCGGCGTGTGAGACAAACCATTGGGCGGAGGCAGAATTAATCTGCCTGATCAATTCATAAATCACCCAATCACAAGGAGATATCCCATGTCATTTCAAGCATACTTGGATAATATTGAGGAAAAGACTGGCAAGACGCCGAATGAGTTTATTGCGATGGCTAAAGAGAGGGGCTTTACCAACCCAGGAACCAAAGCTGAAACCATCATAAAGTGGCTCAAGGATGAGTATGGTCTGGGTCGCGGCCATGCAATGGCCATCGTCCACATCATCAAAAACGGCGCAAAGATAGACGACAAGCACGTTGAAAGCGGCGGCACGCACAGTGACGAATCAGACACACTAAGACTGGACGGCAAGAAGCATCGAGACTCGTAGACGACAGGACCCATCATTGCAATCGGGCAGGTTACCTACCGATACATGCAGTTAAAATATTAATAGACTTTATCGGAAATTAAATCGGGACGCCTCCCCCTAAGCTTCTTTTTATGGCGGAATTGATATCGAATCGTGCGATGTTTAAGTCAGCATGGACGAAGAATGCGCAGGGTGCATTTTAATTCTGGGGCGAAAATACCCTTTGCCCCTTGTGATCAGACAAAACCCATTATAAAGATTGGAGAGCCCCCTTATGCAGTACCGCAACTTTGGCCTTTCGGGCCGCCAGACATCGATTTTGGGATTCGGCGCGATGCGCATCCCCACTCACGAAGACCGCACGGCCGACCTGGAACGAGCTGTGCCGCTGCTCCGGCAGGGATTGAAATTGGGGATCAATTATATCGACACCGCGCATGTTTATTGTGAAGGCACCAGCGAAATTGCCGTCGGCCAGGCTGTAAAAGGTTTCGACCGCTCGCAGATCACCATCACCACCAAGGTGGGGGCCGGAGATGAAGAAAAAGCAGGCGCGGAATCGTGGGGCCGGCGCCTGGAATTGAGCCTGAAACGGCTCGACACTCACATCGATTTCATCCTGTTTCATGGCCTGCGCTGGGATGTGTTTGAAAATTGGGTCAGCAAGCCCGGCTGGGCCCTGGACGTGGCCCGCAAGGCTCAGGCCGACGGCCTGGTGAAACACATCGGTTTTTCGAGCCACGATACCTGTGACAACATCATCCGGCTGATCGATACGGGTGAATTTGAAGCCGTGCTGATGCAGTACAACTACCTCGACCGCCATAATGAGCCGGCCATTGCGCGCGCCGCCGAGCGCGGCTTAGGTGTGTCCATTATGGGCCCGGTGGCCGGTGGGCGCCTGGCGGTTCCGGGCGGCGTGCTGGTGGATGCCGAAGGCGGATTGGAAATGAAAACGCCCGAACTGGCTCTGCGTTTTGTTTGGAATAACCCCGGGGTGAGTGTGGCGCTTTCGGGCATGAGCAGTTTGGAACAGTTGCGCGAAAATGTCACCTCGGCCAACCGTATGGAAACCCTCACCCCCGCGGAACAGGGTCAGATCCGACAGCTTTTCGAGCAGAATCAAAAACTGGCCGACCTGTACTGCACCGGGTGCAGTTACTGCCTGCCTTGCCCCAATGACATTCAGATACCGGAAAATTTCCGCTACATGAACTGGTTCCGGGTGTGGGGCATGGAAGAAAGCGCGCGGGCGGCATATGCGAAGCTCTCGATGCAGGGCGCCTGGACGCCGTATGCCGGGATGGTGATCGGCAAGCAGGCCGGCGAGTGCCTGGAATGCGGCGAGTGCGAACCCAAGTGCCCGCAGAATATTCCGATTGTCGAGCAGCTGCGCGAAGTTGCGCGAGTTTTGGGACAGTAAGCCTGAGCAAGTGCCAGATGAATGTGATGGAAGCCAATTACCGGTTGGGAAGGGTAATGCAAGCGCCTGATGGTGCCGTAACAATGGATTCTAGTTTTTGATGGGAGGAGTGTATGGAAGCCTGGGGAGTTGCCAACAGCATTACTTCGTTTGCCACCATTTTTGCAGGGGTGATTACGCTCACCCTGGGCGGCTTACACCGTCATCCGCGCCACTGGATGATCGTGTACGGCGCGGTGCTGCTGACCGGGCTGCCCACGCTGTGGTATCACGGTTCCAATGAACAGGTTTTTGCGGCGCGCATTTCCGATATTGGCACCAACCTGCTGCTAGCGTGGTGCGTGGCACGGGCAGCCCTGATTGATTTTTACACCATGCGCTCCCGGAATATTGTTGCCGGGGTCAGCGCGCTGAGCATTATCGCCTATTTGGGGTGGTATGCGGCAGTCGGACCGGTGCTTTCACGGGTGGTGGTTTTGAGTTTTGGCGCATTCGGCGGGTTTACGGTGGGCGAACTGGTGTTGATTTCCAATTCATTGTTGGGAACGTTTCTGATGGGGCTGCGGATTGGGCAGGCCCCGGCACAGGCCCGTCCCTATTTTTGGATTACGGTGGCATGGTTCCTGGCGGGTATGCTGGCAGCCACAGCCTCGAACCAACAAATTGATTTTGGTTTTATGGCCTGGCATGCGCTCTGGCACATCATTGGCGCTTTTGGCTTTGTAATGTTATGGGCATATACGGATGCCCGCCAGGCGGCGCATATCCGGTAAATGGGCTGTGATTGCCGCATACCTTACAGCCGGCGGTGAACCCGCCCGCCCGTGCGCAGCCACTCGATTTTGCCCTGGGCATCGCGTAAATATTCGGCGCGCGTGCCTTTTTCGGGGCCGCCGGTCACGATGGTGCGGTCGGCGGCATAAAATGCCGCGCGGAACGGCGCGGGGTTGGGGCCGGGAGGCGTTTCCGGGGTGGGGAAGCCGCCCTTGTTGCAAATGTGTATTTGCAGTTCGCCATCCAGCGGGCAGATTTCGATGGTTTGGGCCTGGGCGTCATAGCGCCCGGCGTATTCGGCCAACTCGTCTGCTGGGCGGGTGTAGGTGACCGGTTTTTCCTCGACGGCGCCCAGGGTAAGCTCCAGTGCAACCTGGTACATCTCCATGACCAGCGCATCGCCCGTTTCGGCGTTGGAGAGCATAGCGAAGGCAAAATCGTGCTCAGGCGCGAACAGGATCTGCGCATTCTGGCCGTGGGTGCCGCCCCCGTGGCGGAAAAAGGTGACCCCATTGAGGGTTTTAATGAACCACGTCAACCCCATGCCATCGGCAGACACACCCGGAAAAGCCTGCGGGCGGCGCATTTCGGTCAGGCTGGCGCTTTGCAGCAGGCGTTCGCCGCTTTCGGCCAGCCCGTCGCGCAGGTGAAAGCGGGCATAGCGCAGCAGGTCTGGTATGCAAGAGACCACCCCGCCGGCCGGATGGTTGGCGCGCCCCACCGCCCAGGGCACCACCGGTTCGGGCAGGCCCTGCGCGTTGGGGTAATGCCCCACTGCAAAGCGCTGCATCAGCACATCTTCGGGGAAGAAGAAGCTGTGGCTCATGCCCAGCGGGGCAAACAGCATCTCGCTGCACAAGGTCTCAAAGGGCAGCCCGCTAATCACTTCCAGCAGGCGCCCGGCAATGGCAAAGCCGGCGTTGTTGTAGTGCCACAGGCTGCCCAACGGGGTAAGCTGCGGCAGGCGCACCAGGCTGGCTACCATTTTCTCCAGGGCATCTTCGCCCCGGCCAAAATCGTTGAAGTAATCGCCGGCCCAGCCCCCGGTGTGGGTCAGCAGGTGGCGCATGGTCAGGCGGGCGGCGGTGTCTTCATCGGCCAGGCGCAGTTGGGGCAGGCTGGCCCGCACCGGACGGTCCAGTTCCAGGCGGCCCTGCTCCACCAGGCGCAGCGCCACGCTGGCCAGCATGGTTTTGGTGATCGAGCCAATCTGAAATAAAGTCTCTGGCGTCACCGGCAGGGGGTTGGTGGTGCTGGTGATGCCGAAGGCGGCAGTTTGTTCTTGCCCGTGAAACCAGGTGCCCACGGCAGTGCCGGGAACCTTGAGTTCTGCCATCCGGTCGGTAATTTTACGGCAAAGCGTTTCAAATGGAGTCTGCATGGTCGTATCCAATGGAGGGTATGCGTGTTGGGAATGGGGCGCGGCGGTCAAAAGCACGCTCTGGCCTGGCACGCAACTTGCTTTCCATTATATAATACCCGTGGTTGCATAAACCACTTTTACTAAAGCCCGGTGTATGGGTGTTCGTGCAGGGTGGTTGCGCCAGTTCCGCGAATTTTTCGGTCTGCTGTGCTTGACAGTATTTAAAACTCGGATATACTCACAATAACGGACACTACTGCCTGGGCGGACAGTCCTGAAAAGTGTAGGAGTATGGGATGAAGATTTCGATCTGGGATATTTTGAGCGTTGTGCTGATTCTTGCCACCGTAATGGTGGTGATGGTCGCGGCACAGATCTTTATGGATCCGACGACCGGGTTGAATCCCTTCCCACCGCCCACCCTGCCCACGGCGCTGGTTCTGCCCAAACCCACCAATACGCCAATTCGCCTGCCGCCCACCTGGACGCCCACGACGGTGAATAATGCGACTGTTGAACCGCTGGGGGTTACCCCAACGGGTCTGAAAGCGACTTCGACCCTGGTTGCCACGGCTACCGGTTTTGTGCTGCCCTCCGCCACGCCCACGCTTACCCCGAGCATTACCCCCACCATTACCCGCACCCCCAGCGTTACCCCCACCAAATCGAATACACCAGTTCCCTTCGCGGTGACCAGTGTGCAAATGGGTGTGGATGCCGCGGCGGTTTCTACTACCTGCCCGCCGGGCCATTTGTTCACATTTGTGGCCAGCATCGTCGCCGGCAATGGCGGCACGGTTATGTATCATTGGGAATTTAGCGACGGCACCAAGAGCGCGGTGCAGTCCTTAAGCTATTCTTCCGCTTCGTCCCAGGCGGTAACCACCACCTGGAACCAGGGCGCCACCTTCAGCGGTTGGGCGCAGATCTATATAGACGAACCCAATCATCAGGCGTTCAGCAGGCAGGCGATTGCCCTGACCTGTGTTCCCTGATTTCCATTTTATTGAGCCATCTTCCCACCCCTGACCCCTCTCTCCGTTGGGAGAGAGGGGTTTTTTATCCCACCATCCGCTGGTATAATCTACCCATATCCTTCTCTAAGATAAGAAACTATGAGCGATCCAATTACTCCCGAAGTTTTTGCCCATCTGGTTCACCTGGCGGCGTTGGAACTGAGCGCTGAAGAAGGCGAATATGTCCGGCGGCAGCTTAACAACCAGCTCAAGGCCATCCGCGAACTGGAAGCGATTCCCCTCGAATCGGATCTGACTGGTTCATCGCACGGGGTGCCCTACACCGCCCAGAACAGCCCGGCGCTGCGCCCGGATGAGTGGGCGCCTTATCCCGATGTAGCCGAACTGCTGGCCCAGGTGCCGCAGTTGGAAGATCGCTATATCATCGTCCCCGATATCCCGCACACCACACTGGATTAAATTTATGGAACTTTGCGACCTTTCTGCGTTTGAAATGGTGCGGCTGCTGCGCGCGCGCAAGGCCTCGGCGGGCGAACTGTTGGAATCGGCACTGCGCCGGATTGATACGGTGGATGGCCGCCCGGGCACGCTGGATGCGGGCGAAATTACCGCCGCGGACCGCCAGCATGTGCATTCGTTTATCACGCTGACCGCCGAACGCGCCCGCGCCCAGGCCGCGGCGGTAGACCGCCAGTTGGCAGCGGGCGAAGACCCCGGCCTGCTGGCGGGTGTGCCGGTCTCCATCAAAGATATCTTCTGCGTGCGCGGCACGCCTTCCACAGCGGCCTCGCGCATTCTGGCTAATTTTGTCGCGCCCTACACCGCCGTGGCGGTGGAACGCATGGAAAAAGCCGGCGCGGTGGTGGTGGGCAAGGCCAACCTGGATGAATTTACCTACGGTTCATCCAACGAATCGTCTGCCTTCCAGCCCTCTCCGCGCAATCCGTGGGATCTGACGCGTGTGCCCGGCGGTTCTTCGGGCGGCAGCGCCACTTCAGTGGCCGCCGGCGAGGTTGCGCTTTCGCTGGGCACCGATACCGCCGGCTCCATTCGCCAGCCCGCCGCCTTCTGCGGGGTAGTGGGGCTCAAACCCACTTACGGGCGCGTACCGCGTTACGGGCTAATCGCGTTTGGCTCTTCGCTCGACTGCCCCGGTCCGCTGGCGCGCACGGTGACTGACGCCGCCCTGATGCTGCAGGTGATTGCCGGCCCCGACCCTCACGATAGCACGGCCGCCGCCGTGCTGGTGGATGACTACCTGGCTGCGCTGGAGCGGGGTGTCAAAGGCCTGCGCATTGGCCTGTCGCCCGATTATTTTCAGATCAGCTTTCCCGATCCGCTCACCGGGGAATATCACGCGCAGCTCGTGCCGGCTGAAATTGAGGCCCCCGTGCGCCGCGCCGCGCAGTTATTGCGCGAGCTGGGCGCCGAAATTATCGAAGATGTGCCCATGCCCAACACCCGCTATGGCATTCCGGCTTATTTTGTGATCAGCCGGGTAGAAGCGGCCTCCAACCTGCATCGCTTTGACGGTGTCAAATATGGTCACCGCACCGCACAGCCGGTGCGCGACCTGACCGAAATGTACCGCAAGACGCGCGGCGAAGGTTTTGGCGCGCAGCCCAAGCTGCGCATTCTGATGGGCATGTATGTCAGCGCGGCTCAGTATTCCGAGCAATATTACCGGCGCGCGCTGCAAGTGCGCACGCTTATCCGCCAGGATTTTGATGAGGCGTTTGACCCCAACGGCAAATATCGCCTGAATGCGCTGCTGACCCCCACCACCCCCACCCCCGCGTTTGAATTGGGGGCCGTTTACGGTGATTCGGTGCTGATGCAGTATGCCGATCAATTGACCGTGCCGGCCAACCATGCTGGGGTGCCGGGGATTTCGATCCCGGCCGGGTTGGATGGGCAGGGCCTGCCGCTGAGCATTCAACTGCTCGGCCCTGATTTCAGCGAGGCCAGCTTGCTGCGCATTGGCCGCAGCTACGAGCAGGCCACCGCGGGAGATGCATGGCGTACACATAAACCGGCTGTGTTGCGGGCGTAGGCCGGCAGCCCGCTCAGCGAACGAGGATGAAGGTATGACCGAATACGAAGTAATTATTGGCCTGGAAACGCACATCCAGTTGAACACCACCACCAAGGTCTTCTGTTCCTGCAAGGCCGATTCGTGGATCGATCTACCCAATTCCAATATCTGCCCGGTGTGCTGCGGCCTGCCGGGGGTACTGCCGGTGCTTAACCGCGCCGTGGTCGAAAAAGCCACCCTGCTGGCTGAGGCCATGCACGCTGAAACCCGCCCGCTGTCTTACTTTGACCGCAAGAATTATTTCTACCCAGACCTGCCCAAGGGGTTTCAGATTTCGCAGTTTGATATGTCGATCGCCAAAGGCGGGTTCCTCGACTTGCCCATGCCGCAGGGCTACACCCGGCACGTGGGCATCTGGAAGCTGCACATTGAAGAAGATGCCGGCAAGACGGTAAACCAGCACGGGCGGCGGCTGATCGATTTTAACCGCTGCGGGGTGCCCCTGGTCGAGATGGTCACCGCGCCAGATCTGCGCACCTCCGATGAGGCCGCTCAGTATCTCATTCGCCTGCGCCAACTGCTGCGCTGGCTGGGTGTTTCCGAAGCCGACATGGAAAAAGGCCATTTGCGCTGCGATGCCAACGTATCCATCCGGCTCAAGGGCAGCACGCAGCTCAATACCAAGACCGAGATCAAAAATGTAAACTCCATCGACGCGGTGAAGAACGCCATTGAGAAAGAAGCGGAACGCCAGATGCGCGAAGTGGAAGCCGGACGCCGGATTGAGGCCTGGACGCTGGAGTGGGACGAGGACCGCGGGGTGCTGCGCAAAATGCGCTCTAAAGAGACCGAAGCCGATTACCGTTATTTCCGCGAACCCGATTTGCTTCCGATCCGCCTGGATGCGCAATGGAAGCAGGCCATTCTCCAGAACCTGCCGGAACTGCCCCTGGTTCGCCGCCGGCGCTTTGTGGAACAGGTTGGCCTCCCCGAATACGATGCCGACATTCTGACCAGTGAGCGCAACCTTTCGGACTATTTTGAGAGTGCGGTGTTGGCCTACGGCGGCGACCCCAAGAAGGTTTCCAACTGGCTGATGAACGATGTGCTGCGCAAGCTGAATGAAAGCGGGCGCGATGCCGGGCAGTTGAGGTTGACCCCGGCTTACCTGGCGGATATCCTCAAGCTGATCGACGCCGGCACGATTAACAACAACACCGGCAAAGCCCTGCTTGAAAAGGTGGAAGCCAGTGGCAAAACCCCGGCCCAGATTGTGGCTGAGGAAGGTCTGGCAAAGGTCAGTGACGATAGCGCCATTCGAAGTGTGTGCCAGGAAGTGCTGGCAGAGAGCGCCAAAGAAGTGGCGGCTTACCGCGCCGGCAAGCTGACCCTGATGGGCTGGTTTGTCGGCCAGGTGATGAAAAAGATGCGCGGCAAGGCCGATGCGGCCCTGGCGCGCGGTATTTTGGAAGAACTGCTGCAATAGACCCCGCGGATGCTGGCGCCGGGTTTACGCTGCGCGCGGCTCGCAAAGCACAAGCCGGAGCGATTCGCCGCCTGATCTGGCAGGTGCACATCAACCCCACTGGGATAGACTGGCAGCGTTTCTGGGTAGCGGTGGATGAGCACGACCGCATGCTGGGCTGTGCGCAGATTAAGCTCCATGCCGATGGCAGCCGTGAACTAGCCTCGCTGGCTGTCTGGCCGGCAGTCCGGCAGCGCGGGGTGGCGCGCGCGCTCATCACGCAGCTTGCCGGGCTCAGCGGGCGGCCGCTGTATTTGCGCTGTGCGGCTCCGCTGCAAGCGTTTTATGAAAAGTCTGGCTTTCGGGTAGTAGGCCCGGCAGAAATGCCGCCCAGCTTGCGCCAGAGCTGGCAGGTGATGCACTGGCTGAAGACCCACCTGCTGCGCGGAATGCCCGCTCTATTAGTCATGCGGCTCGACGATTGACCACTCATCAGAAAGTCGCTTGCACGGTGCGAGCCCCACAAGCTGACCTTTTCTACCGCTTCGGCCACCCGCAGGGGTGTAGTGTTTAAATCAATTAAGGATGAGAGATGCCAGAAAAACCCAAGAGCCTCAGCGATAAAGGCAAAGACCTTTGGAAAAGCCTGCCTTACCTGCCACGCGCCCTGCGCCTGGTGTGGCAGGCGGCCAGGGGTTGGACGCTGGCCTGGATGGTGCTGCTGGTAGTGCAGGGCATTTTACCGGCGGTGAGCATCTCTCTCACCCGGCTGTTAATCGATCAACTGAGCGGTGTGCTGGGAATTGCTGCGCAGGTGGGCTTTCGCCTGGATTGGATCGCGCCTACCGCCTTGCTGGCGGGTGGCATCGCGCTGGTGATGCTCTACAGCCAGCTCAACCAAAATTTTATCAGCTACGTATTCACGGCCCAATCGGAGCGCGTGGCGCTTTTGCTCAACGGCCTGGTGCAGGCCAAAGCGGTGGCGCTCGATTATTCTTTTTACGACCTGTCGGAGAATTATGACCGGCTGCACCGTGCTCAATATGAGGCGCGCTACCGGCCGGTCGCTTTAATGAGCAGCCTGGGGCAGGTGGTTCAGAGCAGCATTACCCTGCTTTCGATCGCAACCATTTTACTGCCCTATGGCGTATGGTTGTCACTGGCCCTGATTGTGGCCAGCGTGCCGGCATTAGGCCTGGTGGTGCTCTATCAGCGCCTGCAGGAAGAATGGCAGCGAAAAATTACCGGGCGCGTGCGCCGGTCACTGTATTATGAAAACCTGTTGATGAGCCGCGACGGTTCCGCCGAAGTGCGTTTGTTTAATCTGGGACAGCACTTCCGCCAGGAAATTTCTGCTGCACAGCAGCAGGTGATGAAAGAACGCCTGCAGTTGCAGCGCAAGCAGTTTTTGGGCCAGATGCTGGTCAATGTGTTTGGTATGCTGATTGTGGGGGTGTGTTTGCTGTGGATGGCCTGGCGCGCGCTGCAAGGGGCAGCCACCCTGGGCGACCTGACGCTCTTTTACCAGGCGTTTAACCAGGGGCGCAGCGTGGTGGGCGGTTTTGTGAACAATTTAGGTGAAATCTACGGCAGTCTGATCTTCCTCAGCAATTTGTTTGAATTTTTGGATCTGGAATCGAGTATCCACGACCCGGCCCAGCCGGTATCCATACCAGATCAAGATGGCCTGGCCACAATCCGCTTTGAAGGGGTGGGTTTTACCTATCCGGGCGGGCAGCACGCGGTGCTGGAAGACTTCAATCTGGTGTTACCCGGTGGAAAAACCGTGGCCATTGTGGGCGATAACGGCACCGGGAAAAGCACTTTGGTAAAGCTGCTGTGCCGCCTTTACGATCCGCAGGCGGGCCAAATCACCTGGAATGGCGTCAACCTCAAAAATCTGCGCCAGGACGACCTGCATGCGCGCATTACGGTTTTGTTTCAAGACCCGGTGCATTATTACGACAATGCCCACGATAACGTGGCTTACAGCCGTTGGAACCAGGCCCGCGACGAGGAAATTTACGCTGCCGCTGACCTGGCGGGCGTGGATGAGATGATCCGTAAGCTGCCGCAGGGCTACCAGACCATGCTGGGCCGCATGTTTGACGATGGGGTGGACCCCAGCATTGGCCAGTGGCAGCGCATCGCTCTGGCGCGCGCTTTTTTGCGCCAGGCGCCGCTGGTGCTGCTCGACGAGCCCACCAGCGCTATGGATGCCTGGGCTGAAGCCGACTGGCTGGACCGGCTGCGCCGGGCGAGCGCCGGGCGAACTACAGTGGTGATCACCCACCGCCTCACCACAGCCAGGCACGCGGATCTGATCTATGTGATGGTTGGCGGAAAAATTATCGAGTCGGGTACCCACAACCAACTGTTAGCTTTGAACGGACGCTATGCCTCTGCCTGGAAATCGCAAATGAATCAGGGTGAGCCCGTTTCTATGTGAACAATTTCACATAATTCCCGATTTTACAATTTTCCCCCGTAACTTTTTTCAACGAATTACGACTACTTAAGCGAGAAGAGGTAAACGCTTAAGTAGATGTTAATCGTATATGGAGTTGAAAAGGCTCCTTATACTGACTTTAGCGCTGGTGGTTTTCACTGATTGTGACCCTATATACTCCCGCACTTCTCCGACCGCCACTGCGGGTGAATATTGAACCTTAAAAAATAATCATGAATTCAGAAATTGGCGCGGGTCCGCGGGATTCTTCCCCCCATCAAACCTTCACCATTCGCCATGCAAATTCGCAAACCGTCTATATAGTAGGGTAGAATACTCTAATTATGCTAACCAGGCGCGAAACGGTATGTCGATGAAGCAAGAACCTTTGATGGAACGAGCCCGGAGGATGGATAACGGAGCGCTGGCAGAACTACACGACCAGCTCTTCCCAATCGTTTTCCGCTACGTTCGTTTTAGGGTAGATGAGAACCAGGCTTGTGAGGATATCACCTCAGAGGTTTTCTTGCGGTTCTTAACTGCACTGCGCCAGGGTGGGCGCCCGATCCAGGATGCGCGAGCCTGGATGTTGGGTACCGCTTCGAACCTGATTCATGATTATTACCGGATTAAATACCGCCGTCCGACGGAAAATATTGAGGAACATGAGTCTCTGGTGGCCCCTCAGACTACAGAAGCGGTACTCGATCGGAAATTCACATCGGAAGAAATCCGCCGGGTAATGCAGTATCTTACGCCCGACCAACAAAATGTGCTGGCTCTGCGTTTTTCGCAAGAATTATCTTTGGATGAAACCGCTCAGATAATCGGTAAATCGGTGAATGCGGTTAAGGTATTGCAATTTCGCGCGCTTGGCGCACTGCGCCGTTTATTGGCGGAGAAAGCGGAACCATGAGTAAAAAACTGGAAGATGCATTAGAAATAAGTCTGCAGCAGCTGAATGCCGGCGCCAACCTCGCTGAGGTTTTGGAGTCGCAGGGCAGCCATGCGGCAGAGCTTGAACCGCTGTTGAAAACAGCTCTGATGGTATCAGAGCTGACGGCGGAAGTGCATATTTCACCAGTTACTCAAAACCGCAGCCGGGGCCAGTTCCTCTCCACGGCAGCGGCTACCATTCCAACACCGCGCCGCAGCCGGTTCTCATTATTCCATCTGCGCCTGGCAGCTTCCAGTTTGATTTTCGCTGGAATGGTAGCCATGGCATTGCTGGGCACAGGTCTGGCTTCTGCGGCTGCGCTGCCCGGTGATGTGTTCTACCCGGTGAAGCGCATGGTGGAAACCATCCAGGTCAATTTAGCACAAGACCCGCCTGCCCGGCTAAAACTGGAAGAAAACCTGGATGGGCGCCGCCTGGAAGAAGCGTCGCGCTTGAGCGAGAAAAACCGGCGTGAATTTGTTACCTTTAGTGGTTTGCTGCGCGAGACCGCGGATGGCGGCTGGATGGTTGGAGATCTGGTCCTTCGGTTTCCGTCCGATACTCCTACCACTCAAATGGTCGGTCGTTATGTGCAGGTCACCGGATATTCTGATACACACCAGGTGGATGTTGAAGATATTCAACTGCGCAGCTTTGCATGGCAAGGCATCATTCAAAAACTGGAAGGCGATACCTGGCTGGTCGGCGGAATTCAGGTGACGATCGATGACAATACGTTGCTGGGTGGGGCGGATCCGCAAGTGGGTGCGGTAGTGCATGTCACTGCCATGCGTTTGCCCGACAACAGCTACCTGGCGGTCACAGTAGAGGTAGCGCCACTGGCTAGATCGACCTATCATGCCATAGTGCAGCCGACGCATACCGGCACAACTGAAAAAGCCGCCGTTGTGCTCGCCACGAAAGTCGATTCGGAGGAAGTAAAAAAGACCGAGTCCCCCCACGCGTCGCGTACTCCAACGGTCAGAATTGTCAAATCAGCCACTGCACCCACGCGCCGGGCCACCGCGACCCCCACTCCGCGTGAGGGTGATAATGAAGAACGTAAATCCAGCCCCACCCATGTACCCAGTTCCACGCCTACTCCAAACGATACTCATGACTGAATCCTAAAATAAAATAAAAAAAAAGGACCGCGAAGGTCCTTTTTTTTATTTTATTTTAGGATTGTGCTATTCCCACTGTTCGCGGATCCGGCGGTAGGATTCTGCCAGGTCTTCGGGAATGAGGCGGGTGTTGCCGATGGTGGTCATGAAATTGGTGTCGCCGCCCCAGCGCGGAACGATGTGAATATGAACGTGCTCGGCAATGCCGGCGCCGGCGGCAGCGCCAATATTGGCACCCACATTAAAAGCCTCCGGGTGGTAAACCGTGCGCAGCACTCCCAGGGCCTGGTTTACCAGTTCCATCATTTCGCTGCGCGCCGGGCTGTCCAGCTCTTCGATCGAAGGCACATGCAGATAGGGTACCACCATCATGTGTCCGCTGGTATAGGGGTAGCGGTTGAGGATGGCAAACGAAACCTTGCCGCGCGCCACCACCAAATTTTCACTGCTGTCTTCTTGCTGCGCCGCCATGCAAAAAATGCAGCCGGTCGGCTGCTCGTGCTGTTGGATATAATTCATACGCCAGGGTGACCAGAGGTGATCCATCATGGTAATTCTATTTTAACCGATAAATGATAAAGAGTTGCCTATTATTTTTTATTAATTTATTTGGATTTTCAAACAAACAGGAATTGCAGAGGGGCCCTTTTGAGATAAATTAGGGTGTCCGTCAATTTTTCGGAGATTTCACCCCACCCCCGCCCCCGCCCATCAAAGGGGCGGGGAGCAAGATTTAAGCCCTTTTTGGGCGCCGCCCAAAAAAGGCAAAAAAATCCCCCCCCCGCCGCCTCGGCCACCCGTAGGGGTGTGGGGCGGGGGCGGTACCATAAGGCCAATTTCTTGATTAGCGATACAAACCCATCCCTCCCCGGCCCTCCCTTCCCCCGCAGGCAAGGGAGGGAGAAAAACATAATGGTTCTTTTTGCCAGCTTTTGCTGGCAAAAAGAACCAAAAAAAAATAGAATCCCCCCTTCTCTCCCCGGTTTTTGGGGAGAGAAGGGGGCAGGGGGATGAGAGGGGTGGGCGGATGATCTTATGTTACCGCTT
>Ga0105047_10007500_pt1 | contig 18371 bp, 15 predicted proteins | sample MAT04_FD_78384 | JGI IMG/M metagenome (GOLD analysis project Ga0105047, IMG submission 78384) | Freshwater microbial communities from Lake Fryxell liftoff mats and glacier meltwater in Antarctica - MAT-04 (megahit assembly) | ecosystem: Environmental > Aquatic > Freshwater > Ice > Liftoff... | reverse complement strand
GCCTGCCCCAGCGCCCGGATCTGGCAGCGGCACGTGCAGCGTTTGAGATCATTGTCCGCAAGTCAAAGGGCGAGGCGGTGCCCTCTCAGGCTCTGGACGCGGCCTTTGACCTGTTTGCCAAGGCAGATGCGCCGGATGTCGCGCGGATGCGGCGCGAGATGCTGGGGCCGCTGGGCCTGAGCCATGCCGAGCCTGATGCCATCGCGCTGACCGGACATCTGATGACCCAAGCGGAAGGCGCGGGCCCCACAGCCTTGCGCGCCTTGGCCTTCCCCGCCGATCCGCCCCTTCTGCCAGACGGCCTTTCGCGGGACCTTGCGCCGTTGCTGCGCCAGACCATCGCTGCTGCGCATTTGGGGGTTCTGCATGCGCCGCTGCACCGGCTGCAAACCGATGTCAGCCAGCGCATCGCCGGGATGCTTGCCGGATCTGGCGCGGAAGATGCCGCGGCGCTGGACCCGCTGTTCGGCGATCTGGCCCTGTTGGCGCAGGACCGGGGTCTGGGCGTTGCGCTGGCCATCGCGTTGTTTGACAGCTTGTTGCGTCAGGGACGGATGGCCGCAATCGCGGACCTGCTCATCCGCATTCAGCACCTTCGCGAGACCCTTTCCGCCGACATGCAAGCCGAATTGCCCCGCAGCCTGGCGGTGCAGAACGCATTGGCCGCGCTGCTGGCGCGCAATGGGACGCAACCGCTGGCCCGGGGTCTGGCTGAAAGTCTTGCGCTGGCAGAGCTTCCCTCCCTTCCGGCACAACCGGTTCCGGGGGTGGAGACGTCGCCGCTGTTTGATGTCCTGGTCCTTGTCCTTTCCTGCAAGCCTTACCTCGCCAGCCGCATTCCGGCGCTGCGGGCGGCATGGCTGGACAGTCTCGCCGATCTGGGGGTGCCGTGGCTCGTGGTCGTGGGCGGAGAGAACGGTCCGGTCCGGGTGGAAGATCATGTGTTGCACCTTGACTGCCCGGATGACTACGAAGGGCTGCCGCAGAAGGTTCTTGCCGCCTTTGACTGGGCGGCCCGCAATACCCGCGCCGCGCATGTGCTGAAGATCGACGACGATTGTTTCGTGGACACTTCAGCGTTCTTTCACGCCCAAAGTTGGCGCAAGTTCGCTTACTATGGCCGCAAGCTGGTGCTGGGTCCGGGCCAGATGGACCGAGCCTGGCACCAAGCCAAATCCACCTCGGCCCGCGGGAGGCTGGAACTGGACAAATCGCCGGAGCCGTCGACCTATTGTGACGGTGGGTCTGGGTATGTCCTGTCGCGGCAGGCGCTGACGGCGCTGGCCGATGGGGCGGCCTCGGCAGAAGGACGGCGGCTGATCCAGGCTTCGTTCATGGAAGACAAGCTGGTGGGCGATCTTCTGACGCTGGCGGGGATCGCAGCGGAGGACGAGGATCATCTGGTTGCTGTCCAGCGTCGCGGGCGCGCCGATGGGGTGCCGGTGTCCGTGTGGTCGAACTCGTTCCTGCCCTCTGCGATCTCGGGGATCAAACTGGCGCATCTGGACCGGATCGAAGCGCAAGCCGCTGCCGCGAACCTGCGGGACCTGCCGGTCCTGTGGCCGAAGAAGATCTGGCCGAGTTTCGCTCCGGTCAGGCTGCTGGCCGGGTCGAACCTTTTGGAAGTGGTCAGCCCGGTGGCCAAGTTGCAGGCACTGAACGCGGCCCCTTTGGCACTCGTGGCCTGCGTGCGGAACGAGAGGTTCATGCTGCCGCACTTCCTGGCGCATTACCGGAAGTTGGGCGTGCAGGCGTTCCTGATGGCCGACAATCTGTCGGACGATGGCACGCTGGAGTATCTTGCGGCTGAGCCCGATGTTGTCGCCTTTTCAGTCGACAGCGACTATCGCGGCTCGCAATTCGGGGTGGCCTGGCAGCAGACGATCCTGTCGAACCTGCGTGTCGGCCGCTGGAGCCTGATGGCGGACGCGGACGAGTTTCTGGTGACCGGCGATCCAGGCGGATTGGCCGACCTGCTGGACCGCGAGACGGCGACATCGCCACAAACCGACACTTTCAGGATATTCATGCTGGACATGTATCCGCGCGGGTCCCTGTCGGACGCCACATTTCAAATGGGCGGGCCGTTTGAACAAGCCGGTTATTGCGAGGCCGACCCATTTCTGGCGCGCTCTGCTGCGCGGGGGCCGTTCGGGGATCAGGAAACCTGGACCTCGGCGCTTCGGCATCGGCTGATCCCGGGTTCGCGGCCCGAATTGTTCGTGGCGCAGAAGGTCGCGCTGCTGAAGTACCAGCCCTGGATGCGGCTTTCGGCGGGGCTGCATTACGTGGGCGATGTCCGGCTGGCGGCGCGGGACATGATCTTCGCGCATTTCAAATACAACGCGGAATTTGCCGGCAAGGTGCGCGCCGAGGTCGCGCGCCGCCAGCATTTCAACGACGCCGAGGAATACCGCCGCTATCTGGCGCTGCTGCAAGAGGGGCGCGAGGTGATCTTTGACGCGGAAGTTTCCGTTCGGTGGGACGAAAGTGCGGCGGTTCGGAAGATCTTGCGGAACGGCTGACGTGAAGGGCTTGCTGCCGCCTTGGCCACGCGGTTTTGGCGGAGGTGTCGAAGCCTCCGGCGGGGATATTTATCGCTTCTATGAGGGGCAAGCAGTCCCTGCGCGTTGACAATTTGGAACGATCCAGTTTAGTCTTTTGGAACGTTACAAATCGGGGATTCGGGTGGGAAAACGGGTGTCTTTGGCGCAAGCCGCCGCGCGGGTGGCGGATGGGGCGGTGGTCAGCATTTCATCCTCCTCGGCGCTGGGCTGTCCGGACAAGATGCTGTGGGCGCTTGGCGAGCGGTTTCGCACCGAAGGGCATCCGCGCGGCATCACGGTGCTGAGCCCGATTGCGGCGGGAGACATGTACGGGGTCAAAGGCATCGACCATCTGGCGCAGGACGGGCTGCTTGGCCGCATTCTGGCGGGGTCCTATCCGTCGGGCCCGTCCAATCTGCCGATGCCGGAGATCTGGAAGATGGTCACGGAGGACCGGATTCCGGCCTATAATGTGCCCTCGGGCATCCTGTTCGACATGCACCGCGACGTCGCCGCGCGAAAGCCGGGCGTGCTGACCAAAGTGGGGCTGGAGACCTTTGCCGATCCCGTCCGCGAGGGCTGCGCGATGAATGCCAAAGGCATGGCCGAACCCATCGTGCACCGGGTGGAATTTCTCGGCGAGACCTGGCTGCATTTCCCGAACATCGTGCCGGATGTCTGCATCCTTCGGGCGACCACGGCGGACGAACACGGCAATCTGACGTATGAGCACGAGGGCGCCTATCTTGGCGGCCTTGATCAGGCGATTGCGGCGCGCAACCACGGCGGGCTGGTGATCGCGCAGGTCAAACGGGTGACGGCGCGTGGGTCGCTCCGGCCGCATGATGTGCGGGTGCCGGGGCATCTGGTGGACCTGATCGTGCTGGATCCGGACCAGAAGCAGACCTGCGAGACACCCTATGATCCCGCGATCTCGGGCGAGGTGATGCGGCCTTGGGACAGCTTTGAGGCGGCAGAGCATGGGGTGGAAAAGGTGATCGCCCGGCGTGCAGCGATGGAATTGTCGGCGGGGATGACGGCCAACCTCGGCTTCGGGATTTCCGCGATGGTGCCTTACGTGCTGCTGGAAGAAGGCGCGCCGCAGGCGGTGACCTGGGCGATTGAGCAGGGCGCTGTCGGGGGTATGCCGTTGACCGGGTTTGCCTTTGGCTGCGCCAGCAATGCCGATGCCTTCATGCCCTCGCCCAGCCAGTTCACCTATTTTCAGGGCGGCGGGTTCGACATGGCATTTCTGTCGTTCATGGAGGTGGATGCGGAAGGCAACGTCAACGTCTCGAAGCTGGGCAAGAAGCCCTATCTGACGGCGGGCTGTGGCGGGTTCGTCGATATCACCTCACACGCGCGGGAGATCGTGTTTTCGGGCTGGTTCGAGGCGGGGGCGAAGATTTCGCTGTCTGAGCAAGGGGTTGAAGTGGTGAAGCCGGGGAAGTTCACCAAAATGGTGGACCGGGTCGAGCATGTGACCTTTTCGGGAAGGCGGGCGATGGAGCAGGGGCAGAAGGTGCTTTACGTCACCGAACGATGCGTGATCCGGCTGACAGCAAAGGGGCTGGTGGCCACCGAAGTGATGCCGGGGATTGATGCGGCACGCGACATTGTAGCGGCGTCTGGCGGGCGCGTGCGGGTGGCGGAAAATGCCAAGATGATGCCGCTTTCGCTGTTGAAACAGGGACCGATGGGGTGGCGGCCATGAGCGATGTCTTGCTGTTGCGACATGGCGAGATCGCCGAACTGCGGCTCGACAATCCGGGCAAGCTGAACGCGCTGACCGTGCCGATGCTGCACGCTTTGGAGGCGCATTTGAACGCGCTGGACCTTGATGCCTCGGTGCGGTTCGTGCTGGTCACCGCCTCGGGCGCGAAGGCGTTCTGCACGGGCGCGGATATCAACGCCTGGGGCGACTTGTCCCCGGCGGAATTTGCGCGGATCTGGGTGCGCGAGGGGCACCGGATTTTCGACCGTCTGGCCAGATTGTCGAAGCCGACGATTGCGGTGCTGGAAGGGTTTGCCTTTGGCGGTGGCCTGGAACTTGCAGCGGCCTGCGACATTCGGGTGATGTCGCCGAAATCGGCGCTGGCGATGCCGGAAACCGGTGTGGGCGTGGTGCCGGGGTGGTCGGGGACGCAGCGGCTGGCACGGCTGCTGCCCGAGCCGGTGCTGAAGGAAATGGTGCTGTTCGGGCGGCGGTTGCCCGCGGATCGGGCGCTGACTTTGGGGTTCGTCGCGGAAGTGGCGGATGATGCCCGTGCGGCGGCGATGGAAATTGCGGAGCGGATGCTGTCCACGTCGCCACGGGCGAGCGAGATCGCGAAATACATGATCCATGCGGCGGTGGGCGAGGATCGCGCGGCGATGGTCGAGGCTTTGGGGTCTGGGTTCATCGCCTCGTCCGCTGACAAGGCCGAGGGCGTGGCGGCATTTCGCGGCAAGCGCAAAGCAGACTTTACCGGCACGTGAGGCAGGGAGCTTGAGATGGATGATCTGACACTGATTGCAGCGAGCGGGATTGCTTTGCCGACGCAGCCATTTCTGGACCGGCACCTGATTGGGGGCGCTTGGCAGGGCAGCGCGGATGGGGCAGTTTCCGAACGGATGTCCCCGGCGCATGGGACGCTCGTCAGCCGGGCGGCGAACGGCGGTGTGATTGAAGCGGATGCGGCTGTTGCGGCGGCAAAGGCGGCGTTTGCGGGGTGGTCGCGGTTGTCCGGGAAAGCGCGCGCGGCGGTGCTGCTGAAGGTGGCCGATCTGATCGAAGCGAATGTCGAACGGATGGCCGTGCTGGAAACGTTGGAGACGGGCAAGCCTATTTCACAGTCCCGGGGCGAGGTTTTGGGCGCGGCGGACCTGTGGCGCTATGCCGCCGCGCTGGGGCGGGTCAGTCACGGCGACAGCCACAATGCCTTGGGCGAAGAGATTCTTGCGGTCGTGCTGAAACAGCCGCGCGGGGTGGTTTCGGTGATCTGCCCGTGGAATTTCCCGATCTGGATCCTCAGCCAGAAGCTGCCGTTCGCCTTGGCGGCGGGGTGTACCTGTGTGGTGAAGCCGTCGGAATTGACGCCCTCGACCACAGTGCTGCTGGGGGAACTGCTGATCGAGGCGGGGCTGCCGGCGGGGGTGGTGAATATCGTGCTGGGCTATGGCGAGCCGGTGGGGAGCCGGATGGTGCAGCACCCGGACGTGGACATGGTGACGTTTACCGGCTCGACTGCGGTGGGACGGGCGATTGCGGCAGCGGCGGGGAGCGGGCTGAAAAAGGTGGCGCTGGAACTGGGGGGCAAGAACCCGCAGGTCGTGTTCCCGGATGCCGATCTGGACAGCGCGGCGGATGCGGTGGTGTTTGGCGTCTATTTCAACGCGGGGGAATGTTGCAATTCCGGCAGCAAGGTCATCGTGCACGCGGATGTGGCGGAGGCATTCGTGGCGCGCGTCGTGGCACTAAGCCGGAAGGTGGCGTTTGGCGATCCGCTCAATGAGACAACGCAGGTGGGGGCGATTGTCACGCCGGCGCATGGGCGCAAGATCGACGGTTATGTCAAGGCTGCGGTTCGGGCCGGGGCGACGGTGGCTCTGGGCGGCAGGACGTTGCAGGTGCAGGGTCTTGCGGGGGATTTCTATCAGCCGACCGTAGTGACGGGCGTGACGCCGGACATGGCGATTGCGCGGGAAGAGGTGTTCGCGCCAGTGCTGGCGGTCTTGACGTTTCGCACCCTGGCGGAGGCGATCTCTCTGGCCAATGACGCGAGTTACGGCCTGAGCGCCGGGGTTTGGAGCGAAAATGTCCATACTTGTCTGGAGTTTGGCCGCCGTGTGCAGGCGGGGACGATCTGGACGAATACCTGGATGGACGGGTTCGCGGAAGTTACCTTCGGCGGCATGAAACAGTCGGGTCTGGGCCGCGAGATCGGCTCCTATGGGCTGGACGAGTTTCTGGAAGTGAAGTCTTTAGTGATGCGGGTCGGGCGCACGCGGGCCAACTGGGTGCGCGGCTGACAGGCCGAGAGGGCTGGCTGCCCTCCCGGACCCTCCCGCGGATATTTACGGCTTCGGTGATGAGGCAAGGAGCAGGCATGGCGCCGGATGTGATCATCATAGGCTCGGGGATGGGCGGGGCGACGCTGGCAGCCGCGCTGGCGCCGTCGGGCAAGTCCATCCTGATCCTGGAGCGCGGGGAGTTCCTGAAGGATTGCCCCGAGGCGCGAGACGACGAAGCGATTTTCGGTCGCAGTTTCTTTCGCACCGATGAGAAATGGCTGGACAGCGACGGGCGCGAGTTCAATCCCGGGAACTACTATCACCCGGGCGGCAATACGAAATTCTACGGCGCGGTGCTGCTGCGTTACAGGGCGGAGGATTTTGCTCCGCTGCGGCATATCGAAGGCGTGACGCCCGGCTGGCCCGTGGATTATGCGGCGATGGAGCCATGGTATACCAAGGCGGAGGTGCTGTACCGGGTCCGCGGGGCGCTGGGCTATGACGCAACCGAACCGCCGCATTCTGGCCCCTATCCCTTCCCGCCGGTGCCGGATGAAGCGTCCGTTGCCGACCTGCGGGACCGGCTGCGCGCGCAAGGCCTGGCCGTGGGGCCGGTGCCTTTGGGCGTCGATATCGAGGCGTGGCTGACACGTGGGCAGACCACATGGGATGCGTTTCCGGACACCACGGGCGCCAAGAATGATGCCGAAAATTGCGGTCTGGCAGAGGCGCTGAAATATCCCAATGTGACCCTGCTGACCGGGGCGCGGGTGATGCGCCTGGTGGCGGCGGGGCGCGTTGTGAGTTCGGTGGACTACGAGCGGGCGGGCAAGGCCGGGAGCGTCTCGGCGCCGGTGATCTGTCTCTGCTCGGGCGCGGTGGTGACAGCGTCGTTGCTGTTGGACGCTGTGACGGACGAACATCCGAACGGGCTGGCGAACCGGTCCGATCAGGTGGGGCGCAATTTCATGAACCACAATATTTCGGCAGTTCTGGCGTTCAATCCGCTGCGGCGCAACACATCGGTCTATGAAAAGACCATTCAGTTCAATGACTGGTATCTGACGGGCGGGCCGGGGGGTGCGCCTTTGGGCAATGTGCAGATGCTGGGCCGTGTGACCGGGAATATCCTCGCCGCCGAATCCGGGATGCCAAAATGGCTGGCGCGGTTCGTGGCGGATCATTCGGTGCACCTGATGACGATGTCCGAGGATTTGCCGAGCCCGGACAGCCGGGTGCTGCTGAAGGGCGGTCGGATCGTGCTGCAATGGCAACGGACGAACTGGCAGGCGCATGTGGCCTTGACCAAGAAATTGAAGGCGGCCTTGCGGCGTGCGGGTTGGCCCGTGGTGCTGACCAAGGCGTTCGGGAAGAAGACGCCGAGCCATCAGTGCGGCACGGCGCGGATGGGCAGCGACCCGGCTACCTCGGTGGTCGATGTCAACCTGAAGGCGCATGATCTGGACAACCTTTGGATCTGCGATGCTTCGGTGCTGCCAACCTCGGCGGCGGTCAATCCGTCGCTGACGATTGCGGCTTTGGCGCTGCGACTCGGCGCCTATCTGGCGTCGCAAGATGGGGGCAGCTCTCATCCCACAGGTGCATCGTGACCGGGGTCGCGCTGGTCACAGGGGGGAGTCAGGGGATCGGCTTGGGCATCTCCTTGGCGCTGAAGGCGGCGGGGTTTGACGTGGCGGTGGCGGCTTTGCCGGGGGGCGAGGCACCGGAGGGGACGGCGTTTTTCCCGGCTGATCTGGCGGATGTGGCGGCGGCGAAGTCGCTGGTGGACAGGGTGGAGGCGGCCTGTGGTCCAATCTCGTGCCTTGTGTCCAACGCCGGGGTGCCTGCCCGAGTTCGGGGGGACGTGCTGGACGTGACCCCCGAAAACTTCGACTTCACGCTGGGGGTGAACCTGCGGGGCACGTTCTTTCTCGCGCAGGAGGTCGCGCGCCGCATGATTGCGCGCGAGGTCGGCTCCTACCGGTCGATGATCTTCGTGACCTCGGTTTCCGCAGAATTGGCTTCGGTCGAGCGGGCGGAGTACTGCATCTCCAAGGCCGGGGCCTCGATGATGGTGAAGCTGTTTGCAGCGCGGATGGCGGCGGCGGGGGTTGGGGTGTTCGAGTTGCGGCCCGGCATCATCGCGACACCGATGACGGCGGGGGTCGCAGGCAAATACGACGCGGCGATTGCGGACGGGCTGGTTCCGGCCGGACGATGGGGGCAGCCGGAGGACATCGCGCGCATCGTGGTGCCGATGGCGACCGGGGCGATGGCGTTTGCCACGGGCGCGGTGGTACCAGTGGACGGCGGCTTGTCGATACCGCGGTTTTAGGGGGACGGAGTGGCTTGGGACTACATCATCATCGGAGGCGGCTCGGCAGGGTCTGTGCTGGCAGCCCGGCTGTCGGAGGATCCGGATATGCGGGTGCTGCTCCTGGAAGCTGGTCCGAAGGATTGGCATCCCTATTACACGATTCCAGCCGGATTTGCGAAGATGACCAAGGGGATAGGGTCCTGGGGGTGGCAGACGGTACCGCAGAAGCACCTGAACGGGATGCGGATCCGGTTCACGCAGGCGAAGGTGCTGGGCGGCGGGTCAACCATCAACGCGCAGATTTACACGCGCGGGCATCCCCTGGACTATGACGAATGGCGGCAGGCGGGCTGCACCGGCTGGGGCTATGAGGACGTGCTGCCGTATTTCCGCAAGGCCGAGGACAATGACACCTGGGACAACCGCTGGCACGGGCAGGGCGGGCCTTTGGGGGTCAGCCAGCCGTCGGCCGCACTGCCGATCTGCGAGGCGTATTTTGCCGCCGCCGCGCAACTGGGTATCCCGCGCAACGGCGATCTGACCAGCGAGACGCCAGAAGGGGTGGGCTACTACCAGTTGACCCAGCGCAAGGTGCGGCGATCTTCGACCTCTGTGGCCTATCTGGGGCCAGCCAAGCGGCGGCCCAGCCTGTCGGTGGTGACGGGCGCGCAGGTGCTGCGGATTGTTGTCGAGGCGGGTCGCGCGGCGGGCGTTGAACTCGCGGGGCAGGGGGTCATTCGTGCCAAAAAAGAGGTGATCCTGTCGGCGGGCGCAATCGGCTCGCCACGGCTCTTGATGTTGTCGGGGATCGGACCTGCTGATCACTTGATGGACCTGGGCATTCCGGTGGTGCTGGATCAGCCGGGCGTCGGCGCGAACCTTCAGGATCATCTGGACCTGTTCGTCATCGCGGAATGCACCGGGCCGCACACCTATGACCGCTATGCGAGGCCCCTGTGGTCGGTGGTGGCCGGGCTGCAATACTTGGTTGCGCGAAGCGGGCCCGTGGCGTCTTCCCTGTTTGAAACCGGGGGGTTCTGGTTTGCCGACCCCAATGCGCGCTCGGCAGATATCCAGTTTCATCTGGGGCTTGGTTCGGGGATCGAGGCGGGCGTGGCGGCGATGCCGCAGGGCGGGGTGACGCTGAACTCGGCATTCCTGCGGCCCCGCTCACGCGGGACCGTGCGGCTGGCAAGCGCCGATCCGTTGGCGGCCCCGTTGATCGACCCGAACTATTGGGCGGATCCCTATGACCGCGAGATGTCGATCAGGGGGCTGAAGCTGGCGCGCAAGATCCTGTCGCAGGACGCGCTGAAGCCCTTCGTGCTGGCCGAACGGCTGCCGGGGCCGGGGGTGATAACCGATGCGGACTATTTCGCCTACGCCTGCAAGCACGCCAAGACCGATCATCACCCGGCGGGAACCTGCCGGATGGGGGCGGACAGTGGGGCGGTGGTGGACCCCGAGCTGCGCTTCAATGGGATCGCGGGTCTGCGGGTGGTTGATGCCTCGATCATGCCGCAGGTGGTGTCCAGCAACACCAATGCGGCCACCATCATGATCGCGGAAAAGGCGGCAGATATGATCAAGGGAGGGACGAAATGATCCGACATATCGTGTTGATCCGGTTCAAGCCGGAGATGTCTGAGGCGGCGATTGCCAAGGTATTCGCGGCGCTTCCGAAGTTATCGGCCCGGCTGCCGGGGGTTCTGGGCTTTGCCTTCGGGCGCAGCGAAAGCCCCGAGCAGATCGAGCGGGGCTACATGCACGGGTTCACCCTGGATTTCGCGAGTTGGGAGGCGCTGGCGACCTATCAGGCCGATGCAGGGCACAAGGCCTTTGGCGGCACGCTTGTGGCGGGCGCTGTGGGCGGGTTGGACGGCCTGCTCGTGTTCGATCTGGCGGTCGCGTGATGCCGGGGCGCTCATCGCTCCGATGCGGGCGATCTTCGCGGCGAGGGGTGTCCGGCAGGGCGTGGCGGGCGCCTAAGTGTGGTTTGTCATGCTGAACTTGCCATTGGCCAACCAGATGGTGCCCTATCGGCTGATGGGCACGCCTTTGGTGCCCCGCGCGCCGCGCGTGACGCTGACGCGAACCGCCTTTGCCGCGGCGCATGTCGTCTCGGACCCCCTGCGTGAGCGCAGCCCCTGGGACACCCGGCCCGTGGTGGCTTGGGACGCGACCCTGGCCTTTCGCACCGGTCTTTGGGATCAGGGCCTTGGCCTTGCCGAGGCGATGGACACGGCACAGCGCGGCATGGCCGTCGATTGGCTGACGGCCAAGGAGTTGATCGAGCGGACGATGCGGGCAGCGAAGCTGCATCCGCTCAAGCCTCGCGTCGCGTGCGGGGCGGGGACGGATCATGTGGCGCTGGACGCTTTGCGGGACGAGGCCAGCATCATCGCCGCCTATGAGACGCAAATGGCTGCAATCGAGGCGGCGGGCGGGCAACTGATCCTGATGGCCAGCCGTGCCTTCACAGCGATGGGCGCGGGACCAGAGGTTTACGCGCAGGTTTACCGGCGGCTGCTGCAACAGGCGGCGGCGCCGGTGGTGCTGCATTGGCTCGGGGAGATGTTCGATCCGGCCTTGGCGGGCTATTGGGGTTCGCGTGATGTCGACGCCGCCTCTGATCTGGTGCTGGGGATCATTGCCGAAAATCCGGCGAAGGTGGACGGAATCAAGATTTCTCTGCTGGATCAAGCGCATGAGGAAGCGTTCCGCGCGCGTCTGCCCGCTGGGGTCCGGCTTTATACCGGCGACGATTTCAACTATGCGCCTCTGATTGCCGGGGATGGCACCCGTCACTCTCACGCGCTACTTGGGATTTTCGCGGCGATTGCTCCCGCAGCGTCGCAGGCGTTGGAGGCTTTGGCCTACGGCGACCGGGCGACATATGACCGGCTGCTCGCGCCGACCGTGCCGCTAAGCCGCGAAATCTTCTGTTCTCCCACGCGGTTCTACAAGGCAGGCATCGCGTTTCTGGCATGGTTGAACGGCTGGCAGACGCATTTCATCATGCCCGGCGGGTTCCAATCCTCACGCGACATCACCCATTATGCCGAAGTGTTCCGGCTGGCCGATCAGGCCGGGCTGCTGCGCGATCCGGACCTCGCCGAGGCGCGGATGCGGACCTTGCTCGCCCTGCACGGGATGTAAGATGGCGCGGCCTACGATCATTGATGTGGCGGCGGCGGCGGGGGTGTCCAAATCTACCGTCAGCCTCGTTCTGCAGAACAGCCCAGCGGTAAAGCTGGAAACCCGCGCGCTGGTGCGGCGTTCGATGGCCGATCTCGGCTATGTCTACAACCGCGCGGCGGCCAATCTTCGCTCCTCGCAAGGCGGGTTGATCGGTCTGGTGATCAATGATTTGCGGAACCCGTTTTTCACGGAATTTGCGACCTCGGTTCAGATGGCGCTGTCGGCCAAAGGCTATGCGGCGGTGGTGGCCAATACCGACGAGGACCCGGGTTTGCAGGCACAAACCGTGGCGGTGATGATCGAACACGGTGTTTCGGCGCTGATCATCTCGCCGGCTTACGGGGCGGAGGATGCGACCTTCGGGCCCCTGGAACGGGCGGGGATACCGGTGCTTCAGGTGCTGCGGCGCGTGTCGGACCGGTTCCCCTTTGCCGCGCCGGATTATGAGGTCGGCGGACGGCTGGCGGCGCAGCATCTGCTGGCACTGGGGTCCAGGACCGTGGCCTTTGTCGGCGGGGTCGATGGGCGGGCCGTGACGGCGGAACGCTTGGCGGGCTATGAAGCGGTGCTGGGTCGTGCGGGCCTTGTGCCGCTGGTGCTGCCGGGGCGTCCGACCCGGGCCTTTGGGCGCGAGGCGGCAGAGTGGTTCTGCGACCAACGGCCCGAGGTCGATGCGGCGATCTGTTTCAACGACCTGGTGGGTTTGGGGATGCTGTCGGGATTTGCCGAACGGGGCCGCGTGGTTGGACGCGACTTCCGGCTGGTGGGATTTGACGACATCGAGGATGCCGGGCAAGTGTTCCCCGGCCTGTCCTCGATCCACTGCGGCGTTGAGGCATTTGGCAAACAGATGGCCGGGGCGCTCTTGGACTGGCTGAGCACGGGCACGCGGCCCGCAGATGCGCTGCGCACGCCGGTGTCGCTGGTGGCGCGCGCTTCGTCACTGGGGGCGACATGACGCCGGAAGTGCTGCTGCGCGGGTTGTTCGCCAAGGCGGTCGAGGTGGCCGACCCGATGCGGTCTTTGCCGAAGTTTCTGCCCGAAAAGCCCAAGGGCCGGGTGCTTGTGGTGGGGGCCGGCAAAGCCTCGGCCCGGATGGCCGAGGCAGTGGAGGCGGTCTGGGGGCCTTGCGAGGGGTTGGTGATCACCCGCTTTGGCTATGGTCGGCCCTGCCAAGGCATCGAAATTGCCCTCGCCGCGCATCCGGTGCCGGATCGTGCCGGACTGGACGCAACAGAACGGATGCTGACGATGCTGCGGGGCTTGGGGCCGGACGATTTCGTTCTGGCGCTGATGTCGGGCGGCGCCTCGGCCTTGCTGGTGGCGCCGGTGGAGGGGGTGTCGCTGGCGGAAAAGCAGGCGGTGACTGCGGCGCTGTTGGCCTCGGGTGCGCCGATCACGCAGATGAACACGGTCCGCAAGCACCTGAGCCGGGTGAAGGGCGGGCAACTGGCGGCGGCCGCCTTTCCGGCACGAATGTTGGCGCTGATGATCTCGGACGTGCCGGGCGATGACATGGCGTTCATCGGGTCGGGGCCGACGGTGGGCGATGCCTCCTCGGTGGCGGACGCGCGGGCGGTTCTGCAGCGCTGGCAGGTCCCGGTGCCCGCCTCGGTCACTGCGGCCCTGCAACGTGCCTCGGGCGTGGTGCCGCCCGGCGATCCGTGTCTGGCCCGTGTCACCAACCGCATCTTTGCCGCCCCGCGCCAATCGCTGCAGGCGGCGGCGGACATGGCCCGGGCTGCGGGCTGCGAGGTGGACATTCTGGGCGATGCCCTGGAAGGCGAGGCGCGCGACGTCGCAGCAGATCAGGCCCGTCTGGCCCTGACGCGGCAGGCGAGCCGCCGTCCGGGCGATCCGCCGCTGATCCTGCTGTCCGGTGGCGAGTTGACCGTGACAAGGCGCGGCGACGGCTTGGGCGGCCCCAATGCGGAGTTCTGTCTGGCGCTGGCGCTGGAGTTGCGCGGCACGCCGGGCATTCACGCTTTGGCCTGCGACACCGATGGCGTGGACGGCGCGGCAGAGGTGGCGGGCGCTGTGGTCGGTCCGCAAACGCTGGCCAAGGCCCGAGGCAGGGGTGCGGACGCAAGCGCCGCACTGGCACGCAACGACGCACACGGGTTTTTCGGCGCGATTGAAGATCAGGTGGTGACCGGGCCGACGTTGACCAATGTGAACGATTTCCGTGCGATCTGGATTGCGTCCGACTAGCTTTGGTCCCTGGCACCAGACCAGGCGGCGATCATCCCGGCTTCCAGCGCGCCGAGACGGTCCGTGACGCGGTCAGCAAAAGCCCGGGCATTCTGAAGCGGGTCGCCCGGCTTGGCTTCGATCCCGCGCAGCAAGGCGGTCAGTTCGGTGTTCAGATATGCGCCGGTGCGCAGATAGCGGGTGATCAACTCCATCTGCAGCAAAGGCATCTTGGCCAAGCTGTCCCGGCCAACGCGGCCGATCTGGCCATAGATCGCCTCGGCGAGGGCGTTCACCTTTGCCGTCGGCTCGACATAGACCTTGCGGCGATCACGGGTATCGCGGACCCGTTGCAGATACCCAGCCCGCTCCATCCGGTCCAGCAGCGCAGTCATGGCACCCGAGGTCAGGCCCGCCTCGCGCCCCAGATCGCCAGCGGTGATCCGGCCTTGTCGGTGGGCGATATCGATGCAGCGTCCATCGGTGCGGTTCACACCCATCAGCGCAAGCGCCGCCTCTTCCATCATGTCTGCGGCGTTCCGGCTGATTCGCTGCGCGGCGATCAGCTCCAAGAGCGCAGCATCATGTTCCCTTGACATAAAAGTATCTTGATTCATAAGATACATGATACTGAAGATTATTGGCAAGCGTCAAGTGTCCCCGGAGTTCGTCATCGAAGCGCAGAACCTGTCGCGCCAGTTCGCAGCCAGGGGCAGGGGCAGCAAGGTCATCGACGCCGTGCGCGGCATCAGTTTTCAGGTGCGGCGCGGGGATATCGTCGGTTTTCTGGGGCCAAACGGGGCGGGCAAATCGACGACGCTGAAGATGCTGTGCACGCTGCTCAGGCCCACCAGCGGCAGGGCGCAGGTGGCGGGTTGCGATTTGCTAAGCGATCCCAAAGGCGTCCGTCGCCGTATCGGGTATGTCGCGCAAGGCGGGGCCACAGCGCGGGAAGCGACGGTCGGGCTTGAGATCACCTCGCAGGGTCGGCTTTACGGTCTGACCACGGCGGAAGCGCGCAGGCGCGGCGAGGAATTGCTCGCAGCCTTGGACTTGGCCGATGTCTGGACGCGCACCTCCGGCTCGCTTTCCGGCGGTCAACGGCGGCGGCTGGACATCGTGCTGGGGCTGATACATGCGCCGGAACTGATTTTCCTGGACGAACCCTCGACCGGGCTGGACCCGCAAAGCCGCGCGAATTTGTGGAACCATATCAGGGCTTTGCGCGACAAGAACGGCACCAGCATTTTTCTGACAACGCATTATCTGGACGAGGCTGACGCGCTTTCAGACCGGCTGATCATCGTCGACAAGGGCGGGATCGTTGGCGAAGGCACCTCTGCCGAGCTGAAGGCAGCCGTCGCCGGGGACGCTATCGCGCTGACCCTGAGGCGGGGCGACGAAGCGGCGACCGCAGTCAGGGTCGCAGAAGGTCAACAGGGCAGCCACATCGTCGCCGAAGGCAATGTCGTGCGCTTTCAGGTGCCGATGGCCGCGACCGCTTGGCCTTGCTGCTGATCAGCCTGTGGTGGGGCACACAAGTCTTTCGCAACCAGTCGAAATGAGACTTGCCGGCTTGGCGCCTTCGTCCCATCCTGCCGGCAAATCAGGAGGATGGAATGGGTTTGCTGGACGGTAAGACGATTGCGATCACCGGGGCGGCTTCGGGGATCGGGCTGGCGACCGTGCGGGCCTGTCTGCGCGAGGGGGCCATGGTCGCGTTGGTGGACCGCGACGAGGCGGCTTTGGTGCGGCTGTGTGCGGAACTCGGGCCGAAGGCGGTGCCGGTGGTGACCGATCTTCTGTCACCGGCCAGCATCGACGGGATGATGCCGCAGATACTCGCGCGGCTTGGGCATCTGGATGCGTTCCATGCCAATGCAGGCTCTTACGTGGCGGGCAAGGCTTGGGAGGGCGATCCGGACGCCTGGGACCGGATGCTGTATCTGAACATCAACGCAGTGTTTCGCACCATTCATGCGGTCCTGCCGCATATGATCCAGCGGGGCAGCGGCGATGTGATCGCAACATCTTCTATTGCCGGGCACACGCCTGTAACGGTTGAGCCGGTCTATTCCGCCTCCAAACATGCGGTCACGGCGTTTATCAGCGCGGTAAGGCGGCAGGTTCTGCCGCATGGGGTGCGGGTGGGCGAGGTTTCACCCGGGCCAGTGGATACGGCGCTTTTAAAGGATTGGCTTCCCGAACGTCTTGCCAAGGCCAAGGCAGACGGCGCATTGATGGCTGCAGAGGCGGTGGCCGAGGCGCTGATCTTCATGTTGTCGCGGCCACGCGGCGTGACGATTCGGGACGTGATCATCCTGCCCTCGGCATTTGATATCTGAAGGCAACGCCCAATTCGTGGCCGCCGTGCAAGGATTCGGGCAAATATCTCTCGAATGCCCGAAAATTGCCGGAGTTTCCCGACATCTCCATTTGCGACTGCGGCCATTCATCGCAGGATGTGGCTATTGACGCGTGGAGACATTGATGCGGACGCAAGTTGCAATCATCGGTGGCGGGCCATCCGGTCTTTTGCTGTCACAAGTGCTGAACCGGGCCGGTGTCGCGACCGTGGTTCTGGAACAAAGGTCTCGGGACTATGTGCTTGGGCGGGTCCGGGCCGGGGTGCTGGAATGGGGCACGGTCGAGATGATGCGCTACGCCGGGGCCAACCAGCGCATCGACACCGAAGGTCAGGTCCGCAACGGCTGCATCCTGACCCTTGATGACGAGCCGTTCCGCTGGGATTACGAGGGCGCCGGCGGGCGCAAGATGATGATCTACGGCCAGAACGAGGTGACGCTGGATCTGTACAGTGCGCAGGACGCGATGGGCGCCACAGTTCTGAACGAATGCGAAGATGTCGCGCTGCATGATCTGACAACGGATGCGCCGTTTGTGACCTTCACCCATCAGGGGAAAGCGATGCAGCTTGATTGCGCCGTGATCGCGGGCTGCGACGGCTATCACGGTGTCAGCCGCAAGACCATTCCGGACGCGTCGCGGAATATGTATGAAAAGGTTTATCCCTTTGGCTGGCTTGGCATTCTTGCCCGGGTCAAGCCGGTATCCGAGGAAGTGATCTACTGCGGACACAACCGCGGCTTCGCGCTCGCCTCGATGCGCAACGCGATGCTGTCACGATACTACCTGCAGGTGCCGATGACCGACACGGTCGAGGGGTGGAGTGATGAGGCGTTTTGGGCGGAGTTCACTGCCAGGCTGCCCGCCTATGCGCGCGGCAACCTGACAATCGGTCCCTCGATCGAGAAATCCATTGCGCCGCTTCGCAGTTTTGTCTGCGACACCATGCGCTGGGGCCGCCTGTTCCTTGCCGGGGACGCCGCCCATATCGTGCCGCCAACAGGGGCAAAGGGGTTGAACCTTGCCGCTGGCGACGTGCATTACCTGTCCGAGGCGCTGATTGCGTTTTTCAAGACGGGCAATCAGACCGGCATCGACGGCTATGCCGCCCGCGCCTTGCAGCGCATCTGGCCCGTCATGCGGTTTTCCTGGACGATGACGATGATGATGCACCGCTTTCCCGAACAATCCCCATTTGACCGGCGCATCCAAGAGACCGAACTGCGCACCCTGTTCCGCGACCCCAAGGCGTTGGAAGTGTTGACACGGGTCTATACCGGACTGCCCTACTGAGCCGCCTTGCCCCAGGCGAATCCGCTCGAATCTGGTTTGACCCAGGTCCACTTCCCTTTGGTCCGCGCCTGAAGGGGAGATGATCCATGCCCGTCTACCGTTCCCGAACCACGACTCACGGCCGCAACATGGCCGGCGCGCGTGGCCTGTGGCGCGCCACAGGCATGAAGGACGGCGACTTCGGCAAGCCGATCATCGCCTTTGTGAATTCATTCACCCAGTTCGTGCCCGGGCATGTGCACCTCAAGGACCTCGGCCAGCTTGTCGCGCGGGAGATCGAGGCGGCGGGCGGGGTCTCCAGGGAATTCAACACCACCGCGGTCGATGATGGCATTGCCATGGGCGCACGACGCAGGCGTTCTCGACCTCGGTCCGGTATGACATTCTGGATCTGGACCGTGAGCATGGGGTGATCCGCTCGGCCGCGCATGCGTTCAGCAAAGAGGGCGGGCTGGCGGTGCTGT
>Ga0105047_10007498_pt1 | contig 18373 bp, 16 predicted proteins | sample MAT04_FD_78384 | JGI IMG/M metagenome (GOLD analysis project Ga0105047, IMG submission 78384) | Freshwater microbial communities from Lake Fryxell liftoff mats and glacier meltwater in Antarctica - MAT-04 (megahit assembly) | ecosystem: Environmental > Aquatic > Freshwater > Ice > Liftoff... | reverse complement strand
GGTCGTGGCATTCGCGGAATCTAACGGAGCGGGCCGCGAATTTTCAGGGTTTGGGTTGCGGCGGACAAAGGCGAACAGCAACAGCAAACTGCGAACAGCTACTGCAATAAAACGGATTTTGACGGAGTTGACGGATTAACCGGATACTTCGCATCGCAGACGGAGGCGACTGTTGGTGCACCGCGTAGGGTTGGTTTTCTTTGATTCACTCATCATTTGACGGGGTCTGGCCGGGGCGACGCGACCTTGCGGGACTTCAAGTCTTGCGTGCTGTTTCAACAAAACTAAGTACTGGCCCATGCACCAGTGTTCACCTCCCCGTTGGGAAGCGAAGTATCCGTTTAATCCGTCGAATCCGTCAAATCCGTCGAATCCGTCAAGATCCGTTCAATTGCAGTTTGCAGTTTCAGCGTTTCTCCGCCTTCCTCCGCGCAATCCGCGACCCGACAGTTCGCCCCTACCGATCTCTCAGCTTGCGCGACATTTCCTCAAGCACCAACCGCTCCGCCGGCGTCAGACTGCCGAGTCCCTCCGCAGCAATCTTGTCGAGCACTGCATCCACCGCATTCGCACTCACCACCGGCGCCACCGCGGACGGCGAGGCCGCAGTGGGCCGCACTCGGGCAACCGCAGCTTTGCTCTGCGCGACGATGTCATCGACATCACGCTCACGCGGACGCGACGAAGTCTTCGGCACCGCACGCGGTGGTTCATCCCCGTACTCAGGCGCCGGCGCAATACGACGACTGAAGCGCGAAAAGCTTTGTGCCGACGGCAACCGCATGTAGATGTATCCCGCGACAATCCCACCAAGGTGCGCGGCCCACGCGGTTCCACCCTGCGCAGCGTGATCGACATACGTCATCACGAGATTGATCGCGACCATGAAGCCCACGAAAAACTTCACCTTCATGGGCACCATCGCAAACAGCAACACTTCTTCATCGGGCCAGCGCGACGCGTATGCGACCGCCACACCAAGAATCGCCGCCGACGCACCAATCAACACGCCCTGCCCACCAAACATGTAATGGAAAAACCACCCACCCAACCCACACCACAGATAGAACCATGTGAACGTCGTGCTTCCCCACGCACGCTCGACGCGCGGACCAAAAATCCAGAACGTGATCATGTTGAGCGCGAGATGCACAAAATTCCCGTGCACGAACATGTACGTGAACACCTTCCACAACTGGCGACGCCCAAGGTCGCCGCTCGCGTAGCCTAACGCGCTCTGGACGAGTTCCTGATTAACAACAGTTTCCTGCACAAAAAACACAGCCACGCACAGACCGATGATCCAGTGCACGGCATGGTTCGGGCGGGAAAATTCGGTTTCGTCGAAAACGGCGTGGGCCATGATGCAGCTACAAAGATGACGAAGTCGGTGAGGGCGTACTCAGGACGCCGACGGTGCGGTTGGGCGCGAAAGCAACGCCAGTTGGACGATGCGCTCGCAGAGCTCCGGAAACAAGACGCCCGCGGCAGCGGCGGCCTGCGGGATGAGACTCGTGGGCGTCATACCCGGCAACGTGTTTGCTTCCAGACACCACGACTGCCCATTCAGATCCAGCCGGAAGTCCAGGCGAGCGTACCCGCGCAGCTTGAGGCACTCAAACGCTTTCAGCGCCTGCTCGGACAGCAGCGCCTGCGTCTCGGTCGTCAACTCGGCCACAAACTCCCGGGCCATTCCCGGCGTGTATTTGCACTCGTAGTCGTACAGCTCTTTGACCGGTTCGATCTCGATGGTGGGCAGTGTCGTGCCGCCCAGAACTGCCACCGTGAGCTCGCGGCCTGGGACGAAGCGTTCGACCATCACCTCGTCGTCAAAGCGGAACGCCTCCTTGATCGCCAACGCCAGCGCGCTGGGATTTCGCACAATCGACAAACCGACCGTGCTGCCCTGCTTGGACGGCTTCACAATGACCGGCCATCCCAAAAACGTTCCGACATCTTCGGCCATTAGCTCCTGGCCGGTGCTCGGATGCGGCGCCATCAACCAGTCGGCGGTCGAGACACCCGCCGCGCGCATGACGACCTTGGAGAGATGTTTGTCCATCGCCAGCGCGCTCGCGAGATGGCCGCTGCCCGTGTACGGCACGCCCACCATATCCAGCACCGCTTGCACGGTACCGTCTTCGCCCTGACCGCCGTGCAACGCGATAAACACGCAATCGGTGTTGACGATTTCCGGCAGCGTTCCCAACACCGGCGACAACCCACCCGCGCTGAGATTCGCCAGTTGTTCGAGTGATGGCGGATTGCTGCCGACACCGCTGGCCAACAACTCCTCTTCCTTCGCGCGCGACATCACACCTTCGGCGGGATCGAGACACGTGACCGTGTGTCCCTTGTCGCGCAAACCAATCGCAATGCGCAACCCCGACGACAACGACACATCGCGCTCGGCTGACACGCCGCCTAACAAAACCGTGATGTTCATGATGAGATATTCGACTTACCGCGCCATGAGATATTCGAGCACATCAAACCGCGTCACGATCCCTTGCACGATGTTGTCTTTCTTCACAAGCACGGCGCGATTGGACTTCGACAACAACTTCGCGACACTCTCAACTGACTGCCCGGCTTCGACCATGGGGAATGGCGCCTCCATCACATCACCCACCGTGAGGTCAAGCGCTTTTGGATCGGCCAGACTGGAAGACGTGAGATGCGATTCGGTCACGCTGCCTACACACACGGCGCCATCCATCACGGGCACCTGCGACACGTTGTGCAACACCATCAGCCGAATGGCCTGACGCACAGTGGTTCCGGATGTGACGCTTACAATCGCGGGCGCGCTTGAATCCTTGAGCCCCAACACGTTTTCGATATTCGACGGCGATGTGTCGAGCATTTGATTCTCGCGCATCCATTCGTCGTTGAACACTTTCGACAAATAACGTTCGCCGGTGTCGCACAGGAATGTAACGACAAGTGCGTTGGGATCATCAACCCGGCGCGCGACGGTCATGGCGGCGTGCGCAATCAATCCTGCACTGCCCCCAACAAACAATCCTTCTTCGCGCGTGAGTTTACGCGCCATCGCAAACGCATCTTTATCGTTGACGGTGATGAATTCATCAATCACCGACATGTCGAGCGTGTGTGGCACGCAATCCTGACCAATGCCTTCAACCTTGTACGGCGCGCCGGTTGGATGCCCTTCACCGTTCGTACGCCACAACTCGGCGAGCACGGATCCCTGTGGATCGGCTGCGATGATCTTGATGTTCGGATTCATCGACTTGAGATAACGACCGACACCGGACACGGTGCCACCGGTTCCGGCCGATGCCACAAAGTGCGTGATGCGGCCCTGCGTCTGCTCCCACAGTTCCGGACCGGTCGTCGCCGCGTGAGCCTCGGGATTGGCCTGATTCTCAAACTGTCCCGCCAGCACCGCGCCCGGCGTCTCGGCGGCGATGCGCTTGGCCATCACCACGTAGTTCTGTGGATGATCCGGCGGCACCGCTGTTGGCGTGATGATCACCTCGGCACCGAAGGCGCGCAGCAACCGCACTTTTTCCTGCGACATCTTGTCGGGCATCGTGAAGATGCATTTGTACCCCTTGAGGGCGGCCGCGATCGCGAGTCCAACGCCGGTGTTGCCGCTGGTTGCTTCTACGATCGTCCCGCCCGCCTTGAGCCGCCCGGCCTTCTCGTGCGATTCAATCAACGGAAGGCCAATGCGATCCTTGACGCTGCCACCCGGATTAAAGAAATCGGCTTTGGCGAACACTGGGGTACGAATGCCGCGCGTTACGCGCGAGAGCCGTATCAGGGGCGTCCAACCAATCGTCTGCAGCACGTTGTCGTACGCGCGACGATGGCGGGCCTGCAGTTCTGGGTTGTCCTTCTGACCGTCGCCGAGATTGGATGGCGCCGAGGCGGGGGTGGGGTGCGAAAGTTCAGCAGTGTTCACGGAGGGGGTTTCTGACGGTACCGCATCCGCTTGATTTCATTCGGCGCGGATGCACTGGTGGGCAATTTACACCCCATACGAGTTTCGCGGGTTTTTGCCAGTTCCTTTACTCGACTACTGCTCACGCATGATTCAATTCCCGCGTTCGTTTGCCCGATCTTCTCGCAATACCACCTCAGTGGTTGCGACCAATCCGATGGCTCCAAATCTGAACGCAAATAGTTGGCGTGCCACGAACACGCCGACGGCGCACGCCGCGCCCAGAGTTCGAGGTCGCGTTCGAATGGCTGCACAGTCTTTCGGATTGCTGATGCTCGCGGCCTGCGGAACCGAATCCGTGAACGGGCCAAGCGCTGCACCCGCGGCCATCAAGATAGGCACGGGGAACAATCAAACTGGTTCTGTTGGCGCGATACTGGCGCTTCCATTGTCCGTTACTGTCACTGCGGCGGACGGCAAAGCGGTTTCGAACGCAACAGTGTCATGGGATGTGACGCCCGGCAGCGGCTCCACCAGCAGCGCCGACTCACGCACGGATGGTAACGGAAACGCCTCCGTCACCTGGACGCTTGGCGCGAACGCAGGCATCGCACGACTGACGGCGCAGGTGGGTGGCGTCAATCCGGTCGCATTTACTGCGACTGCAAACCCAGGCGCGGTTAGCGTGGTTGTGGCGCTGCCGGACACGCTTTCGCTGGGTGTGGGCGATACCGCCACCGTGGTCTCATCAGCGCGCGACCCGTTTGGCAATGAAGTCAGCGGTTCAACCCCGATTTACACGCTGGCCACGGCCGGTGTGGTCTCAGTGAGCGGGACTGGACTGGTGACGGCGTTGACCCTGGGAACGTCCAGGGTGATTGTCACTCTCGGCGCGAGAGCCGATACCGTGCCGGTGACCGTCGCGGCGGCGGGAGCATCGCCATGCGGCGCGTTGGCCGCGACCACGATGACCCCGGGGCAGGTACTGACCGCGACGTCGCGCGTGTGTTTGACCTCCGGAGCCGCGACGGCCGAATACGCGTTGGTCTCGTTCGCTTCGAGCACGACATTTGGCGCGCTCACGGCGTTCGATATTTACGGCATGGGATTGATCACGCCCGCCTCACCGATTCTGGCGGGCTTACAATCACCGTTTGATCTGGGTTACGATCTCGCGTCGCTCAACGCTCCAGTGCTGCAGGTTGATCGCGACGCCGAACGTGGGCGCAAGGATGTTGAGCAGAAGGAACTGTTGCCGTTGGTTGCGATGGCGCGCGAAGAGTATGCGGCACGGAATGAATCGTCATCATCGTTTGGACAACCGCAGGCACTGCGCGCGGTGCCGACCGTTGGTAGCATTCTCAATCTGAATGCGCAAGCGCTGCAGGGCTGTTCGAACAGCTCCATCGTGAAGGGTGTCGTGAAGGCCGTTGGAACGCGGTCAATTGTGGTCGCCGACCCGGATAATCCAGTGGGCGGCTACACCGACGCGGACTATCTAGCCGTCGCGGCAACGTTTGATACGCTGGTGTACCCGTTGGATGTCGCCAACTTCGGCACGCCGACCGACATCGGTGGCAATGGCCGAGTGATTCTGTTGTTCACGACGGCGGTCAACAAACTGACACCGGCGGGTGCGGGATACGTGATTGGCGGATTCTTCTTTGCGCGCGATCTCTATCCCAAAATCGCGCGCAGCGGCTTGCAGGGATGCGCTGGCTCCAACGAAGCAGAAATGTTTTACCTGTTGGTGCCCGATCCCAACGGCACCATCAACGGGAATCGTCGCCTCACGGTTGACGTGACGCGACTTAACCTCACCACCCTCGCGCACGAGTTTCAGCACCTCATCAACGCATCGCGACGCCTGTATGTCACGGTTGGTGCGGCCGCCAACGAAGAAACGTGGTTGGATGAGGGCCTGTCACACGTTGCCGAGGAGTTGCTGTATTATCGTATCAGCGGGTACAACTCGCGCCGAAATCTCGACCTCACTGCGGTGGGTGGCACGACTGCGCAGAACACGAATTTCTCGTCGTACATGATTCAGAATTTCGGCCGATTGTATGACCGTTTGCGAAATCCGGAAGTGACTTCGCCATACGCAACGAACGATTCTCTCTCCACACGCGGCGCGACGTGGAGTTTTCTGCGCTACGCGGCGGGTCAGCAGGCGGACTCCGCGGCCGAAGCGGCGTTCTTTCGCAACATTGTGAATTCCAATACAACAGGGCTCGCGAATCTGGCGACCGTTATGCCCGGTGGACAGTTGCAAACGTTCCTGAACGATTGGAGCGTGGCCACGTTTACGGATGACTTTACTCCGTTGCTGGCGTCGCAGCTCAACGCGCGCTACAAGTTTCCGTCGTGGAATTTCCGCAGCATTTATCCCAACTTGCGTATTGGTAGCACGTCGACGTTAGGAACATATCCGCTGGCGGTGCGCACGCTGCGCGCGAACGTCAGTCAGCGATTGAAGCTGGCCGGTGGTGGTGCGGGATATCTGCGGTTTGCGGTGCCGGCCAACAAGGACGGGCTCATTTCGGCTTCGACCAACGGTGCGGCGCCGGCGAGCTCGCTCAAGTTTTCGATTGTGCGGTTGCGGTAGCGGCTCGCGTGTGTCGGCGGTTGTCGCGCGGTTGTGGTTGGGTTGAACTACGGGACGCTGAGAAAACTGAGCACAGCGAGAAACGCTGAGAACTGCACGGCGTACAGGACAGGCTGTTGCAGGTTGCTATGACAAAACACCCGACATCGCACCTGATGTCGGGTGTTTTGTGTTTGAGCGTTTGATTCTTTTGTGCTCGCGATCAGCTGCGCTGTTTGAGTTTGATCTCGAACATCTTGGGCCAGAACTTGCCGGTGACAAACAGGCGATCGGCTTTGGCGTCGTACGCGATGCCGTTCAGCACATCTTCCTTGCCGGTGCGGTCTTCCCTGGACAGGATGTCGCTGAGATCGATCCAGCCCAGTACTTTGCCTGTCGCCGGATCAATGCGCACGATCTGATTCGTTTCCCACACGTTCGCGTAGATCTCGCCTTTGACCCATTCGAGTTCGTTGATTTTCGAAACAGGCACATCGTGATCGGTCACGGTTATAGTGCGTGTGATCGCAAACGTTTTGGGATCGCGATACACGATCGCTGACGAACCATTGCTCATGATCAGGGAATCACCATTGCTGGTAAACGCCCAGCCTTCCCCCTGATAGGTGAACTGTCCTTTGGGTTCGAACGTTTTCCAGTCGTAGATGAAGGCGACCTCGGCCCTCCAGGTGAGCTGAATGATGTTGTCGCCCGTAATGACGATGCCTTCGCCGAAATATCCGCTGTCGGTCATCCGGTCGATGCCCTTCAGGTCGCGCTGCCGAATCGCGCGTCCGGTTTGCAGATCCACTTCACGGATGTACGAGGCGTTCGGCTGACCGGTGCTTTCAAAAAGGCGGCCATCGTGGAACAGCAGCCCTTCCGTGAACGACCCGATGTCGTGTGGATACGAGCGTACGACCTCGTACGTGTAGGTGGGCGTTCGCGCGCTCGCGACCGGCGCCGGAGTCGCACCAGCTTGCGCCTTGTCGCCGGAGCAGGCGGCGGCCGTGGTGCTCAGCATCAATGCCGCGAGAGCAACGGACCGGGTAACACTGGCGCCTGACGGACGAGGGAAGCGACTCATATAGACGGAACACGGGTGTGAAGGGGGGAAAAACCTTGATCGAATCTGTCGAACTTCCGGGCCTGACACAAACTGCGCCGGACCCACCGCACGCCCGCCTACGGGTGTTTGCGTCTGGCCGTGGCCCAGGGATTCGAGCTCTGCTCTCCCAGAATAGGTCACAAAACGGTGACGAATGGATCACGAATACGCGAAGGTGCCGAGTGAGCAGTACGTTTCTGGCTCGTTTCTCATCCCTCGGATATTCCATCTATGAACATGTCCCGTGATCGCTGCTGTCTGCTGACTTTGGTGGCGGTTGGGGCGCTTGCAAGCGCGTGCAGTGATACCCCACGCGTGCGGGGTGATTCAACGATTCCGGCAGCGTCAGTTTCGGCGGCATTGCCCACTGCAACCGACACGTTGCAGCCGGCCGTCATCACCGACACCTTGCCCGGCGACAGTGATGATCCCGCCATCTGGGTGAACCGAGCCGACCCCGCGAACAGCGTCGTACTGGGCACCGAGAAGGGCGACTCCACCGGCGGTGTGTATGTGTTTGGCCTGGACGGACATATTGACCGCAAGCGCAGCGTCACGCCGCTGCAGCGCATGAACAATGTCGATATCGAATACGGCATGGCGTTCGGATCAACTCCGCGCGATATCGCCGTGGCGACGGAACGGCGTCGCATGGCGTTACGCGTATTCACGCTGCCGGATATGAAGACAGTGGACGGCGGCGGTATCAAGGTATTTGACGGCGACACGTCTCGCGCGCCGATGGGCATCGCGTTGTACAAGCGGCCGCGCGATGGACAGGTGTTTGCCATTGTTGGTGGCAAGAGTGGACCAACCAACGGCACGTATCTCGCGCAGTACACGCTGCGGTACGAAGGCGGACAGGTGATTGGTGCAAAAGTGCGCGAGTTTGGCACGTACAGCGGCAAGAAGGAAATTGAAGCGATTCTCGTCGATGATGCGCTGGGGTATGTCTATTACTCCGACGAAGGATTTGGCGTACGTAAGTATCACGCCGATCCCGATTCGGGTTCGACCGAGCTTGCGTCGTTCGCAACCACCGGCGTGACGGAAGATCACGAGGGTCTCGCGATCTACGCGAAGGATGCGAAGACTGGCTACATCGTGTTGTCCGATCAGGCGTCCAATCGCATTCACGTGTTTCCGCGCGAGGGCGTACTGGGCAATCCCCACTCGCATCCGTTGCTGGCCGTCATTCCCGTGCGTGCGCAGCAAACCGATGGACTTGAAATTACCAACGAGTCGTTAGGGCCGTCGTTCCCGCGCGGAATGTTGGCGATGATGTCCAATCGCGGCGCGTTTCACTTTTACAAGTGGGAAGATGTGCAGGCGGCGATTGATAAAGTGCAGGCGCGGACGTCGAAGTAGAACGGTTTTGGGCGGGCGCACACGATCGCGGGAACCGTCGATGCGCCAATGTCTTGATGTCAGCGCCGGTACAGCCACGATGACGCACGCGGGCCGGTGCCATTTCCGTATCCACCGGTGATCAGCACTCGGCCGCCGCTCAACATGGCGACCGCTGAAAACTGGCCGGCCATTCGTACATCCCCTTCCACCGTAACAAACGCGTTGGTGCGCGGATCGTACGTCTCGGCCTGCGGCGCTCCGCCCGCCAGGAGCACTGCACCATTCGGTAACTGCAACATGGTGCCGATATGTTTGTACCGACCGTGTTGCATCGTCGGTCCAACGGCAAAGGTCCCGGACTTTGCATCAAAGAATTCGGTCGTATTGTACACGCCGCGATCGTCCCGCTCGTCGGAACCGCCGGTGATCACCACCCGCCCGTCTCGTAACAGCACTGCATCGTGTTTATGGCGGCGCACTTGCATGTCTCCGGTGCGACTGAACTTTCCTGTCGCTGCATCGTACACTTCGGCGGACGCAAACAGCGTGATATCCGCGCGACGCCCTCGATGCCCGCCCGCAATGAGTACTCGTCCGTCGGTGAGCCGAATTGCGACGTGACTTTCCCGCGCGACTGTCATGTCACCCGTGGCAGTGAACGTGCCGGTCGCCGGATCATAGAGTTCGGCACTTGCGAGAAACGACCAGTTCGTGCCAACACCGCCGGCAATGAGCACTTTTCCGGTGTTGAGCATAACCGCAACGTGCCCGGCACGAGACGTGTGAAGCGAGCCGGTTGCAGAAAAGGTATTCGTTACCGGATCGAATAGTTCGGCCGTGGCCGTTGTGGCGTTTCCCGCGCCGTAACCGCCCACAATGAACACCTTGCCATTTGCCAGTAACGTCGCCGAATGGCTGTGCCGCAAGTTGCGCATGGGTGCGGCAGCAACATAGCGCTCAGTGGCGGGGTTGAAGAGTTGCGCACCTAACGCTGCACTCGCTTTCTCGGTAAATCCGCCGGCGACCAGCACACGGCCGTCGTTGAGCGTCGTCGCGGTATGTGCGGCGCGTGGCGCGTTCATCTTCGCACCTGAAACCAGCGTGCCCGCGAACGCGAGAACGAGGGACGCGATGACACCCAGTGTCGATGCATACATGGCTGACACGGCACTTCCCCCGAATTGAGTGGGATAGCTGCTGACTACACAATCGTTTGATGCCGCTCACCAGTCGGTTGTTTCATTGGTTCTGAACCTTTGTGCGTTCAATCGTCCAACCAATTTTGGGATCGGGATCGCGATACATCAGATACACGACACCGCCTTTTCCGAAGCCCGCTATTGAACGCTCGAGCGGCATGCGCACGCGATGCGTCAGTATGCCGCGATTGTTGACGACATCGTACACGAGTTCGCCGTTTTTCGATTGCGCAGATGTTGACGGAAGAATCCAGATGTTGCCGTCGCCGTCGGCTTTCACTGCTTCCGTGCGCAGTGGCGGATAGTAATCCGGAATTTCGCGCGGCTCAACCTCGCGTTCGATCTGTTTGGGTTGATTTGCTCTGGTTACGGGAGGCCCACCGTTTGCTGCTGCCTGCAGCGACGCCGCTGATACCATTGTAGGCATTGCATTCGGATCCTTCTCGCGCTTTTCGCGTACGGCGCGCGTCGAATCTATCAATGCTTGCTTGTCTGCGTCCGTCAAACGCTTCCAGTCGAAAGGCATTTTCGGTCCAGAAAATCGTGAACCATCCGGCCGCACAAAGTCCACGTGATAATCCCGACCACGTACAATCGCGATCGTTCCATCGGACAGTGGAGCCCATCCGTCAAATGTCGGCAACGGGTGTCTGAAAATGGTATACACGTATTCGTCGCCAACCTTGTCCGTCGAATCCCGGCTTGTAATGCGGCGCAATACCCGGCCCAGGGTGTCAACGGTTCGTGTTTCAAAGTTTGCGCGAACAACCGGCTGCGAGTCTGGTTGGTCCGCTCCGTTTTTCGTTGCGACCATTTCCCCTTGACCAAGATAGAGCAGATTTCCTTTGGCATCGCTGCCGCTTGCTTGATACGCCATCGAATACAAGTCGCGCGGCTTCGGCGCTGCGAACACTCGCGTGGCCGCACCATTCTGATCAAGCACCACCAACGACAACGCCTCGGCATCAACAAACAGCGTCGAGTCGCCCAGATACGGAATGATTGGCGCCGCATAGCGGCCATACCCCTGTCTGCCACCCGTGACCGAATCGATGACGACCGACTTGTTTGCCAGTTTCGCATCCACCACCGACAACTGCCGCCGCCGCGCATCGTTCACCAGCAACTTGCCGTTCGCAATTTCACGAACGCCGAGGATCGATCCAAATGTCCCCGCGGATTTCGCCGTCGGTGCCGAGAGTTCGCGAACCGGAATTGGTGTTTGCGCCCAGCCTGAATTCACCGACACAACGGCAACAGCGATGAACAACGCGCGGGACACGTTTGCGAATTTCAAGGGATTCGGTCGAAGGTTGGAAATTGCCGTTTTCGAAACGCCAATCTGATTTTGTGACCGATGATACCATCGATCGACGACGAAGATCCCTCGCGGTCTGATGACGGTTCTAGTTGCGGCTGAACACCGCGCCATGCGGGATCGCCGCGGCGCTTCCTCCGTGCGGCCACGTAATGCCTTCCATGCGAACGCCCGGCTCGGTGCTGCCCGCCGTCCGAAAACGTGCATCCAGCGTGAGTTTTCCCGTCACCTCGTCAAAACGCGCCATCATAACACGCGTCTTCATCGCCTGATATCCGGTGATGACCACACGCTGATGGTTGGGCTCAATCCCGATCCAGTGCGGCACGTCATCAGGGCCCAGCGTGATGCGTGAAACTTCGCGTGGTTTGGTTGGATCTGACACGTCGAGACTCACGACCGCGCTCCACGCCGGTACCGTAATCAGATAATAGTTTCCGGCTACAATGGGTACAGCACAACTCGTGCCCTCCTTGCGCGGAAACGATGCGACCAACCGCGCACTCGGCGTCGCGCTGGCGATATTGTCCAGCAAATACAGTCCGCAATTGAACGTCGAGACCAACACACTCTTCCCATCACGAAGCAGTCGCGGTTCTGCAGACAACATGCCGTCTTCGGCACGCGCACCATCGGCTAGTTCAATTGTCTTCTGCATTGATAGATCAGACAAACGCCAGATTTGCAGTGCGCGCGTTGGATCGCCATGACCCATGTCGGTCGTTGTGACAACGACGCGATCGATGTCCGGCAGTATGACCGCTGAATACGGACGAATGAGCCGATCAACTCCAGCGTAGTCGGAACTCGCCGAACGCACCAACACGCCGCCCGGTGTCAACTCGGCCAGACCACCTGGTGCCGTTCCCAGCGAGTCATGCTGCATCTGAAATGTTGCCAGCACATTTCCATTTGGCAGTCGCCAGAAGCTGTGCGGATGCATCAAACCATTCATCTCGCCAAACTGTTTTGCGATGCGTGGCGCCGTCGGATTTGACAGATCAAAGATGAACGTCTGCCCGCTGCCGAACGCATTCGCGAACAGCTGCCGATCGACCGGCATCATGTGTTCGGTGTGATGCGTGTGGTTATCCCGGCCAGGCACGGGTAACGTCGTCACCAACGTGCCGTAGTGATCGGTCTTCGTCGTCTCGCGCACATCGTACACGGCCAGGAAATCGGGACGCGTTGTATCAGCCGACGATGTCCACAAGTAGAGGTAGTCGCTGGGCGCAGTCGATGGGAACGTAGTCGATGAGGACGCAGTCTTTGATGACGACGACGGAGCGCACGCGGCCATCAGCGGCGCGACAATTGAGAGCAGCAGGCGGTGGCGCAAAGCGAATTTTCCTCGGGTTACCGAATTCCCACCGTCAGCGCGTATTTCGCGCGACCGTCAGCTTTCGCGTCCACCAGTATGGTGTACTGGCCATCCGCCGGCAAACGATTGCTCCACTTGACCTGCGTATCCGCGACAACGCGCCCGCCTTCCTTACTCGGGCCAACCAAAGTGAAGGTCAAGGGGGCGCCGCTGGTGCGTTGGAGATCAAGTGTCAGCATTTGTCCGCGTTTCGCCTCGAACGTCCAACTGTCCGGAAATGCCAACGATGCGCTGCCACTCACGGTTGCGGACGACGCGCCTTTGACAAAACGAATTGGTTGTGCTGTCGGCTTTATTTCGTGCGTGTCCAGATTTTCAATTGTGCTATTCGCGCGCGCATAATGTTTTCCATCAAACGCGTAGGCAACGTGATCCACAATCACCGCGTTTCCGCGCGACGTCGTTCCGAGATCGCGAAATCCATTGTGCGATTCGGGCCGCACGTACAACACGTACCCTTCGGCCCGGAGCAGCAGCTCGAGCGAGGTGTCCCGCGCGCGATACACCCACTGCGCACAGTTCACCTGTCCGCATTCACAGGCGCTGGCGGATGTCAGCAGATATTCTGGTTGTTTGTCGCCGTTCAAATCAACGGCGCGTGCCGAGAAATTGAATTCCGTGTTGGTGTCGCATTCGCGCATGGCAGGCGAATCGGCGTGCAACTGACGCGACAGTTGTTGCATCACCGCACGTGAAATCCCGCTCTGCGCATTAGCCGTGTGCCCGACAAACCCACTCAGGAAAAGCACGCCAAGCGATAAGACCAACCGAACGTCCGCTTTGAAACGCAACATGATGTATCTCTTCAAGAAGATTCTAAAATCGAATGAGTCGGGACCCGCCAACAACACGCAGAATCCGCGATGTTACGTCCGAAACGTCCGGTGTGTCCAAAAAAGTCCAAAGGCAGTGAGTCAGTTAACGAACCTCACCCACACGCGATCGGCAGTTACGCACGCAATTCGTCTGCCAAAGTCCGGTTCAGACGCAACTCGTCACCGGATTCCCACAGCGCGCGTTTTTCCCAATCCATCCCGTCCTTGTCCGGTGTTTTACCTGCAGCCAGTCGCCGCGACAACTCACGAGCGAAAGTTGGTCGTCGTCGCGAAGTTTCTCCACAATCCCACCAGCAGCATCAGGTGTCGCGCGCAGTACGGCGGGACCACGAGCACGCACGGCGACGAGCGAAGCAAACACCCACCCTTCGCCTTTGAAAATCGCCTTTCCGTCGACCGAGCGCACCTGCCGCACCCGCAACCAGTCCCCCGACGAACCGGTGATGTCCAATTCCGAATCCGAGTCCGTAATTGTTGCGACCACTTTTGACTTGGCGCCCGGCGCGCTCCGAACGTTGGTGCCGTTGGGGTCGGGGTCGTTGACGTAGACGGTGGCCGCGCACGTAACAACCGACGGTTGCGCAGTAGCAGTTTGCACCACCACCGTTCGCGCCCCCGCAGTTTCCGCTGTCGCGGTCCGCGCTGAATGACCGAGCAATACACCAACCGCTGCCATCGCTGCGGAAACTCCCGCCCATCGTCGCACGTTTTGTCGTTTCATGAAAAGAAAATGGTGAAGTTCGGTCACACGCACGAGCCGCCAACACCGCACCGATCCGTCCGAAAAGTCCGGCGTGGTCCGAAAAGTCCGAAAGTTGTCAGTCGGTTAACAATCTCTGCAACCAACCAGAACCGCGCGCGCCTCAAATCCCGAAGACCACCTGGTCCGATCGCACAAGCCGTCCCGTGCAGGTGCCTGTGCACCACCGCCCCGCAGCGAAAAAGTTATCGTATCCGCCAAACGCCGGTCCAGAGCAGTCCGAACAAGGAACCGCGAATCATGACAGTCATTGAAATCCCAACTCCGGATCCGGGTACATTAGACGACCTCACGCGCCCATTCGCGGAAGCTATTGGCACTCGGCGCGGTCAAGCGCGTTATCGGCCGCGGCGGTATGGGCGTGGTGTACCTGGCGCGCGATCGCCGACTGGATCGACTCGTTGCATTCAGAACATTGCTCCCCGAACTCGCCGCCGACCCGATGGGCGCGAACGGTTCTTGCGCGAAACTCGTACGGCCGCCGGACTCGCGCATCCCAACATTGTACCAGGACACAGCGCAGATGAAATCGACGGCTGCGTGGTTTGCCATAGTTCGATCACGCATTGGCCGAACACGGTCTGATCGCACGCAGTCGAAGCTGATTGGCCGGCCGACAACGCCGTTGTCAGTGAGCGTGGCGGACGCGCTTGCTGACCTGCAAGTACCGCCGGTCTGACTCCAACGCACTGTCGGCAACAACGCAATCACATCGTGTTCGTCTTAGGTGACAGCTGCGCAACAACCAGTGAGACCACGCCCAGTACGATGTTCATGATGGAAACGGTTTGATTCAGATTGAAGAGCGACACCAGCAGGCCGTTGACCGCAGGCACGAAATACAGCACGCCAACCGGCAGCACGATCATTCCAACGCTCATGCACCAGAGCCGCGCGAAGGTGGTACGCGCCGCGTAAATACCCAGGAGGCCCATCGCAGCATGAATGATGGTGTGCAACAGATTGGTGGAGAGCACACCAAAGGTTATCGGGCTGAAGAATCCCCAGATTCCGTCGGTGACGTAGAACGCGCCAGCCAGCAGGGCGTACGGGGCAGCGATGCCTTGTGATTTGTTCATGTTCACTCGCGGTGAGGGACATTGGGTATACGCCCCAGTGCACCGCTACGGATGCATCCGATCTGAAAAAGTGGCGACAATCCTGCACAAAATGCCGCACTTGTTGCATGAGCCTTGACGAAGTGCGCGCGCGCGTTCAATCACCAAGCTGCTTCCAACGATATTTTCCGCTGGCGAAATAGATCAGCGCGCTGGCGCTACTCTCGCGTTCAATTACCACGGCGTCGCTGGGCCGCGTTTTGGTGCGCGGCTGTACTTTCCAGCTGTCCATCCAGTCGAAATTGTCTCCGCCGTTGCCGAAATCTGTTCCGGCCCCGATCACGCGCGGTAACGCTTTCGTGTGATGAATAAACACGATGCCAATCTTGTGCGTCGGGCGATGCTCCACCATCATGGCGATGTCAACGTTGCCATCGCCATCAAAGTCGCCGCTTAGCGTTTGGACCTTCGCGTGGGATGATAATTGCAGTGATCGCGCTCTCGACAACGTCTCCCAGCGCGCGCGCGCCCATTCGGGCACTGGGCCCTGCGCGTGCATAGCCGCTGCAACCGTTGTGCTGAGTACGGCGCAGAGTGCGGCTGTCCGCAAAAATGGCTGCCACATGTTGGTGCACCTTGCAGGAATAGAGTCGCAGATCGATCGCGTCACTAACGAACGCGGACGCCCGTCAGAAATTGACCGCGTGCATCTTTCGCATCGGCCGTTGGCGTGCTTTCTGCGCCAAGCCACACGAAACTGGCACCGTCGGCACCCTTGATGATGCGCCCCTCGTAGACCACCTGCGTAGCGTCCTTCGCGTACGATCCAAACGTTTCAAACGTGGCCGGATCGATGCCCTTGAGAACTGACGCCTTGTACCACACGTGCGCCGCATCTTTCGCATACCAGATATCAACAGGCACGAATGACGTCGGCATCGCGTCCTTGAGCGGTGTGTTGGTGATCACTCCTATGTACTTCTCGCTGCTGTCCGGTGCGCCGGAGAACCAGGCGTGCGTTGCATCCTTTGCGTAGAAATCGCTCACGCTTGTGAACGTGGCGCCGTCACTTCCGGCAACCGGCACGCGCAGGTAATAACCCGTGGTGCGATCGCGCGCATAACTCGACTCCAGCACTTCAAACGTAGCGGGGTCGTGAATAGCAATTGGTTGGCCTTCCCAATAAATGCGCGATGAATCGCGCGCATACCGCGACTTCAGCGCCTGAAATGTTGCCGGGTCTGCACCGTCAATCACAACGCTGCGACCTCGTTTGATCAACCAGGACTCGGTGTCTTTGCGGTACGTGTCAGAGTAGAAGACGTGGGCTTTGTCCTTGGTGAGCCACTCGTTCAGCACCTGAAATGTGGCGGCATCGCTGTTCGCAATGCGATCGCCGCGATAATACGCGTTACCATCCGCCGTCGCGAAGTCTTCGCTGAGAAACGTCAGCGATTCACTCGCGTTCACGCTCATGCGGTCGTTTTTCCAGAACCATGATCCGTCTTTCTTGTGGTACGGGCCCGAGCTGGAAAAGCAGCCAAGGACGAACGAGAGCAAGCCCATGCGCAGAACCTTGAAGAGTTTCATGTGGCAAAATACATGCGGACGCGAAATTAATTGCCCCCGGCTGAAAATCTGATAGCGTTGCCGCAATCGCGCCGACGGTCGGAATGTGGACGTACTGGTCACGTGACAGGGCAAGCTCGGCCTTGCGCCCGCTCCGGTGCGCCGCCTGCTGCGAGTCAACGGTGTACTGCTGTTTGGCGTCTTCGTAGGTTGGCTTGGTGGCCGCGCTTTGCGTGGGCGTTTTCCACAACAGCTCGACGCCGATCTGTTGCACCGGCACACCATCGCGGCGCATTTTTCGCCGCAATTCGTAGTTCACCAACTTGTCGATCGTGTTCTGCAGTACGTCGACTTTTGCGTTCGGACTTCCATCCAAGCAGCGGCTGATATACGCCGAACAATTCCGACGCGCACGGGGTCAGTCCTCGAAACAGGCTCAGATTCAACGACATTGCAGCCTCCGGATCTCGGTACGGCGACTTTTGCGGGAACAGATATTCGAACGCTTCAGGACGGTTTGGTCAAGAGTGCCCGGGTCAATTGTTCGCGTTCAGCCCAGCACTGAGTGAAAGTACTCTGCCACATCGATTTTCAGCGCGGCGCTCGCCGCGGTTGGATGCCACGTGAGCCGGGTCTCGACGATCACATCCTCCGCGTTTGGCGAGATAACGTCAATCGTGCGATCCCAGCGATTCACGATCCAATACTCGGCGACGCCGTTCCGCAGGTAGAAGTCGCGCTTCTCGACATGGTCGCGCCGGCGCGTGATGGCCGACAACACTTCAATAACCAGAATGGGAGTCGGCATCTCCGGCCATTTCTCTGGAAGAATTCGTGGCGTCTGCCGAACCATCAGGTCGGGCTCAACCCGGGATCCGTCTGTTTGAATCACCGACTTGGCCATGTACACAGTTCCCAATCGCTCTTGCCGCACATACGGGTCAAGAAGCTCCCGCATGGCCGTAGCGAGAACCTCGTGGGCGGGCGATGGCGCCGGCGTCACGAACAGGTCTCCGTCGATGAGTTCGTATTTGTTGCCGTCGTCTGGTAAGCGATCCAGATCGACGAGCGTCCACGCGCCGGCGGCTTGGGCCATGAGCATATCTCGTGTGTCCTCGGCAATTGAAAGTGAGTGCGCATTGGGCAAGGATGCACGCACACGCCGAAGAATCCGTCACCAAAACATCTCGCCCGCCATCACGCTGTTGCCTCGATAGGCCGAGCGTACGCTCGGCGAGGCTGCCGAGTCAAGGGCTGGGCGCCGCGAGCCGTGCTTCTGGTCGGACGGACACGG
>Ga0105047_10007497_pt1 | contig 18374 bp, 16 predicted proteins | sample MAT04_FD_78384 | JGI IMG/M metagenome (GOLD analysis project Ga0105047, IMG submission 78384) | Freshwater microbial communities from Lake Fryxell liftoff mats and glacier meltwater in Antarctica - MAT-04 (megahit assembly) | ecosystem: Environmental > Aquatic > Freshwater > Ice > Liftoff... | reverse complement strand
GCCCGGCGCTGCGAAGGGGATAGCCTTCGTCCGCTTCGCGCAAGGCTGTCAGGAAGCAGGACCATGCCTCTGTCGATATTTCCGTGGGCTTTCGCCCGCCATGATGATCCGCCAACAGGGCAGGGGCGAAATGGATCGGATCGACCCCTTCAATATCGCCTGAAACCCGCCTTGAAGAGGCGTCTGACGCCCCCCTCCGGCCAAGCGCCGAGCCGCCAGCGCGATCTTCTCGGGCCACGACAGCAGCTTCCCCGCCGTCACCAGCAGCCGCGCCACCGCCGCCTTCCGCTCGGCATCCGCCCGCATCGAAGGCAACGCATCCGCAAGCACCTCATGTGCATGGTCATGAAAGACCCCGCCGCAAGAAGCCCAGCCCGAGCGCACCCGCGCTGGATACAGGCGAGGCGCACCGGGGAAGGAAGGTCGGAGAGGGCGACGGAGAAGCGTTTGCTTTTCAGAGCAAGCGGTATGTTCAAACGATTCAATAAGGCAACCGGCAACGATTCAGTTGCTTTCAAAGGCATATGACAACAGCGGTACCATTGTTGACATCGTGTCTTTTCCTGCCGCCAAAGTTGGCAGAACCCACTTTCCGGCCCCAAACCCCCGAAACCCACCAAAACAGATGAACCGGCCAATCCGCAAGCAATTGATTTCGCTTGCAACCGTTTCGGCACCCTGTCAAATCGTTTGAAGGCCGTCACCTGTCCGCCCTCTCCTTCAATCGGGCGCGTGGTCCCTGAAAAGCTGCGTCCGGGTCGCTGCGACAAAGGCTTCGGCATCGTCGATCCGGCAGCCGAGGCCCACTGCCCGTTGAAAGAACCCCGGCGCCGGCAGGCCGTGCGACAGGCGGCCTTCACACAAGGCAGCCCGCAGCGGGCGGCCTGCGGCGAAATCCACTTCCATCAGCGCCTCGAGCGCTGCGGTCAACGCCCCGATTCGCCAGCCCAGATCCCGGGCGAGCGCGCCGTATGTCATCGTCTGGCCTGCCGCTGCCAGGCCGGCCAGCCGCGTCTCAAGCGGGCTCATCGCCCTGTTCCGCCACCCGGGCCACCGACACCACCTGTTCGTCGCCCCCGGTATTGAACACCTTGACGCCGCCCGCCGACCGCGAGCGGAACGAGATCTGCGCCACCGGCACCCGGATCGACTGTCCGGTCGAGGTTGCCAGCATGATCTGATCCGACAGATCGACCGGGAACGACGCCACCAATGGCCCGCCCCGCATCGCGCCGTCCATCGCCTTGACGCCCATCCCACCGCGCCCGCGCACCGGATAATCGTGGCTGGAGCTCAACTTGCCGGTCCCGCTGGTCGAGATGGTCAGGATCAGGTCTTCGGCCGCCGACATCTGCGCATAGCGTTCCAGCGACAACTCGCCCGGCTCGACCGCGTCTTCCTCGTCGGCCTCCTCCTCGGGCGCACCCGCCATCAGGCGGCGCTGCTTGAGGTAGGCTTCGCGTTCCGCGGGGTCCGCGTCGAAATGCCGGATGATCGCCATCGAGACCACCTTGTCGCCGGCCCCCACCCGGATGCCGCGCACGCCGGTCGAGCCGCGCGATTTGAACACGCGGATTTCCGTGGTCGGAAACCGGATCGCCCGCCCGAGGGCTGTCACCAGCATCACATCGTCGGTATCATCGGCGATCGCGGCGTTGACCAGAAACACGCCCTCGGGCAGGTTCATCGCGATCTTGCCGTTGCGTTTGACGTTGGTGAAATCCGACAGGTCGTTCTGCCGCACATCGCCGTCCGAGGTCGCAAACACGATCTGCAGGTTGTCCCAGTCGTCTTCGGGGGCATCGACCGGCATCAGGGCGGCAATGCTGACACCCTGAACAATCGGCAGCAAGTTGATGATTGCCTTGCCTTTTGCCGTTCGCCCGGCCAGCGGCAACCGCCAGGTCTTCAGTTTGTAGACCATCCCGTCAGTGGTGAAAAACAACAGGTTGGTGTGGGTGTTGGCGACGAACAGGGTCGTCACGACGTCATCCTCCTTGGTGGCCATCGAGGCCAGCCCCTTGCCGCCGCGGCGCTGGCTGCGGAATTCGGCAAGCGGGGTGCGCTTGATGTAGCCGCCGCTTGTGATGGTCACCACCATGTCCTCGCGCTCGATCAGGTCTTCGTCTTCCATGTCGCCCGACCAGTCGACAATCTCGGTCCGGCGCGGCACGGCGAACAGGGCCTTCACCTCGCGCAATTCGTCCGAGATGATCGCCATGATCCGTTCGCGAGATCCCAGAATGTCGAGATAATCCTGAATCTTCCCGGCAAGTTCGGCCAGTTCGTTGGTGATTTCCTGCACCCCCAGGGCGGTCAGGCGCTGCAGGCGCAGATCAAGGATGTTGCGCGCCTGGATCTCGGAAAGGTTGTAGCTGCCGTCCGCGTTGACCGGGTGGGTCGGGTCGTCGATCAGCTTGATGTAGGGCAGAATGTCGCCGGCGGGCCAGCGGCGGGTCATCAGGCGGTGGCGCGCCTCGGCCGGATCGGCAGAACTGCGGATGGTGGCGACCACCTCGTCGACGTTCGACACGGCTACGGCCAGGCCACACAGGATATGGCTTCGTTCTCGGGCGCGGCGTAACTCATATGCGGTGCGACGAGCGACAACTTCTTCGCGGAACACAATGAAATGGCTCAGGAAATCCCGCAAGGTCAATTGCTCGGGCCGCCCGCCGTTCAAGGCCAGCATGTTGCAGCCAAAGCTCGTCTGCATCGGGCTGAAGCGGTAAAGCTGGTTCAGCACCACATCCGCCGTCGCGTCCCGCTTCAACTCGATCACCACTCGAACCCCGATCCTGTCGGATTCGTCCTGCACATGCGCGATGCCCTCGATCTTCTTCTCGCGCACCTGTTCGGCGATGATCTCGATCATCCGGGACTTGTTCACCTGATAGGGCACTTCGTCGATGATGATGGCAAAGCGGTCTTTTCGCAGTTCCTCGATATGGGTTTTCGCCCGGATGATGACCGACCCGCGCCCTTCCAGGTAGGCTTTGCGCGCGCCGGACCGGCCGAGGATCGTGGCACCGGTCGGAAAGTCGGGGGCGGGGATGATCTCCATCAGCGCCTCCATCGACAGGTCCGGGTTTTCGATCAGCGCGAGCGTGCCGTCGATCACTTCGCCAAGGTTGTGCGGCGGAATGCGGGTGGCCATGCCGACCGCGATACCTTCGGCCCCATTGACCAGCATGTTGGGAAACCGGGCGGGCAGCACGGTCGGCTCGCGGTCCTTGCCGTCATAGTTGTCCTGAAAATCGACGGTTTCCTTGTCGATATCGGCCAGCAGAAACGCGGCCGCCTTGTTCATCCGCACCTCGGTATAGCGAAACGCCGCCGCCGGATCGCCGTCCATCGAGCCGAAATTGCCCTGACCGTCCAGCAGCAGCAGCGACATCGAAAACGGCTGCGCCATCCGCACCAGCGCGTCATAAATCGCCGAATCGCCGTGCGGGTGATACTTGCCCATCGCGTCCGCCACGGGGCGCGAGGATTTGCGGTAAGGCTTGTCATGCGTGTTGCCGACTTCGTGCATCGCATAAAGAATGCGCCGATGTACTGGTTTCAACCCGTCGCGCAGGTCGGGGATGGCGCGCGACACGATCACGCTCATCGCATAGTCGAGGTAGGCGGTCTTCATCTCGGCCGCGATGTCGATCTGCGGGCCATGATGGCTGGGACGTTCAGGCATTTCGCCTGCAAGATCAGTGTCTTCGGGGGAATCTGTCACGTCTGCGCCACCTGGCTGGAAGGGGGTCTATATCTTGTTGGTTTGACCTTACACCATCCCACCGATGGGGTGCAAGGCGCGGTCTGGGCTGGGTTTGGCAGCCACCGACATGAACTGCCAACATCATGTTTTCATTGAAAGTTAATCAAGAAAACGCATCATTCGGTTACGGGGCTTCCCCGCGGGAGAAATTTTGATGGCTGCGACCGAAACGGAACGTATGCTGACCGGATACGGGTTGACCACGGCCGAGTTGTACTACCGGTTGCCGGACCATCGGAACGTCCTCAACAGTTTCATCTGGCAGGATTACGATCTGGCCCCGGGCTACCCCGAACTGTCGCGGTTCATCGCGTTTTGGCAGGCCTCCATCGACGGGCCGCTGCACTCGGTCCGGTTTACCCACCGCAAGCTGATTGCGCCCGGGGAATGGCGGCGAGTGGCAGGCGAGTTCCGGTTGCACTAGGGTCAGGCTTGCGGTGCGGCGCGCAGGATCATCCCGAACAGGTCGCGCGGATCGTCGGGGTCTGCAATCATGTCGAGCGTCACGAAAAACCCGGTCTCGGCCAGTTTGGCGCGGATGTAGCGCAGAGCGGCGAAATCCTCGATCGCAAAGCCGACGCTGTCGAACAGGGTGATCTGAGCGGCATCGCTGCGGCCCGGGGCGAGGCCTGCGATCACCCGCCACAACTCGGTTACCGGGTGGTCGGCGGGCAATTGCTGGATTTCGCCCTCGATCCGGGTCTGGGGCGGGTATTCGACAAAGATCGCGGACCGCAGCAGGATGTCGCGGTGCAGTTCGGTCTTGCCGGGGCAGTCGCCACCCACGCCGTTGATGTGAACGCCGGCCCCCACCATGTTGTCGGTCAGAATCGTGGCGTACTGCTTGTCGGCGGTCACGGTCGTGATCACCTGCGCCCCAAGGATCGCGGCTTCGGCGGTCTGGCATTCGATCACGGTCAGGCCATGAGCCAGCAGGTTGCGGGCGCATTTCGCAGTGGCCGCGGGGTCGATGTCGTAGAGGCGGATTTCGCTCAGATTGCAGATCGACTTGAACGCCAGTGCCTGAAATTCGGCCTGCGCGCCGTTGCCGATCAGCGCCATGGTGGTGGACCCTTGCGGCATCAGGTGTCTTGCAGCCAACGCCGAGGTTGCGGCGGTACGCAGGGCCGTCAGGATGGTCATTTCGGACAAGAGCACCGGATAGCCGGTCGCCACGTCGGCCAAAAGGCCAAAGGCCGTCACGGTTTGCAAGCCCTTTCTCATGTTGGACGGATGACCGTTTACATATTTGAAGCCATAGGTTTCGCCGTCCGAGGTGGGCATCAGTTCGATCACGCCCACCTCGGAATGGCTTGCCACCCGGGGGGTCTTGTCGAACAGCGGCCAGCGGCGGAAGTCGGCCTCGATCTCGGCGGCAAGGTCGGTCAGCACCCGTTCGATGCCGATGTGCAGCACCAGTTTCATCATGTGATCGACCGACACGAACGGCACAAGGTTCAGCATCACGCGCTCCGCGTCGGGCGGTCGAACACCTTGCGGCCCATCAGCGAGCCCACAAGCTCGACCATCAGCTTGGCGGTCTTGCCGCGCTCGTCGAGGAACGGGTTCAACTCGACAAGGTCAAGCGAGGTTACCAGTGCCGATTCGTGCAGCAGCTCCATCACCAGATGCGCCTCGCGGAACGTAGTGCCGCCGGGCACCGTCGTGCCGACAGCGGGGGCGATCGACGGGTCGAGGAAATCGACGTCGAGCGAAACATGCAGCATGCCGCCCATCGCGCGAACGCCGGCAAGAAACGCCCGCAAGGGGGCCACAACGCCGCATTCATCCAGCACGCGCATGTCGTTGATCGCGATGTCGTGGTCGAGAAGGGCTGCGTGTTCGGCGGAGTCCACGCTGCGGATGCCGTAAAGGCAGATCCGCTCGGCGGGGATGACGCGCGGAAAGGGCGGGAAGGCGTCGAACCCGTCGCGTCCGGCGATATACGCCACCGGAGTGCCGTGCAGGTTGCCACTGATGGTCGACAGCGGCGTGTGGAAATCGGAATGCGCATCGAGCCACAACAGGAACAGCGGGCGGTCATGGCGCGCGGCAAAGGCGGCCGCCCCGGCAACCGAGCCCAACGACAGGCTGTGGTCGCCGCCAAGCAGGACGGGCAGCGCGCCGGCCGACAGCGCGTCGTCGGTCCTGTCGGCGAGAACCTGCGTCCAGCCGAGCACTTGGGACAACGAATGCACTGCCGGATTGGGGCAGGTGGCATGGGTTAGGTCGGGCAGCGACAGATCGCCCCAGTCGGTGACCGAATGCCCAAGTTCGCGGATCGCGAGCGGCAGCCCGGCAACCCGGTAGGCGGCCGGGCCCATCAGGCAGCCCGGGCGGCGCTGTCCGTCGTCGATCGGCGCACCGATCAGGATGATGTGGGGCATGGCGGTCTCCTTCAACGGGGCAGCGTAGAGCATGGCCTAGGTTCGTGGAACCATCTGTTGCAGGACGTGCAGACCGGCTTGCAGCCGGAGCGGCCAACACACAGCGCGGCCCGCTTACAGAACGGCCCGCACATTGCCGCGACATCGGCGCGCGGGTGCTTGGAAATGCTGGGGGATGCGACTAGAGTCAGCCAAGGGACTGGAGGCGTCATGATCGTCGAGTTGGGGCATTTTGCGCTGGTGCTGGCGCTGGCGGTAGCGCTGGTGCAGATGGTTCTGCCGATGTGGGGGGCCGCACGGGGACACGCCGGGCTGATGGCCGTGGGCGATGCGGCGGCGGGGGTGCAATTCCTGCTGCTGGCCACCGCTTTTGCGGTATTGACGCAGGCCTTTGTCGGATCAGACTTTTCGCTGGCGCTGGTGTCCGCCAATTCGCACACCGACAAGCCCCTGATCTACAAGATTTCGGGCGTCTGGGGCAACCACGAGGGGTCGCTCTTGCTGTGGACGATGATCCTTGCGCTGTTCGGAGCTTGTGCCGCGTGGTTCGGCGGCAACCTTCCGGCGCCGCTGCGGGCCAGGGTGCTGTCCGTCCAGGGCGCGATCGGCGTGGCGTTCCTGCTGTTCATGCTGTTGACGTCGAACCCGTTCCTGCGGCTGGCGGACCCCCCGATGAACGGCGCCGATCTGAACCCCCTGCTGCAGGACCCCGGCCTGGCGTTTCATCCGCCGTTCCTCTATCTGGGCTACGTTGGCCTGTCGATGTCGTTCAGTTTCGCCGTCGCGGCCCTGATCGAGGGGCGGGTTGACGCCACCTGGGCGCGGTGGGTCCGGCCCTGGACGCTGGCGGCCTGGGTTTTCCTGACCATCGGGATCGCCTTGGGGTCCTGGTGGGCTTATTACGAATTGGGCTGGGGCGGCTTCTGGTTCTGGGATCCGGTCGAGAATGCGTCGCTGATGCCTTGGCTTTTTGCCGCCGCTCTGGTGCATTCGGCCATTGTTGTGGAAAAACGCGAAAGCCTCAAGGCCTGGACGATCCTGCTGGCGATCCTCGCCTTCGGCTTCAGCCTGATCGGCACCTTCATCGTACGGTCGGGGGTGATCACCTCGGTCCACGCTTTTGCCAATGACCCCGAGCGCGGGGTGTTCATTCTGCTGATCCTCGCGGTGTTCCTTGGCGGCGCCCTGGTGCTGTTTGCGATGCGCGCGGGCAGCCTGGAGGGCAAGGGGGCGTTTGCGATGGTCAGTCGCGAATCCGCGCTCGTGGCCAACAATCTGCTTCTGGCCGTGTCGGCGCTGGTGGTGTTCATCGGCACGATATGGCCGTTGCTGGCCGAGATGGTGTGGGGGCGGGTGCTGTCGGTCGGCCCGCCGTTCTTCAACGCGGCCTTCACGCCGTTCTTTGTCGGGTTGGCGGTCATCCTGCCGGTGGGCGCAATGCTGCCGTGGAAACGGGCCGAGATCGGGCGGGGCCTGCGGCAGGTGCGCCTGATAGCGATGCTCGCGTTTGCCGTGGGGGCGTTGGTATTTGCGGTGCAGACCGGGCGGTCGGCTTTGGGTCCGATCGGGGCTGCCCTGGGGGTCTGGGTGGTCGTGGGCGCGCTGGCCGACCTGTGGTTGCGCACCGGACGCGGGGCGGTGGCCGGGCGGCTCGTCCGTCTTGGCCGGTTGCCGCGCGCCGATTGGGGCAAGGCAACGGCGCATGCCGGTCTTGGTGTCACGGTCTTTGCGGTGGCGGCGATCACGGCATGGGTGACCGAAGACATCCGGGTGGTGCCGGTGGGGGGGGCATACGACCTCGGGCCTTACCGCGTGACGCTGGCCGGGGTCGAAGAGACCCGGGTCGACAACTATCAGACCACCCGTGCGACGATGGTTGTCACCCGTGCCGGGCGTGAGGTGGCGGTGCTGTACCCGGAAAAACGGTTCTACCCGGTGGCCGAAATGCCGACGACCGAGGCCGCGATTGATCTGGGGGTGATGCGTGACCTGTATCTGGTGATCGGCGACCGGCAGGACGACGGCAGTTGGGCGGTTCGCAGTTATATCAAGCCGTTTGCCAACTGGATCTGGGGCGGGGCCTTGCTGATGGCGCTCGGCGGCACGCTCAGCCTGTCAGACCGCCGCTACCGGATCGCGGCCGGGGCGCGCAAGCCCGCGCTGCAGCCCGCCGAATGAGGTGCGCGATCCTTCCGGCGCTGCTACTGCTGCTTGCTGGGGGGGCCGCCCACGCGGTGCAGCCCGACGAGGTGTTGCCCGATGCCGGGCTCGAGGCGCGGGCCCGCACCCTTTCGGCCGACCTGCGCTGTCTGGTCTGTCGCAACGAAAGCATCGACGACAGTGATGCAGATCTGGCCCGCGACCTGCGCCTTCTGGTGCGCGAACGTCTGCTGGCAGGCGACAGCGATGCGCAGGTCATATCCTACATCGTGGCGCGCTATGGCGAATATGTTCTGCTGCGTCCGACCACCGGCGGAAGCAACCTGATCTTGTGGCTGGCAGGGCCGGGGCTGCTGCTCGCCGGTCTGGGCGTCGCGCTGGCGACCCTGCGTCGGCGCGGGCCCGAAGCCGCCCCCTTGTCGGACGCCGATCAGGCAAGGCTTGACGAGATCTTGCGGTCGTGATGCGCTGCGGGGTTGCCGCAGGGTCGGCGCGCGCGGCCCGGCCCGGCTGATTCGCGTGCAAGGCAGGGGCGATCAATGGACTATGAAACAATCACCCGCGAGGTGGCCGGTGGTGTGGCGGTTCTGACCCTGAACCGGCCTGCGGTAATGAATGCGCTGTCGGCCGTTTCGCGGGCCGAGTTGCGCGCGGCCCTTGCTGCGGTGCAACCTGCGGCGCGGGTGATCGTGCTGACCGGGGCGGGGCGGGCTTTTTGTTCCGGGCAGGATCTGGTCGATGCCGGACCTTTGGGCTCGTTCGATCTCGAAGCGGTGCTGAACGACGAATACGTCCCCCTGCTGGCCGCGATTTCCGAGTGCCCGGTGCCGGTGATCGCGGCCGTGAACGGTGTGGCGGCGGGGGCGGGGGCCAATCTGGCGCTGGCCTGCGATGTGGTCATCGCAACCGAAAGCGCCAGTTTCGTGCAGGCGTTCACCCGGATCGGGTTGGTGCCCGATGCCGGGGGCACGTATTGGCTGCCGCGCCAGATCGGGTTTTCCCGGGCGATGGGGACGATGCTGTTTGGCGGTTCGGTCAGTGCGCGGCAGGCGGCGGACTGGGGCATGATCTGGGAGGCGGTGCCGGACGCCGCGTTCGCGGCGCATTGGCAGGCGTGTGCAGACGTACTGGCTGCCGGGCCGACTGTGGCCTACCGCGGCATCAAGCAGGCGTTGCGAGCCAGTTTCGCCAACGACCTTGCTGCGCAACTGGCTCTGGAGGCCCGGTTGCAGGGTCAGTGCGGCCAGACTCAGGATTTTGCCGAAGGTGTTGCAGCCTTTCTGCAAAAACGCCAGGCGCGGTTCATCGGTCAGTGATGACGGGCAGTGACGGCGAGCAGTGACGGCGGGTAGTGACGGCGGGCAGGTCCGGTCACGCCGCCCGCCGACGCGCCAGCACCCCTGCCATCGTTTCTCCCATCGCCGAAGGATTGGGGGCCACCGTGATACCCGCTGCCGACAGGATCTCGACCTTTTCCTGCGCGCTTTCGCCGAATGCACTGATGATCGCACCGGCATGACCCATCTTGCGACCCTTGGGGGCCGACAGACCCGCGATATAGGCCACCACCGGCTTGGTCATGTGATCGCGAACAAAGGCAGCGGCTTCTGCCTCTTGCGGACCGCCGATCTCGCCGATCAGCATTACAGCGTCAGTCTCGGGGTCTGCTTCGAACAAGTCCAGAATGTCCTTGAAGGATGAGCCGTTGATCGGGTCGCCGCCGATCCCGACCGAGGTCGACACCCCGATGCCCAACTCCTTCATCTGTGCCGCGGCCTCATACCCCAGTGTGCCGGACCGCCCGACGATGCCGATCCGGCCGGGCATGTAGATATGCGGCGGCATGATGCCCATGAAGCCCTTGCCCGGACTGATCACGCCTGCGCAGTTCGGCCCGATCAGCCGCAGCTTCCGGTCGGCAGGATAGCGGCGCAGGAAGCGCTTGACCTTCATCATGTCCTGGCTCGGAATGCCGTCCGTCACGCAGACAGCAGTGCGGATGCCGGCATCCGCAGCCTCCATGATCGCGTCAGCCGCAAAAGGCGGCGGCACGAACACCAGGCTTGCTTCGGCCCCCGTCGCGGCCACTGCTTCGCGCACCGTGTTGAACAACGGACGGTCCAGGTGGGATTCACCTCCCTTGCCGGGGGTCACACCGCCGACGACGTTCGTGCCATAACGGATCATGTCGGCGGCGTGAAACGCGCCGATCCGACCCGACATGCCTTGCACGATGATGCGGGTCCGTTCCGTGATCAGAATAGCCATGGGAACCTCATGCGGCTAAAGCGTTGCGAGCAGAGACGGCGGCGGCGGCGGCCTCGGCCAGCGTCTCGGCAGAAATCAGCGGCAAACCGGACTCGGCGATGATCGCACGCCCCTCTTCGACATTGGTGCCTGCCAGGCGGACGACGACCGGCAGCGTGAGCCCGACCTCGCGATAGGCTTGAACCACACCCTGCGCCACCCAGTCGCAACGGTTGATGCCGGCGAAGATATTGACGAGGATGACCGAGACCTTGGCGTCGCCAAGCACCGTGCGAAACGCCCGCACCACCCGTTCCGGGCTTGCACCGCCTCCGATATCGAGAAAGTTCGCGGGCTCGCCTCCGGCCAGCTTGATCATGTCCATCGTGGCCATCGCCAAACCGGCCCCGTTGATGATGCAGCCTATATCGCCGTCAAGACCGACATAGGCCAGACCATGATCGCCAGCCGTGGACTCGCGCGGGTCTTCCTGACTGCGGTCGCGCAGTTCGGCAATTTCGGGGTGACGGAACAGCGCATTGGTGTCGAACGACATCTTGGCATCCAGCGCCACAAGGTCGCCGCCGCGGGTGAAGACCAGCGGATTGATTTCGACCATGACGGCATCGAGGTCGCGATAGGCCCGGTAGCAGGCGCGCAAGGTGCTTACCATCTGAGCGACCTGTCCGCCCTTCAACCCAAGCGCAAAGGCCAGTTCGCGGGCTTGGAAAGCCGACAGCCCGGCTGCAGGGTCGATGGTCATGCGGCGCAGCGAGTCCGGGTCGGACTGCGCCAGATCCTCGATCTCCATTCCACCATGTGCCGAGGCCACGATCATGATGCGCTCGGATTTGCGGTCGAGGACGAAACCCAGATACATTTCCTGCGCAATCTCGGAGGCGGCTTCAACCCAGACACGGTAAACCCCCTTGCCAGCAGCGTCGGTCTGCTTGGTGACCAATTGCCGTCCGAACAGGGTGGCAGCGAAACTGTGGACCTCGTCGGCGCTGTGGCAGAACTTCACGCCGCCCGCCGCACCGCGTCCGCCCGAATGGATTTGCGCCTTGACCACCCAGGCCTCGCCACCCAACTCGCGCGCGCGATAACCCGCCTGCTCGGGGCTGTAGGCCAATCCGCCACGCGGCACCGGGACACCAAAGCGCGCGAGAATTTCCTTGGCCTGATATTCGTGGATATCCATGCTGTCCTCGCAGTTTGGGGGCTGGAAAAAATCTTCGTACGAAGATTTTTCGGCGTCGGTCGTGGTTTTGAGGTTCTTGCGCGGTGCGGAAGAAAAATCTTCGAACGAAGATTTTTTGGCCTAACTCGCCGTTTTTGCATAGATGGCGTCGGCCAGCACCAGCACATTGTTGGCCATTTTTTCCGAGGCTGCATCGATCATCTTGCCGTCGAGCGACGCGGCTCCCTTGCCCTGTGCCTCAGCTTTACGCAGTTCTTCGATGATCCGCCGGGCCTTTGCGATTTCGGCTTCAGGGGGCGAGAACACCTCATTGGCCAGTGCGACCTGAGAGGGGTGGATCGCCCATTTGCCTTCGCACCCCAAAGCCGCCGCCCGGCGCGCGCCATCCTTGTACCCGTCAGGGTCGCTGAAATCGCCGAACGGTCCGTCTATGGGCCGCAAGCCATAAGCCCGGCAGGCAATGACCATGCGTGTGATCGAGGCGTGCCACTGGTCTCCGGGGTACATCGGGTTCAGCCCGCCGATGTTGGTCGTACGTGCCCGCATCGACGCTGCGTAGTCCGCGACGCCGAAATGCAATGCTTCCAGCCGCCCGCCGAACTGTGCAATCGCCTCCACATTCGCCATCCCGAGCGCGGTTTCGATCAGCGCCTCCAATCCGACCCGTGTGGTAAGCCCCTTGGCCTGTTCGATCTGGTTCATCATGGCCTCGACCATGTACACGTCGCCGGTGACGCCGACCTTTGGCACCAAAAGCGTATGCACCCGGGCCCCGGCTTGTTCCATCACATCCACCACATCGCGGTACATGTATTGGGTATCCAGCCCGTTGATCCGAACCGACACGGTCTTGCCCTTCGCCGCCCAGTCGATGTCATTCAGGGCCTGGATGGCGTTGCGGCGCGCCTGTTCCTTTTCAGGCGGTGCAACTGCATCCTCGAGGTCGAGGAACACGAAGTCGGCCGCGCTCTCGGCCGCCTTGTCGATCATCGAAGGGTTCGAGGCCGGCACGGCGAGTTCCGAACGTTGCAAACGCGCGCGTCGAAGGGGGTTCAGGGTGTGGCTCATCATCGGTTCCTATTCAGCGGCGAGGCGGGCCTTGGCCGCAGGGTCAGCGTAGATCGCTTGCGCGGCAGCTACGCCCGACCCGAATGTCACGCGTGCGCCGGCGGCGTGCAACGACAATTCGGCGAGGGCGATCGCCGTCAGGCACATCCCGTCGTTCAGATCTCCCAGATGGCCGATCCGAAACACCCTTCCGGCCAGCGGTCCCAGCCCCGTCCCGAACGAACAGTTGTAGCGGTCATAGCCTACCCGGATCACCTCGCGGGCATCGACGCCGTCCGGCACTCGGATCGCCGTGACGGTGTCCGAGGTGCAATCGGCGCTCTGTGCCGCAACGGTCAACCCCCACGCCCGCACCGCTGCGCGCACCCCTGCCGCCAGCCGGGTGTGGCGCAGGAACACGTTCTCCAACCCCTCGGCCAGGATCCGATCCAGCGATTTGCGCAAGCCGTGAAACAGTTGCGTCGGCGGCGTATGGGGGAAATAGCCGGTGGCATTGTTGGTGATATGGTCGGCCAGTTCAAAATAGGCCCGGCGCATGGTCGAGGTCTTCATTGCGGCCAGCGCTTTTGCCGACATGCCCAGAATGCCCAGACCAGCCGGCAGCATCAGGCCTTTCTGGCTGCCGGTCACTGCCAGATCGACGCCCCAGGCATCCATCCGGAAATCGATCGACCCGATCGACGACACCCCGTCGACAAACAGCAACGCCGGGTGCCCGCAGGCGTCCAGTCCGCGGCGCAGGGCGGCAACGTCCGAAGTCACCCCGGTCGCAGTTTCGTTGTGCGTGATGAAGACTGCCTTGATATCGTGTGCGCTGTCTGCCGCGAGGCGGCGGGCAAACTCCTCGGTCGGGCAGGCGGCCCCCCAGGCCAGGTCGGTCACTTCGACCTGCAGTGCCAGCCGTTCGGCCATCTCGACCCACAGGGTAGAAAACATGCCGTGGCGGGCCATCAGAACCCGGTCGCCGGGGTTCAGGGTGTTGGTGATCGCCGCCTCCCAGGCCCCGGTGCCCGATCCCGGCAGCAGAACGACCTGCCCGCTCTTCGTTTTGAAAATCTTTTTCAGGTCTTCGAAGAGTCCCATCGTCAGCGTGCCGAAATCATGCGCGCGCTGATCCTGCATCGGCACGTTCATCGCCTGACGCACGGCCTCGGGGATGTTGGTCGGGCCGGGAATGAACAGATGATTGAAGCCAGTGCGCATTGGTGTCTCCGCTCGGTTTCCAAGCCTTCTGCCATTGCAACCAAGGTGTGCAAAGGGAAAGCGCGTTGCGCTGTGAACGCGAAAGTTTACGGAATGCCGAAATAGTAATACTGTAACTTCGGCGGTGTTGCGACAGGGCAGGTGACATGCAGAAAACCTTCATCGGGCCGCATCTACGCCGGTTGCGCACCGGGCGCGGCGAGACCCAAGGCGCGATGGCGCGCGCATTGGGCATTTCAGTGTCTTACGTCAACTTGCTGGAAAACAACGAAAGATCGGTTTCTGTCGCAGTTCTGTTACGCCTGTTCGATGCCTATGGCGTCGATTGGCGCCAGATTGCCGAGGACGACGGGTCGGCGCAGCTGGCGGATCTTCGGGCGGTGATCCAGGGTCCGCTGTTTACAGATATTCGCCCGGACCTGCCCCAGTTGCGCGCGGCTCTGGTCCATTCGCCGGGGCTTGTGGGCAGCTTTCTGGCGCTGCACCGCGCCTATCAGGCCACCGCCGACCAGTTGCTGTCGCTGGCCGAAACCGACGCGCCGCAGCTTTCCGGCTCGCCCGAGGCGGCGGTGCATGACGTGTTCCGCCGCAACCGCAACCACTTTCGCGATCTCGAAGAGGCGGCGGCCGGCTTCTGGCAGGCCCCGGTCGAACGCGACGAGATCTATGTTGCGCTGAAACAGCGGCTGCGCGACCAGGACGGGGTTACGGTTCGGCTGTGCCGCGTTGAAGATCTGCCCGGAGCGTTGCGCCAGTATGACGAGGTGCGCCGCGAGATTCTGCTGTCCGAGGCGCTGGACCACACCAACCGGACCTTTCAACTGGTGCACATGGCGGGCCTTCTGGAGCAGCGCGCGCTGTTTGATGCGGCGATTGCGCGGTCGGGGATCACCGAGCCGCGGGCCACGGCACGGCTGCGGGTCGAGCTTGCCAATTACTTTGCCGCTGCTGTTCTGATGCCTTACGCGCCTTTTCTCGCCGAAGTCCGGGCGACAAAGTACGACCTCGACCATATTGCCACCCGGTTCGGCGTGTCTTTCGAACAGGCCTGCCACCGCGCAACGACCTTGCAACGCGAAGGGGCGCAAGGGGTGCCGTTCTTCTTTCTGCGGATCGACAAGGGCGGCAATGTGACCAAGCGGTTCAACGCGACCGGCTTTCACCTTGCCGAGTATGGCGGGGCCTGCCCGCGGCTCGACGTGCACACCTCGTTCCGGACACCGGGGCGGATCGTGCCGCAGTTCGTCGAGATGCCCGATCGCAGCCAGTTCTTTGTCATCGCTCGCACCGTTGACCGACCGACCTGGGCGCGGCATGCGCAAGACAACCGGCTGGCCGTGGCGCTTGGCTGCGCCATCGAGCATGCCGGCGAGATCGGCTATGCAGAAGGGTTCAGCATGGGTGCTGCACGCATGGTGCCCATTGGCATCAACTGCCGGATATGCCCGCGCGCGAATTGCGATCAGCGCGCCCATCCCGCGGCCGTCCTGACCCAACCGGTCGATGAGCGCAGGCGGGGGGTCACGCGGTATGATGGCTAGTCGATCCGGTAAGGAAAGACGATCCGGGACGGCAAGGCGATCTGGCAGCGCGTGAGGGGCTGCACTCATCCTTCTGAATCACTGCTTTGTGCAAAGGTGGACACTGGAATCCTGCACGAGCTTGCGGCGTTTTCAGGATTTTTGCCCCACTTTTTCGAGTGCTCTGCCCCCCTTGAAACAGACCTATCCCGAAATAAAAAACTCCCTGCCGGGGACGAAGCGGCAGCGGTCCAAGACAAGAACGACATCGCAAAAAAAATAACCCCATGTCGCAGGCTAAACCCATACCGATTTACGGTAATCTGCAAGGCAAGTCGCCGCTTGACCGTCCTGTTGCAGTCAAACGTTTCCCTGATCGGTTCGCCAGGAGCAAACGGCAAATCAGGGTCAGCTTGCGAAAGCTGACCGATCAGATTTCCGCCAAGCTGGCCGCAAGCAAGGATGAATTGCCCTTCCTGAAGCTGGCCGAATTTGGCGACCACAGGACGCCCAAGGACTGCCTTCGCAGTAACGCCAAGGTGCGTGTCGCTACAGGGGTTGAAGGCGACGACGACGCAGGCATCGCGACTTCTGAAGAGGCACGCGACAGGCCTGCGAAGGCGGGCGTGGCCGCTCTGATGTAAACGACAGCCAGCCATCCACCCGACGCGCCCCAGGGGAGTGTCATGTGCCCTTTCAGTGGCCCGCTGAAGCCTGATGCCCGTGCCCGGCATCTGGCCGGTCTGAATGGCGTGTTGAACGGGGAGCTTGCGCGCGAACCCTCCACCCTGTCACAGTCCTGCTATGCTGGGGTGTGGAAGGTTCTTCGCCGTCCAGACGTTTCTTGTCAAAGGGGCTCATCTCGACATTATGCCTACCCTAGCAGGCCGCTGAAATGGTCCTTGGCCCGGAACGGCGTTCTTCAGTCGCTGTCGAAATGGTGCCGGGGCAGGCGGGTTTGTGGCCGTTGCGGGCCGGGATTGGCCTTCGCTTGCTGGCTCATGCTGCCAGCAACCGGGGCAGCCGGGCAAGATTGCAGGCCGCCATCGTAAGGGTGAACCGGGCCCCCACACGCCTGACGCCCCGCAGCATGGTCTGCGCCATCGGCCCGACGGTCTTGGCCCAACCGAACGGCTCCTCGATCTTCTTGCGGCGTTTCTGCGAGATTGCGTAGCCTGGATGCCAGGTGGTTCGGCCGTCGACAGCCGAATGCCGGATCTTTTCCGTCCCATGGGGCGTGACGCAGGCCTGCCGCAGATCGTTGACGAAGTCCGCGCAGTCGTAGCCCTTGTCGGCGCCGACCGTCAGCCGCCGGGTCGAGCCCGGCGAATGGCGGTGGATCATGGCGAGGGCGGCGCGACGCTCGGCGTGACCATCCATTGCCCCCCTCGCGCGCATGTAAACATGCGCTGCCGGGCAGCGGGCAGGCGATTGCGGAGCATGCTGCCGAGAGGGGGCCTTGCGTCATCCCGGTCTGGACGATCGGCCCGTTGCCTTGCGGCGGGTTCCTCGGACCAGTGGCGGAACCCGCCTCATCCATGCGGGTATGGCCGATGAAGCACAGGTTTGCGCCAGTGCCGGGCGACTTCCTGTAAAGGCGCGCCTCGGGATCGGTGACCGAGGCATGGGTCGCGTTCGACCGCTTCTGGCCGCGGAAGTCGACTTCGGCATTGCGATCTCCGGGTTTTTCGGTGGTCATCGGGGCGGTCTCCGGGCTGGTTTCGGCATCGGCATCGGCATCGGTGTCGGCGCGGCATCGGCGGCGGGTGGCGGGGACGGCGGATCGTCCGGCCTGTCGCCTCCGGAAGGAGCGGCCTCCGGTTTGGGCTGAAAACGCTTCATGGATGGTGAGCCATGGTGTCGCCATCGGTTCGAGACCCATGGCGAACGCCTTGACCAGCGTGCCGTCGACCGGGAAGTGCTCGTCCGACAAGAGCGGCGCGACGTCGCGGTGCGCGAGGATCGCCGCCAGCACCTTGCGGGCGACATCCGTCGTCAGCAGCCGGTCGCGGTTCTTCGTGAACACCGCAGGCCTTCGGCCCGGTGCTCCGCGTTCAGGGCTGAAATCTGTCCGCTGGACAGATATCCGGGCGCCCTTCACCCCACACCGCGTCATCGATGCCCAGCCCGACGAACCAACGGAACATAAGGTCATACTGCATCTGTTCCATCGACTGCCGTTCGGATCGGACCGAAAACAGGATCTGGATCAGACCGGCGCGCAGTTGCCGCTCGGGCGCGATCGACGGTCGCCCCTCGGCCGAACAGAGCACCTCGAAGTCGCTGTCCAGGCCGGCAAGCGCATCGTTGACGATCTGCCGGATCTTGCGCAGCGGATGCCGGGCAGGGATGCGATCCTCAAGATCGACTTAGCTGAAAAGCGCCCCGCTCGTCTCGTCCGTGCCCCGCATCGTATTCCCCCGTTAAACCAACTGGAAAGTGGATCATCTTCCAGTTCCGACGTCCAGGGTTTGGTTTTTCAGCAGCCTGTTAACGGGCGCGAAGTGGAGGATCTGGCTGATCTTCTTGCGCGCCACTGATGCCTAGGCCAGCTTACAAACCTCACCCGTGCTGAACAGATTGAGGCCTTTCTGAGCAAGGACCGAGCTGACCGACAGCTGCTTGTCGCGCTGCATGAACTTACGCATTGTAAACCCTTCGAACAGATTATTCTCGATGAGTTCAACAGAGTGCTAGTGTTCTGAATCTGACGCTTGCTACCTGTTCCCTCTGATTTCATCGAGTTTGTCCAGCGCGCGTCGTTCCCGGGCAAGAATGTCTTCGGCGGTTCTGGTCCATGTGAAGGGCTTCGGCTT
>Ga0105047_10007496_pt1 | contig 18374 bp, 19 predicted proteins | sample MAT04_FD_78384 | JGI IMG/M metagenome (GOLD analysis project Ga0105047, IMG submission 78384) | Freshwater microbial communities from Lake Fryxell liftoff mats and glacier meltwater in Antarctica - MAT-04 (megahit assembly) | ecosystem: Environmental > Aquatic > Freshwater > Ice > Liftoff... | reverse complement strand
GACGTCAGAATGATTCGCTGGTCACATGGCAGCAGTGCAGTGGTTCCTGATCGCCCTCATCGGTGCCGGCGTCGGCTTCCTCGGAGGGATGTTCGGCAAGGGTGGCTCCGCCATTGCGACACCGCTGCTCGCCGCGGTCGGTGTCTCACCGATCCTCGCTGTCGCTTCGCCGTTGCCGGCCACGATTCCAGGAACGCTCGTCGCCTACCGCCGCTACCGCGGGAGTGGCTTCTCCGACCCCCGGGTCATCCGTTGGAGTGTGGGCTTCGGGCTCCCCGCGACCATCGTGGGTGCGCTGGTCACTCACTGGGTCGGCGGCGGGTTCCTCGTCAGGCTCACCGACGTGATCGTCGCGCTGCTCGGACTGCGAATCGTGCTTGAACACCGCGGGCGCGGTCGACGCGGTCGACGCGACCGGGACGGGGCTGTTGTGCCGAGCGACCGGTCCACTGTCACCGCAGTCCGCCTCGCGGCGGTGGCTGCGATGGTCGGCTTCCTCGCCGGACTGCTGGCCAACGCCGGCGGCTTCCTCCTCGTCCCGCTCTACCTTGCCGTGCTCAAGCTGCCGATCAAGCGCGCGCTCGCCAACTCGCTCGCCGTCGCGTCCATGCTCGCCGTGCCCGGCACGTTCGTTCACGCAAGCCTCGGCCACATCGACTGGGCCGTCGCCGGTGTGTTCGGGCTGGCGTCCATTCCGCTCTCCGGCATTGGGGCGCGGACCGCGCTGGCGATGCAGCCCGAACGGCTCGAGCTGATCTACGGGCTCGGGCTGCTCGTGCTGGGTAGCAGCCTGCTCTTCGTCGGCTGAGCGGACGCCCACAGTTCAGTACGTTGCCGGCCCGGTCACGCCCGGCGGGTCAGTGCCACCCAGCCGTCGGCGTCGCCCAGGATCTTGGGCTCAGCGAAGCCGGTGGCGATCAGCGCCGCGGTGAATTCGTCGCGCTCCCACCAGCGCACGCAGATCTTGCGCAGTTCGCTGTCGAGCAGGCGACCCGTGTTGTCGAAGCGTTCGAGCCGGTTGTAGGTGAGCAGGGTCTGTGGTGCCAGGTCGCGGCCCACTGCTTCGTGGACGATGAAGGTCTCGCCGGTGTGTGGGTCGGTGCCGGTGCGCCGCAGCCGCCACACGAACTCGTTGGCAGCTGGGGCGGTGACGGTGTACAACGAGACAGCCAGCCGACCACCCGGTTCCAGGTGGTCGTGGTAGCTGCGCAACGCCTGGTGTGCGAGTGCGACGTCGGTGACGAGCGAGAAGCTGCCGGCCGGGCAGACGATCGCCCGGTACTGCCGGTCGAGTGCCAGTGGCGCCATGTCGCTCTCGTGCAGCGTGACCGCAAGGCCGCGTTCGTCGGCGTGCTGCTGGCAGATCGCGAGTATGTCGGCCGAGTTGTCGAGCCCCTCTACCGCCAGCCCCTCCTCGAGGGCCGGGATCAGGAACCGGCCGTTCCCGGTGCCCAACTCCAGGGCCGTCCCGCCGCAACGACGGATCACGTCGCGGTGCACCACATCGTCCGGGAACACTGTGCCCGGCGGCATGAACGCGTCGTACGACCGGGCGGCCTGCGCCGCGTACGAGGTGTCGGTGGGCAGTTGGTCGACGAAACGCTCGACAGCAGCCATGGGTCAGACGTTGGTCTGCAGCATCAGCGTGATCAGGTTTCCCTGCCGCTCGTGGATGGCCGCAAGTCCTTCGGCGAGCAGTTCGAGCAGAACCTTCGTCGAGGGATCCACAGCCGCCTGGGCCGAGAGTGCAGCCATACGAGTTCTCAAGGCGTCATCCTGTTCGATGAGCCGATCGTTGATCGCCGAGATGTCAATCATCGTGCACCCTCCATGCTGAAGTCCGCCCCATGCTGTCATCTGGATGCAGAACCGTGAACCACAGCCGCCGGTGGTGCCGCATGCAGGCTGCATCGTTGGGGCCGTGCGATATGTTGCGGCGCATGCAGGAGCGCCGCTTCTACTCTGCCGACGAGATGGCTCGCATGACGCCAGATCAACGCGCGGCAGTGATCGATGCAGCCACTTGCCACTCTTGGGACGAAGTCCCCGAACCGTTCCGCTCCGAGGTCCTGGCGACCGCTCGTGAGCTGGGTCAACGGTTCAGGCATGACGCCTGACCGGGTCGTTCGATTCACCGAGCAGTTCTTCAGCCGACTAGAGCTTCTGCTGCCCGAGGAGCGCAGTGCTGAGGGAGCGCCGTCGATCACCGACTCTCTGGTGTTCGACCTGCCCGGTGTGCACGGCAAACTCGCCCATGATGTGTACCGCCAAACACTGGCAACCGGTGAACACGACATCCGCGTGTACATCGGCTTCGGAGCCATGGTCAGCACCTTTGCCGTATACGTGAGAGTCTCGGGCGACGGGGCAGTCGAAGCCTTCTGGCTCTCGTTGAGTGACACTCCGTAAGGGGTTCACAGGTCCGCTCCACCCGTGGTGACACCGTCGGCGTAGATGTCGGCGATGGCTTGGTCCATCACTCGTTGGAAGGTGGTCAGGTCGCTGACCTCGACGAAGCCCCAGCGGCCGCCGACGCCTTCGAACACGTGCGGGATCATGAAGTCGAGGTGGTCGTTCTTCACGAACGAGGTCACCCGCGCATCGTGCTCCAGGTAGATGGGCCAATGCCTCACGACATGGCTGACATCACCCCGATCAGCGCCGCGTTGCTCGATGGGCGCCCAATCCCGCAGCGGTGGCGTCACGGCGATCGCCGCGTCCCCGGCTCATCGGTCAGTCCTCGTTGTCGGTGTCTTGTTCGCTGTTGTCCTCGGGGTTGGGGTGCTGCACGTGGTGGGCGACGTAGTGGTCGTTGATCAGCTCACGTTCGCCGTTCCATCGGTATGCCACGAGCGGGCCATTGTTGGCCACGCTGTAGTCGACGCACGCAACGAGCGGCGAGTAGCGCTCGACCGGGCCGGTGCACCAGTAGTGGCCGACCACGACTGGAATGTCGTCGGGGTAGGCGTCGCTGCGATCGATCAAGGTGTCGGGCAGATCGGGGAACGGCTGGCCTTCGGGTGTTGTTGATCCGGCTGGGATGAGCGCGACCTGGCGAAGTGTGGTGGCCCCGTGGTCCCACCAGCGCTGTCGGGCCCGTGCACGGGGATGGCCTCCCTCGTCGAGGTAGATGCGACCATCGAGATCGATTTCGGGGCCCTTGAGGACGATCTCGAGGGCGTCGTACTCGGGGGTTCCCTTCTGCGATGTGGCAAACACCAACTCCGGGGTCATTGACCCTGACGCCGACAGCATCGGTCGCAGCAGTTCGATGGACTTTTGGTGCCAGCAGGCGTGCACCACCCTGAGGCGAGCGTCGCCGAGGGAGAGTTCGATCCACAGCGGCAGCGTGCAGAACCAGTCGAGGAACTCCTTGTAGAGCTCTGAACCTTCGACTTCCGAGAGGAACGCCTCGTGCTGTCGAACGTGGTTGTCGCTGTGCTGTCGCAGGAAGTTACCGGAACCGACTGGCGCTTCGGTGGCGAAGGCGACTGCGTTGTACTCGTGGTTGCCGATCACCATCTGGGCGGTACCGGCATCGACCATCGAGCGAACCAACTGCACCGTGCGAATCTGGTGAGCACCACGGTCGATGAGATCGCCCACGAACACGGCCTGCCGTCCGCGATGACCCCACGTCGAATCGGTCTTCACGTAGCCGAGTGAACCCAGCAGTGCGTCGAGTGCGCCGGCATGGCCGTGGACGTCACCAATGATGTCGTAGCCGGTGATGTTCGACCTGTGCATGAAGTCTCCTTGTGAAGCGCCCGCCGCGAGATGCCGACGCAACGCCGCCGCCACTCTCCCACGATGATCCGCACGACCTGATCGGGACCTTGCAGCGCCTCGGGCATCAATGAATTGCGTAACATCCTCGTGGCACACTCACTAGTTGACGGCCCGACAGTGGTTGAAGAGGAGCAGGCGATGGTCAACTCGGACGGAATGATCCGCTGGTTGGTTGATGCTTCCTGTCGCGTGATCCGCAAGTCCGAACATGGCATTGCGGCTATAAGTTCAAGGTTGGTGGGCTTTTCGGGAAACTCGACGGTCGCTGGGTTCCCCCGGACATGGACGGCGTATCAAGGGAACTGCCCAGTCGTGGCTCGGTACAGCCAATGAGATCGACCTGTGACGTAACCACTCAGATGATGACTACAAGTGGTCCTCCGCACCGGAGTATCAGACGGATTGGGGTCGCGGCGTTTGTCGCTGCGGCACTGGTTGGGGGCGCGTGTTCATCGGCGTCATCCGGCAAGGGCGAACCGGTCGGCTCAGAAGCCACGATCGTGTCGCCAATGCCGTGCGATCTTGTCGGGTGCGTCGGCGACGGGATCGACACCTCGGCCGGTGTGTACTCATTCCAGGATGCTGATCTGCTGTTTCCGTCTGGGTTGTTCGGCCTTGAAATGACGCGCATGTACCGGTCGGACCGCACCGAAGCAGGCTGGCTAGGTGCTGGTTGGTCCACCGTGTATGACACGACCTTGATGAACTCGGCGGGCAAGGTGACCCTGACTGCGCCAGCGGGTTTGGCGCCGCGGTGGCGGCCCGAAGCGCCTGTTGGTTGGGCCGTGACCGGCGGTCCGGAATTGAGCACCACGGCGAGCGGAATGGAGTTGGCCTGGCCCACGGGTGAGCATTGGTCGTTCGACCCGACCGGGGCTTTGATACAGATGACGTCGCCCTACGGGCAGACGGTCAGCATCGAGCGGGCGAACGGCGTGCCGACGGCCATCCGGTCTTCCCAAGGAGCGTCGATGACGTTCGTAAGCTTGAACGGCCAGGTAGTGGAGGCCACTACAACCGACGGGCGATCGGTCAGTTTCGAGTACAACGGCCGCTTGTTGACTGGGGTGGTTGCCCCAGGCTCATCACCGACCTACGCCTACAACGCCGACCAGTTGATGACTGAACGCTCTGGGCAGGACGGCAAGACCACAACCGGGTACGAGAATGGGGTTGTCACCACCCAAACACAGGTGTCGGGGACGCGTCTATCCCTCGCGTATGAGGGCGATACGACGACGGTGTCATCGCCGCTGACTCTCATCTATCATCACGACTCACAAGGGCGGCTGGTGAAGGTGACCAGCAACGATCAAACGGTCACCGAACGCCAATACGACGAGTCGAGCATGCTCACCAAGGCCAGCGACTTCGTTCAGCCGGGTCAACAGCTCGTGCGCTCCCTGCAGCGCACCTATGACCATGGGCGGGTGACGAGCGAAACCGTCAATGGGACGACCACCGATATTGAGTACGACGACGGCGGACGAGTGACGGAAGTCTCGGCGGCCGGAGACGTTACCGCCTTCGGGTACTCGGACGACGCACCGTTGCCAACGACGGTGACGAGCCCTGCTGGCGGTCGAACCGAGGTCGCCTACGACCACGGGTTTGTGATGCGCGTCGTCGATCCGAATGGCACCGCAACGACGACGTCCCGTGACACGATCGGCAACCCAACCGTGCGCGTCAGCGGCGACCAGGCAGCGTGGACGTACGTGTATGACCTCGAGGGCAACATCACCTCGGCCAGCTCACCGACCGGGAGCGTCTGGTCAGCGACTTGGGGTCCCCGATCAAGGCTCCTTTCAGAGACCGACCCGCTTGGACGCGTTTCGGCCTACCGCTATGACCCCGTCCACGAAGGTCGCATTATCGCGGAGCAACTTCCAGGGCAACCACTTCGCAGGCTCACTTACAACCCATCGGTGCAGCTCGCCCAGGAGAGCTCCAGTGATGGTCTCATCACCCGCTACGAATACGACTCCACGAACGTCCTGACCGCAGTCATCAAGCCAGGCGAGCGCGTATGGCGCACCGCTACATCATCCGACGTCGCTGGTGGCTATCGCGTAACTTCCACCGCCCCGGACGGAACGTACGTCGCCGCGCGACTCGACAGCTTGGGCCGCGAAATCCAACGGGATTCGTACGAGGCCGACGGCACATTGGTGGAGCGACAACAGCGGACGTTTACCTACAACCTCGAGACCTCCGCAGTCACCACCCGCGGTGCCAGCCGGCTCGAATCGATAACTGCCTACGACGCGTGGGGTCGTGTCACCGCCCTCGCCGACACCATTGACGGCCAGCAGATCAACGACGTGCGCTACACGTACCAACACGGCCTGATCGTCGAAGCCGCCAACGGGACAGACACCGCCACCTACTCCTACGACCCCGCTGGCCAACTCGTTCGGGTCGTTGCGGGCGAGGACACCTGGGAGGCCGGCTACCGCGCTGGTCGGCTGATTTCGACGAGCCACAACGGCACCATCAAGACCATCGCCTACGACGATGACGGCCGGGCAAGTAGCTTCACCGACCCCTCCGGCGTGACTACCCAGTGGGCATTCGACGCGGCGGGTCGGCCGATCAGCCGCGCAATCGGCAATGCGATTGCCACATTCGACTGGTCCACCGGAGACCGACTCACCAACTACCACGCTGCGGATGGCAGCACCTGGAACTGGACGTACGACGATGCAGGCCGCCTCGTCCAAGCAGACGAACCGGGCGGGGCATCCACGACCTATACCTACACGCTCGGAATGGTCACGGACATCCGTTCGAAGGGCGGCGGCCACGATCGCCACGACATCTTTGAGTATGACGCACGAGGCAACGTGCGCATCGCCAACACCCAAGCTGGAAAAGGCCAATACGCCTACGACGCGACCGGCCGCGTCGTGTCGGTCGACGGCAAGGAAAGCTGGACCTACGACGCGGCCGGCCGCGTGATCGAAGTAGCGGTGGGATCGGACGCGTTCCAGCTTGCCTACGACGACAGAGGACGCATCACCAAGATCGCCGGCCCCGACGACACGCTTCAGGCGACATGGTCCGCAACTGGCCTAGCCAATATCGGCGTAACAGGCCACGACCCACTCAGCATCGGGACCGACACCCAGGGGCGGCTCGCCTCGGTCCAATGGGACAACGAGCACGGCGTCGATGTCACCTGGTCGGCCAACGGCGATTCGTTCAGTGTCGGCCAGCGCGGAAAGGACTCGGCACAGACCTACCAAATCACCAACGGTCTGCTGTCGGGCTACAAGGACGATTCGACCGAAGTCTCAGCCACTTACCAGCCCAGCGGGTATATCGAGACGTTGAGCCTCAACGGCGACGGCACACGGACCGGGCAGATCAAGTTCGACCATCTCGGCAGACCAGCAACCCTGATCACAGCGGGCGCATCATCGACCATCGCCTATGACACTCAGGGCCGTGTTTCGGCTGTGCTCACATCCCGACCGGACAAAGCGCCTCAGCAGACGCTGGTCACCTACGAAAATGGGGAACGTCAGGTTGAAGGCGACAAGGAGATTGTCGACAGCCTGTTTACGCCCGATGGTGCACTACGGACTCCACTGCCTAGTTCGTTGGCCAACCCGATTTCGGCCACTAGCTCGGGCCAGGACATCGCCAGTTCGGCCGCAGTGGCGCCCACCCAATTGTTGGCCGCGCCCGAGCCACACCCGTTCGACGATGTCGAAGCATCCATCTCGTCGGCAACACCGCACGCTGCATCCCCGATCGGTGTGAATGACCTTCACCGCCTCGCACAGCAAATGGTGACTGCCGAGATCGCAGTCCTCGCCCCGACCGTCAGCGTGAACGCCTCACAGTCCCAGCACGTCCCCGTCATCGACCCGGAGAACGGCAATGCCGCCACGTATAACCCATTCGTGGATGCTGCCCCGAGCGGCCTCGCCCTGGGTTTGCTCAACAGGCAGGCGGGCGAAGGCGATTCACTCTTTCAGCGGGCCAAGGACGCAGTCGTCGACATCGTCGGTGGCGCCTACAGCCTGGCCACCGATGTAGCCCACTTCATCATTTCCAACCCGATAGCGCGACTCGTCCTCACCACCGGCGCATTCGCCCTCTCGATCGCCGCGTGCGCCCCGCCCGCAGTCGCCGCATGCGTGCCCCTCGCTGCAATCACCGTGACGATGATCGTCGGCGAAGGCGTCCAGAGCATCGCATCCTCGCTGCCGGCCGCGTTCCGCTCATGCTCGGGAGCCCAACTGGCCCAGTGTGGTCTGGCCATCGCCGAATCGGCGATAGCGCTCGGCGCAGTCCTCGGCGCGGTCCGTGTCGGCACCTCGCTGGTCGAGATCTACCAGGCGCGACAAGCATTTGCAGCGGCAGTCACAGCAGGCAAGGGTGTCGCAGCTGCGAGCAGTCAGGTGGGAACTGCAAAGTCGGAACTGCTGGCGGCACTCCGCTTCGACCGCATCGTCGGCCGCGAAGTCGACGTCATGGCGGGTGGCACTAAGGCTCGAATAGATCTTGTCAACAAGACCATTTTTGGCAGGTACCGATTCGTGGAGGTCAAGAACGGAGCCGCCGCGCGGTTCACCACGAACCAGCAGGTCGTCTATCCGCTCCTCCAGTCTTCCGGTGCAAGCTTCCCCAACGGAATCCTCAACAACGGGGCACCATCAATGATTGCCGCCACCGCAATAGAGGTTCAGCACTGGGGCACCCGTCTGCATCTGTCCTTGCCGTAGCCCGTGTCACCCGTTCGGTTTGGGTCCCTACCCGCCCAATCGGCGCATAGCGTCACACGTCTACGACGTAGAGGTCATGGTCGCTGAGGCGCTGGCCGTTGCTGCTGACGGCGACGACTCGCCCAGCTCGCTGCACGCCTACCCGCACGGCGATGTGGTCGGTCGTCAATGGGCTTGAGAGGTGATGAGCGAGTGCGGCGGTCGCGGCGGCCAACTGGAGCTCACCGAGTGCTTGGATCAGTGCCTCTCGGCCCGCCCGGCTCCCTTCCTGTTCGCGACCGGCGAGCGATTGGTTCCAATCGCCACCCCACACGAGCGGAACGCGGGGCCCGCGATCGGCTATCCAGCGGTGAACGTGGGTCAACGCGGCTTTCATCTGTTGTGCGTGGTCAGCGCCCTCCCAAGGAAAGCTACCGCCGGATCCTCTCCAGGGCAGAATCGATGGCACGAATGTCGTGCCGTCGACTATCGCCGCAACTGACGCGGGATGTGGCGCGTCGAGTTCGGTCAGCTCTCCTCGTGCTGCGATGGCCGCCCATCGCTTGTCGGCCGTCATCGGCTGAGCATCGCGGCTGGACGTCATTTTGTAGCCGTCGAGCTGGAGCCGTTCGCTTACCTCGGTGAGCAGTAGGACACCGCAATCGTGGGCTGCCACGAAGTCGATGTGAGCTTGGCTGTGCCGACCGTCCAGGTTCCAGGTACCGATTCTCATGCGCGACTGTTACCACTCATCTGCGAATGCCTCGGGCTCATCGCCAACTACCTGAGCTCTCGAGACCGAGGCGAGCTGCAATGGCCCTGGGGGTGATCAACGTGAGGCCGGCTACGGCGCGGCTGGCGCCGACGTACAACAATGCGTCCGTCGCGGTGTCCTCCGTGGATGCGGAAAGCACGACGCAGTCGAACTCGAGGCCCTTCACGCGGTGCACGTTCTCACAGATGACGGTCCTGGACTCGCCGCCTTCCCACGGCACGAATGCCAGATCCTCGCGAAACCGATCGCGGAGCACCGTCGAGAAGGTGGCCACCAAGACCCTCGTCGGATCGTGGCCTTCGAAGTCGATGATGCGATCGATCTCCTCGCCAACCAGCTCCGAGACCTCATCGATGGTATTGGCCTCGACCCAATGGATGCCAGCCGACTCGGGTCCCCTCAACGGTGCCGGGGCACCGTTGAGGTGCCGACGAAGCATGGACGCGATCTCGAACGTGTTGCGACAGTTGTTGACCAGCTCGCACCTCGTCCATCCTTCGTCGATTGAAGGAAGCGCGAAGCCGCGTGGGTACAGCGACTGCGACTCATCAGCCACCATGAGCAGCCGATGCGGTCCGGTGGGGTCGAGCAGCGCCTGTAGCTGAGCTATCCAGGCGGGACTGAAGTCTTGGGTCTCGTCGATGACGATGGTGTCGAAACGCTGGGTCACGAGGCGCCAATTGGAGTGGAGATGTCCGACGGCGATGTTGTCCCAGAAGTGTCGATCGGCGCTTTCGGGGATCTCGAGCGAAGGAAGGCCTTCCATCATCAGCGCAACGTCGAAGAAGGAGCCAACGATAAGTCGCTCATTCTCGGGCAGCCGCGCCCGCATCTCGCCGCCGAGTGGGTCGTTGTAGCACGTGAGGAGTACGCGCTCTCCGCGAACGAAGGCGCGGCGCGCCCAGGCCATGGCGAGGCAGGTCTTGCCAGTTCCAGCGCCGGCGGTGACCACGACCTTTCGGTTGGCGTCCAGCCGCTCCAGTGCGCGCACCTGGTCGCCACAGAGCTGTTCGAGTCGTGCATGCGCGAGGCGCGACCGAGACTCCGGGTCCCACTGGAGGTCCGCATCGGGTCGGAGAAGCTGCACCAGCGCTTCGAGGCCGGCGATGCCAAGCTTGCTGATTTCCCCACCGTCGGCTCATCAAGCGCTCGATTGCATCCTGGGGCGCTTCGAGATCGATGCTCGTCAGCACCTGCGATGAGTCGACGTCGGGTGGCAGGTCGCCGACGACCCCGAGGACGTTCGCAAAGGCGACGCCATACTCGACCTGCACTCGGCTCAGTGCCCCGTCGCAGACGCGGAGGCGGGCCCGCAGCTCGTACGCGTTGTTCTTCGCCTGGTCGTGATCAGTCGAGCGGCTGCGGCTTTATTGGCCGACCATTGCTGCACCAGATGCCGCCTCGGATGTTGGGGCGGTGACCCTTGACCTCGATGACCGCGATGCCCTCACGCTGATGCGCGATGACGATGTCCATCTGCCGGTCACGCTGGCCGGTGAGTCCAACGTTCGGAATCACCAGCCAGCCATCAGTGAGCCGGTCGCAAAGAGCCTCGACGACCAATCGCTCCTCGCTGTTCGCCAAGCTCGACATTGGAAAGTTCTCAGGTACGAGGATGCCCATGGCCGCTTCCTTCGCTCGGTCTCTGGCCGGTCATCGTTGCCGCGTCAGCTCAGTTGGTCGCCGCGGCGCGATGCCAGTGTCCCCAACGGAATCAGGTCGGCCCAGAAGGGCGACTCTTTCCCGACGACGACGGTGAGCTCCGTCACAGCGCGGGTCATGCCGACATAGGCGAGCTTGCGCGCTGTGACACGGTCGGCTCGTGCCCCCAAGCCACAAAGGACGACAGCAGGAAACTCCAGTCCCTTTGCGGAGTGGATCGTGGACAACACGATTGGTGAATCCGTCTCGCCGGCGAGATCCCGGTTTCCCTTCTCATCCGGATCGGTGACCCAGAAGTACGGCAGACCTGCGCGTCCTAGGCCGGCCGCTAACGCCGCGGCCATCGATTCACGACCCTGGGGCTGTTCTCCGTACAGGACGGCAATCGAGCGGGCGCGCGAACGGTCGCCGTAGTACTCCTTGACAGCTGCCACTACTCTGTCGACCTCATCAACGAGGTCGCCGGCGCTGATCACGTTGGGCTCGCTGCCTGATCGCTTCGATGCCTCGGCTGGAATGATCCCGATGTCATCATCGGGGTCGAGTGTGGTCTGGACCGCGATGGAGGCGTCGGACGTGAGGAAGGCATACGCGAAGGCGAGGATCTCCTTCGTGTTTCGGTAATTCTTGCGAAGTAGCCGAGTCCGCCCCTGAGCGTTGATCCCGGCGTCCTTCCAGCGGAAGTTCTTCCTGAAGATGTTCTGGGCCGAGTCGGCCACAATGATCAGGTCCTGTTCGTCAGGCTCTGTCGCCTCCAGGAGGCGAATGCAGAACTGAAGTGCCTCGGTATCAAAGTCCTGTGCTTCATCGACGAGGATGGCTCGGAACTTTGGCGCATCCTTCGCGTCGAGTGCTCTCAACGCTGCCTTGGCCACAGCGACCTGCCCGCCTTCGTACCCGGGGTGCTTGACGCCCGCGTCCTGCATCGCTTCGTTCATCAGCTTGTCGAGGTTGCGGACATCAATGTTCGGGCAGTCGGCAAGCTCCTTTCGTAACTGGCTGGCGAGCGACCTCGTGAAGCAAGTAACAAGGATTCGCCGATTGGGCAGCATTTGCGAAAGCAGGCGAGCGCGGTAGACCAGCACGAGGGTCTTTCCGCTGCCGGCGACGCCGCGGATCACTCGATGCCCGCTTCCGATCGATTTCGCCATTCGCTCCTGCTGGCGATCCATGACCTTGATGATTTCGCCGTCGATGGCGGCGGCACTGAACAGGGAGCCTTGCGACGGGCGAGGGTTGATCACGGTGTCGGGGTGAATGACAGCGCGGAGCAGCGTGATGGTCTCGTCGCTGAGGGCTGAGGTCAGCATCCCACCGGTGGCCTTGGAGAATGCGCGCAGCATCGGCGCAGGTTCGCCGTCAGAGCTGGCCGCATCGAGGGCAGGCTTGAAAAGACAGCGATCGAGATCGACGACGTCACCGACACGTCTCGCCTCTGCAATCTCTCGGCTGAGATTGGTGAACACGCAGAGCGCGCCGACGGGAACCGCTGTGAGCTGTGAGTGCAGCGCGAGTACTCGTCTGAGGGCGTCTGCGAATGCATCAGCTCTGATGAGCGGGCTTGGAACCGTCTGCTCCTTGCCGTCGACGTTGAGTCTCAGCTCACCATTCACGGCTCCCAGGACGTGACTCTTGCCTTTGCCCTTGACTACCTCGATGACCAAAACCCCGTACCGAGGATCGAGGACGACGAGATCGGGTTTGGTGTCGGTCTGGTCGAACAGCGGCTCATACCAGACGGTCACGTCGTCGTCGAGAGCCGTGCCAAGCGCACTCGCCACCCGTTGCACCGGCGCGGGCACACCCTTTCTACTTCGAAGGGATTCAGGGATGAGAACTGCCACGACTATGCCTCCCGCTGCAAGAACCGTTGAACGGTGCTGGTGATTGCAGCACCACGAAGGACAGCGACTGGGTCACTGGGATGAGAGCCACCGACGACGACGGCTTTGCCCTCACACACGGCGACTTGCCCAGCGCCGAGGGGAAGGAGACGGATGTCAAGACCAAGGCGGTCGACTCTCGATGCGATCTCGAGTGGGGCGTGAACAGTTAGGTGACTGGTGGCGCCATCCAGTGCGCGCAGCCGGTCGGGAAGGTCGTCGTCTGCGAAGTTGGCGTTGTTCAACGCGAGCTGCATGTGCGTTGGTTGTCCAGCGGACGCCACGCTCTGCACAGCGGCCCACCACTCGGGCCACCACTCGATCGATGACACGCTGGGGCCGCGGGTCAACCACTCGGCCGACACAACGGGCGCGCCGAGCCCGATGAACGCATCGATGAAACGCAACGCTGGAGAGGCCTTCCCTGATCGTTCGCGGAGGAACGGAAGATCCGCCACGACGAGCAGCTTTCCCTTGGCTCGCGAAATGCCGACGTTGAGCAAGCGCAACGCCAGGTCTTCGTCCTTGCCGGTGAGACGGCTCGGCCCCTTCTCGGGCGCCGAGTCGACGAGGTCGATGATGATTGCGTCGCGCTCTGAACCTTGGAAGCGGTGCATTGTCGCGACAGTGACGTCGGTGGTGCTTCGGAGTAGTGCCGCAAGCACGGCTACTTGCGCCCGGTAGGGCGAGATGACACCGACCTCAAGGCCAGCGGCCTTTGCTTGCTGGGCGAGCGCCGTGGTCACCGCTGCACTATGCAGGTTGTATCGGGAGAAGGAACGCGGAGCGGAGTCTTGTAAGCAGAGTGGGTTGAGGCAGCTGGTGTCGATGATCGTCACCTCCGAGCCGGCCATGGGCTGTAGCGCGGCAAGGCCGTGGGCTCGTTCGATGGCGCTGACGTCACTGAACAACAGCGAGAAGTATGCAACGTCACTCACGGCAGTGGCGATCGTTTCGCCCATCCGGTATTGCGTGCGAAGGATGGCGAGACGTGGATCGGGCACATTGTCCTCGACGCGACGGACGACGCCTGCCAATTCGAATACGTCCCGTCCGAACCACGACTGGGCGGCGGCCCGCTCCGACACTGCGATCGGAGGCAACTGGCGAAAGTCACCGAAACAGGTGAGAGTGCGTGGCGCTCCAGCAGCCAGCGCCATCACATATGGCAGCCCGGCCATGCTGGCCTCATCGACGATGACTGCGTCGCGGTCCCATGCCCACAACTGGGAGTCGATGACTAGTTTCGCAAGAGTGCAACCGACGACACGCGCCTCGCTGATGAGCTGTGCCTGGCCCTCCTCGAGCTGTCGGTCGATGTGGCTGAGCGCTGTCCGCACGTCGTCGAGTTCAGCGACCATTGCATCGCTGGGCCGATCGCCTGCTCGGATCTCGCTGCTCAGCCGCTCTCGCTGTCGTTGTAGTCGCCGGCGCTGTTCGCCGAGGTCGGGGAAGCGGCGAGCAACGATCTCATCGGGAAGGATGGCGTAGCAGTCGCGAGCCTCTGCCAGTTGTGGCGTACCGACTCGCAGCACCTTGTCGCTCTCGAGCAACTCCGAATCGGCCATGTACTGAGCAACTCGGACCATGGCGACGTCAACTGCAGCGTTGGAGTGCGCGACGACCATCACGCGGCGACCCGCTTCTGCCAGTGCTGTGACAGCGGCTGCCAGGGTGGACGTCTTGCCAGTTCCCGGAGGGCCCCACACGAAGCGAAGCCCGTCCTGAGTGGCGTGTTGAGCTGCGACGAGCTGTTCGTAGGAGAGGCCACCGGGGGTGCTGCTGGTGTCCTCCGAGAGTTCTGGAGGCTCGTCGGATGGTGCATGCGGCAGGATGGGCTCGTCATCCTCGTCGTCTGAATCCTGCAGATCACTCAAGTCGAGGAGCTGCTCGAGCATTGTTGTGTCGAGGAGCTGCTCGGAAGCATCGGTGAGGCGGCGATGTAGCGCTTCCAGGATGAACAGCGGTTGTGTGACGAGCACAGCTGAGGACAACGACTCTCCCAGTTCGTCTCGCACGCTCAGTACAAGGTCGAGGTCGCCGATAGCGAGCACAGTGGCGGTGATCGGATCGCGGCCCTCCACGAGAAGCTGACCCGACGCCTCAGGTCCGAGCGGAAGTTCGCCATCGAACTCGAATGACCAGAGGTGGCTGGATCCACTGCGGGCGGTCCGGCGTCCATCGCGCAGGACGAAGCGCGAACCTGGGTCTGCTGCAGATGCGCGCAACTCCTCGCGGGTCGCCTCCGCTACTCCTTGGAGTGTCTCGCGCAAAAGAGGAAGGTCAGTCATCGCATTCATTCGATAACCCCACCTCTCCCGCTCGCTTCAAAGTCATCAAGGTAAAGCCTCGGCCGAACGCGTGGGGTTCTTGAGCAATTCTTGCGAATCTGACTGATCTGACTGTGTGGGCACTTCGTCGAGGATCGGAGCCGACGGTCATGCGTCGACGGGGCCCCGACGCAGCACGGTGCCGCCGCTCAGATCACGAATCTCCTCGACGAGATACGACACGAAGGGACTCGCTTCGTCGACTCTGACACTGTGACGGTCGGCCCGATACTCCATGAAGAGCGCCGTGCGCAGAGCGTTGAGCTGTCGAGTGGGTAACTGATTCTCGAACGCGGTGCGCGAAGAGCGCCAGATGGCCTGTGCCATTTCGAATCCACCGCTCTCGGTGTGGACGTCGAAGGTCGCGGCGAATTCGACCCACTGCGTGTCGATGTCAGACCCGACTGGTACATCCACGAAGGTCATCGGGCTGAACCTGAGGTGACATCGAGGCCTTGGGCCAGCACGGCATCGGAGGCGACGAGCACGTCGCCACCCACATGATCGCTACGTCTGGCGAGCACCGAGACCTGGGCGGAAGTGAGTATCACCGCTCGAGCCACCTGGTAGTCGGCGGCGAACAGGATGATCAGTGCGTGGTCGTACCCGTGACCCTTTGAGCGGAACGGCGACAGTTGCCTTTCGCGTGAACCACCGCTGCGCAGCACCCTGCACTTCACCTGCACCCGCCCGAATTCCTCGTTGTCGAGGTCGTACGCCTTCTTCGAGTTCGCAGTGAGGTGACCGCCGAGCGCAGTGCGAGCCAACCACTCCGCGAAGTGCCCGGCCGGAGCGTCCCGTGTGCGCACTACCTCCTGCGAGTGCAGTTCGTCGAGTATGCGCTCATAGGAGGCCAGCAGCTCGGTGACTGTCATGCGCTCCAGATCACCCAGCTCCGCCATCCTCAGAGTCTGCTCGGGATCGGTGGCAGTCGCTGACAACTGGTCGGCTGCCAACGGCCGACCTTCGTACCTATGAGAGCTCGATACCCCGCGAATGCACGCCGACCTTCAGCCGCTGCCCCGGCGTGACGGTCGAGTGGAGAACGTTCGCTGGGAAGCGCAAGACACCGGATCGAATGCGTTCCGGACCCGTCCGTGGATCCCATGAGCACGCAACGCTCTGGCCGCAGAGCGACACCTCTAAGCCCCGCTGTTTGTCGGCAGGGAGGAGCATCCGAAACCGCAGCGGTATGCGAATCTGGTTGCGACGAAGGTCCTCGTCAGTGATCGGTTGGGTGACTGCATCCGTTGCCGTATCACTGGGTGCATCTGCCACTGGATCGGCGGCGATGCCCACCATTGCTGCGACGAGCGCTGCATATTCGGCTGCTCGGACACTTGCCCTGTTCCACAGCGTGCCGCCGGCCTCGCGCACCAGTCGGTCCTCCAGCTCAGCAGCGGAGGCGCGATTGGCCGTTGTCGTCCAGCGAACGTGCAGATCTGCGCGGCGGAACGCTTCCACTCCCCAGTACTTCGCACGCAGTGGCCCGTCAGTCTCGAGAGAGGCGAGACGGGCCCGAAGCCAGTCGGCGTCGGCCAGGGCTCGATCGAACACAGCCTCGCCCAACCCTGACGCGAGAGCCTTTCCACTTGCGTAGGTCGTCAGACGGCCACGAATTCCTTTGGGTGAGCCGCCTCCCCTTCGTTCGCCCGCCATGCCGATGTAGATGATCTGCCCGTGCTCGCCCTCGCGCGCCATGTAAACGCCCGGGACTTTCGGTGCCGCTGCGATTGCCTCGGCGAAAGGAATCCAGTCGGACCACTCGGGTTCACCCATGGGTCGACCCTATGACACACGACCGGCCGCTGACGCCGCTTCAAGTACCGTGCCGTGAAGACACGGGAGGGTGCGGCATGGCGCGGCGTACGGATGTGCAGATGATGGTCGACGAGCTGGCTGGCCTGGATGGCAGCCAAGCGACTGTGAGGAAGCTGGCCAACCTGCTGAGCTGGGACCTCGAGAAGACCCGTCGCGTTGCCGAGAAGGCGAACAGCGATCCGGCCTTGCCGGTCTCTATCGCGAAGGGGTCGGTGGTGAAGTACTGCGGTCGCGAGCTGGGGTCGTCGGTCGGCATCTATGCCGACGTCAGCAAGGTTCTCGTCAATCGTTTCGGTCCGGAGAAGATGGTCTACCGCGACATTGTCGTGTTTGACACGTCCCGGTCGGGGGCGCCGCGGACGTGCGCACCTCTGCACGGCAGAAGTTGAACAGCGAACACGAGGTGCACGACGTCGGGTCGAACGTCGCCTCGAGATGCCCGGCCAATGCGGCAACGGCCGCAGGCTCAGGCACGGCGCCGCCCGACGCGGCAAGCAACGCAGCACGTTCCTGCACACGGGCCAGCACCTCATGGCGGTGATCGGCCAAAAACTCGACCACGGCCTCCGGCTGCAAGAGCGAGTTGCGCGGCACGGCCAGCGCACCCCACGCGTGCACCTCCATGCCCGTCGGCAACAGCGACCACGCCCGTGCCGACTCCGCACCCAACGCAACCTGCAGGAAGCCCTTCAACATGCGATGGTCGTCGATGCGCGAACGGATCCGCTCGTAGTCCTTCGCATCGCCCATCACCAACCACGAGCCGACGGTTGCGCCATGGTCCACTTTGGGAACGACGATCGCGAAGTCGGGCTTCACCGGCGTCGCCCCCGGCTCGGCCTCCATGCCCACGAACGGCACCGCCAGCCCGGTGATCATCGTCGCCGCCGACTCGTGCACCGCCTTCAAGTGCGCCTGTGCCAACGCCTTCGCCGTGCGATCCGTCGCGACACCGCCATCCACCCGCCGCACCGACACTGGCCGCCCCAGCCCGAGTGCCCCGACCGCGGTGGTGAGCAACTGCGACACGAACCGCTCGTCGCGCACCAGCCGCTCGAAGATCATCGCCCGCATCCACCGTGCCTCAGGAATACCCGCAGACGTGTCGGCATGGCCAAGCACCTTCGCCAACGCACGACGGTTCATCCCCGTCACCATCGGGTCGGTGTGCCGGTAGCGAGTACAGCCCGCGTGAGCAGAAGCCGCGACCGCGCTACTCCCGCCACCCGTGCTCAACGACACCACGGTGTGCTCCCTTTCCTCTGGCCGACGAGGGCGACCCTCATCGGAGAATTCTCAGCAAGCATCGTGCCCACCGGTGGGGTTCTCGACGTCCGAAGGTGAGCTTGTAAGAAGGTTGTGAACGGCGTCTTTGAACTGACCACGTGCGGTGGGGTTG
>Ga0105047_10007493_pt1 | contig 18385 bp, 15 predicted proteins | sample MAT04_FD_78384 | JGI IMG/M metagenome (GOLD analysis project Ga0105047, IMG submission 78384) | Freshwater microbial communities from Lake Fryxell liftoff mats and glacier meltwater in Antarctica - MAT-04 (megahit assembly) | ecosystem: Environmental > Aquatic > Freshwater > Ice > Liftoff... | reverse complement strand
GGGAATCCTCCTGGGGGCGATCTTGGGGTCGTTGGCCCTGATCTGCGGGACCGTGGTCGGCATCGCGTCGCTGATTGTGGTCAACTGGCGCCTGGTCCGGCAGACCGAAGACAACAACGCCCTGAAGCAATCGATGCTCGACATGGGCATGAACGCCGAAGACATCACCAAGGTTGTCAGCGCAACGCCCGAACGCCGCCCCTACGTGTCGTTCCGCTCGGCGGGCGGGAATGTCCGCTGCCAGGCATAGCAGGGCCTGTGAAACGACAGATCGATGCAAGACACGATCCGGCCGACGCCTGAGATCATCGCCAACGAACGACGGCGCGGCGGAACGGTGGCAACGATCTGGCGCTGGACCTGGCCCCTGCGGTGGTTGACGGTTCTCTATCTCGTCGTTCTGCTGGCCTTCATGGCTCTCGAAGATTCTTTGCTGTTCTTTCCGTCCAAGTATCCCGAAGGGGATTGGTCTCCGCGCGGCCTGGCGTTCGAGGACGCGTGGTTTAGCGCGCCGGATGGAACGCGACTGCATGGCTGGTACGTTCCGGCTGAGAATCCTCGCGCACAGGTGCTCTTTGCGCATGGCAACGCCGGGCACCTGGCCCATCGCGCGGATCTGGCGCGCGTGCTCGCGCAAGAAATGGGCGTTTCCGTATTGATGTTCGACTACCGCGGCTTTGGCCGTAGCGAAGGGAAAGGCCCCAACGAAGCGGGCGTGTTGACAGACGCCCGTGCGGCGCGCGCCTGGCTGGCCCAGCGCGCCGGGGTGAAAGAACGCGATATCGTGCTGATGGGAGAGAGCATCGGCGGCGCAGTGGCGGTCGACCTGGCCGCCGACGGCGCCCGTGGGTTGATTCTGGAGAATACTTTCAGTTCATTGCCTGACGTGGCGGGCTTCCACTATCCGTGGCTCCCCATCCGCCTCCTGCTGCGGAGCCGATTTGACTCAGCGCAGCGGATCACAGGCTATCAAGGCCCACTACTACAGTGCCATGGCGACGTGGATGAGATCGTGCCGATGAAATTCGGCCGGCGCCTACATGACGCAGCCAACGGTCCCAAAGAGTGGATCGAGATCCAGGGCGGGAGTCACAACGACCCCAGGAGCGAGGAGTGGCTCCGAGCGATCGATCAGTTTTTCGGGCGATTGCCGAATTGATCGGGCGTGAACGGTCTTGAACGAGCGCTGAAGAGATAACGCACATCGCTACTCAAAGTCCGCGCTACTCAAAGTCCGCGCTACTCAAAGTCCGCGTCCGTGCTCTGCTTCTGATAGATCGGCAGATGGCGGTAATAGACCTCAAGGGTCATCGCGCACATGGCCGTAGTGTAGAGGCGGCCACCCTGCACGGCGCTATTGTCGCCAGCGAGGAACCAGCTTCCTTCCTCGTGGCCGGCCTTTTTCTGTTCCTTAATCAGGAAGTCCCGCATCTCGGTGTTCCACTTGGTCCAGGGCTCGCCCTCATAGTGGTGCATGACCTGCGTGGCGTAGTAGTTGAAATACATGTTGCTTTTCGATGGCCCGCGTTTGCTGAGCGCCTGCACGCCGCGCTCCAGGGCAGGCTCGTCATGCTTCCAACCCAAGTACATCCGGCAAAGGAGACCAATGGCGGTGGTGGCTTCGGTCCGAGCAGCGCCGTCCGTATAGCCATAGCCGGCGCCGCTGTCTGTCTGCACGGTGTTCAGAAAATTTGTCACGCCCTTGATCGTTTGCGGCGGAACGTCCAGGTAGGCCATGTGACCGCTCTTGAGCGCCATCAACTGCCAACCGACGACTGACGTATCGCCCGGCATCCGTGGCTGATAACGCCAGCCACCTCCGACGGGGTCTTGGGCGTAGACAATAAAGTTCAGCGCTTGCTGCGCCGGCGCGGCCAGTCCTTTGTCCTTGCTGAGCGCGTAGGCCTCGCAGAGCGCAATCGACGCCAGTCCATGCCCATACATGTTCCCTTGTTCGTACGCCAGGTCACCGCCGTTGGGGCCGACTTTCATCTGATTGACCAGGAAATAGAGCCCGGCCTGCACGTTCTTTTTGTACTTGCCCTGCATGTGCGTCTGGCCAGCGCCCAAGAACGGCAACAGCGCAATGGCCGTGGCCGCGATCTCCGCGCGATCCATCTGGCCAGGGTTGGCACAGAGCGATTGGCAAGCGCCTTTGCGATGATCGAAGTTCCAACTGCCGTCCGCCATTTGATGATGCGCGAGCCACGCCAAGGCGAGCCCCACAGCGTTTTCGCTGCCGGAATTACCGCCATGCGCGGCGACGAGCATCTTGCGCGCGGCTTCTCCGCGACCGTCGAAACCAACGCCGCCAATCTTGCCGATGCTCTTGGCAAGATCCGCGACGGGCGCCCTCTGCAAGCCAACGTCCGTCACATCCACGGCCAACGGTGGCGCGGCGGCGTCGCGGATGTCCGTGATTTCCATCCCCATGGCCTCGGCCGAAAGGCTTAGGCCTTCCGGGAGTCCCTCGGCGCTTTCTGGCTCATCGACCGGACCTTGCGTCGTCTCCGGAGCGATCTGCTCCAGATCGTCGATCTTGTCCGTCCGAGTGGAGACCAGGTCTTTGAATGTTTCGGCCACTTTTTGTGGCTGGGCGATCATGGCCAGCGACAGGAGCAACGCCATGTGGACCAGCAGGCTTACAAACCAACTTGGCACAACGGTAATCCACGAAAGCCCGCGAAGCTTCGCCAGGCGTTGCCTGCGCGTAAGTGAAGCCGCTTTGGCCTCTGGCTTGGCGGCTTCGGCCTTGCCATTTGGGTCCGCGCCGCTGGCGGCTTTGCCGTTAGGGGCGGGCGTGGGTGTCGCCTGAGCTGGCGTTGCCGGGCCCGCTGTGCTGGCCGCTGGGGTGGCCGGTTTCGCAGGCCGACTGGGAACTGGCTGGGGCGCCGATTGAACGGCCCCCAAAGAAGCGGCGTCAAAGCTCGCCCCGTCGACGGTCTCCGGCATGGTCGAATGGTCGTCAACGTGATGGTCGTCAGGGCGAGAAATCGCCCGGGGGTCGTCCAAGACGCCCGAATCTGGCGTGGGTAACGATGGATTGACCATGCCTGGCGCCATCTCCCGTTTCGACCTGACAGAATCCCTGCGCAGAAGCTAACCCCCATCGCCGGCCGCGCATCACAAGTATTGCATACGCGGGTGGCGGGGCGGCCTAGTCCTCCGGCCGTCGATGCGCGCAGAATCGACGAGTAGTGGAAGATTCCGTCTCATCTGTCACGGTACACGATCTGGGCCAGGATGCAAGAAAATCAGACGAATTAGGCCCCTGAAAATGGCAACGGGACTGGCGTTGAGAGCCCTCCAAGGGTTAGAATCACCCCCTTCATCGTCGGACGGAGACGTCCGGCGGCGTGCAAGCCAAAACCAGAATTCTTTCCGCTCGCGGAGCCCTGGCTCGCCGCGCCCCTGTCCTGCGCTTTTGCCGGGACGGAACGCCGGTAGCTGTTGGACGCCGCGATCGTCTGAAGTGGACGGTCCACACCCGGACCTGGGCGCTCAAACGAAAGAGCCTCAGGGCCAAAACGGTACATTCGCCCGGCGAGGGTCCACCTTCGCCTGGTTGCTCGGGAGACAAGTGACTGCGATGGCCAAGAGCAAGAAAAAGGTCGAAGTCGTATTTCTCGCCTGCGAGGAAACCGGCGATCTGAACTACACGATCCGCCGCAAGTCGGGTGGTGAAAAATTGAAGCTCTCCAAGTACTCGCCTCGGCTGCGTAAGCACACGCTGCACGTCGAGAAGAAGAAGCGCTAACTGGTCCTCGCTCACGCTGGGTGAGTCTTAGTTATCATGCGGGGCACTTGGCGCTGCGCAGATTCAGCGAGTTGGCTCAGTTGAAATAACTGCCATCACTGCGTCAGGTCGCTGCGTTTTCTTGAGTCAGGACGTACGCGTCTTTCGACTCAGGATGCAGCATTGATTGAGTCAGGATGACCATGCCCAAGATTTGGCGCATCAGTGCTCACGACCCGGAGCGGATTCGCACGCTGGAGCGCGCAGCTCGGCTTCCATCGGTAGTTGCCCGGCTGCTGGTCTGCCGCGGCATGACGGATCCTGACACGGCTCGTCAATTCCTGACGCCCAAGCTGACCACGCTGCGCGATCCGGAATTATTGCCCGGCGCAAGTTTGGCCGCTGAACTGATCCTTCGCGCCGTTCACGCCCGCCAGAAGATCGTCGTCTACGGCGACTACGATGTGGACGGCATGACGTCGATCAGCCTTTTGTGGCAATGTTTGAAGCTGCTGGGCGCCGACGTCAGCTACTACGTGCCGCATCGTTTGGAAGAAGGGTACGGCCTGAACCGCGAGGCGTTGGCCACGCTCGCCAAAACGGGCGTCCGCCAGGTCATCACCGTCGATTGCGGCATCAACAGCGTGGAAGAAGCGCAGGCCGCGCGCGAGCTCGGCATTGAGTTGATCATTACTGACCATCACGCGCCGGGCCCGGTTCTGCCGGACGCCGCGGCGATCGTGCATCCCAGCCTGCCGGGCAAGCCCTATCCGTTTGCCGGACTGAGTGGCTCCGGCGTGGCCTTCAAACTTGCTTGGCTGCTGTGCAAACAAGCCAGTGGCGGCCAAAAAGTGAACGAGCGCCTCCGCGCGTTCTTGCTCACTGCGCTCGGCCTGGCCGCGCTCGGCGCGGTGGCGGACGTGGTGCCGCTTGTCGATGAAAATCGCGTGCTCGTGCAGCATGGACTGCTGGCGCTGAAGGAACGGGCCGGCATTGGGCTGGCCGCGCTGATGAAGCGCGCGGAGTTAGACCGCAAACCGGCGCTCGATTGCGAGGACATCGGATTTTCGATCGCGCCGCGTTTGAACGCCGCCGGAAGACTAGGGCAAGCGCAACTGGCCGTGGAGCTATTGACCACGTCGTCGCAAGAACGGGCCGACATGCTGGCCGAGTATATCGATCAACTCAACGGTAGTCGTCAGAGTCTGGAGCGGAGCATCTTCACCGCGGCCAAGACGCATGCCGAGGCGCAGTTCGACGCCGGCCAGGATTCAGCGCTCGTGCTGGCTGATCGAGGTTGGCATCCGGGCGTGATTGGCATCGTCGCCGGTCGATTGGCCGAGCGCTATCATCGGCCCGTCGTGATGATCGCCCAGGACGAAATGGGAGCCAAGCCAGGCGTTGGCTCCGCGCGCAGCATCCCCGGTTTTGACCTTTGCCAGGCGCTAACGGCTTGCTCGCGTCATTTGCTCAAACACGGCGGACACGCCGCGGCCGCGGGTCTGAAGATCGACGACGCGCAGGTCGACGCCTTTCGTTTGGATTTTTGCGAGTACGCCGCGACTGTTATCACTGCGGAGCAGCGAGTTGCCGAGTTGACCGTCGACGCCGAGGTATTTCTCTCGGAACTGACGCTGACCACGGTCGAACAGATTCAGCAACTAGCGCCGTTTGGACATTCCAATCCGCGTCCCATGCTCTGCGCGAGCAACGTCACGCTCTGCGAGCCGCCGAAAAAGATGGGTGGCGGCGAGCGTCACCTATCGCTGAAACTGGCGCAGCACAAAACCAATATTCGCGGCGTGGCCTTTGGCGGCGGCGAATGGGCCGACGAGATCGCCAAAGCGTCTGGTCCGCTATCGTTCGCCTTCCGTCCGGTGATCAACGAGTTCCGCGGCCGCCGCACCGTGGAATTGCACGTGGTGGACTGGCGCGCGGAAACGGTGTCTTAACAGCGGGTTCAAAACGTCGGGGACGGTCCCCATTGTTTTTGTTGCCTTTTGGCGTTGCTACTCCACAACTGCGATTGCGTTAATCAACAGCACTCGCTTCCTCCAAAGCCCTAAGCCTTTTTAGGGATTTCTGGGACCGATAAGCTATGCTCGGATCAGAGGATTTCGCCGCTTTCTCCAAATCAGGAATTGTGCGAATTGCGGGACTGCCAATGTTCCCCAATGCTTCGGCAGCAAAAATCGCAGCGTCACTACCCTTCGCATAAAGTTTCCTACGTAGCGGCTCTACGGCATCATCCATTCCGACACTTACTGTGCCTAATGCCCTTGCAGCTTCGCGTTCAACAAAGGGGTTGCCACAGCCTAAGGCGCGGATCAAGTCTGGGATCGCCAATTTTGCCAACGGGCCCAATGCCTGAAGTTCTGTGCATGCATACACTCGTGCAAAAGACCACCGCGAATTCAAGATCGTAATAATATCTTTGAGGAACCGATCGCCCTCTGGATCATCACGATGCGCTTTCGACAAGTATTGAAGTTTTTGCGCAATACGTTCACGATCGCTCGAAGTCTCTACGTTCTGCCTGATAATGTACGCACCGATCACCAGCGCAAAACCGAGAGCCACAACAGTAATGCGCATCTTTTTTCGGGGAAATTAAAAGGGCACGGGAGTTGGGACAGTCCCCCCGCATTTATGTTTTGAAATATCGTTTTGGCAGACCGTCCAATCAGTGACCGCCGCCGGCCTTATCGGCCGGACGGACTGTCCAGCGTCTGATCCGGTGCGCCTGGGCCTGGCGCTCCCGCCGCTTCGGGATCCTTGGGCTGCTCCAGACGGACCATGGTCCAGGTCTGCGTGCTTCCATTCGCAAAGTGCACCAGAACTTGGGTCTGGTCCTTTGTCAGGTTGTAGATCCCGGTTTCCAGCACGGTGCCGGTTTTGGTTCCCACGGTCCACGCCGCGCGCTGCGTCTTGCGATCGACCGCGCCTTGGATTGGGTCTGCCTTGTCCGACGACGTGTTGTAGTACATGCCGGCGATGTTGCCCTCTTTGCTAACGGCCAATTGCATGGTCATCACCGGATGATCGTCTTCGACGCTCGTGCTGACAGCGAAGACGCCCAGCGACATCCAATCCGCCGTAGCGGCGTCGGCCGGCGCTGGCGTAGCGGCAATTTGCTGCGCCTGTTGCGCATATTCTTCCGGCGTGCCAACCGGCTCGTTATCCACGTAGACGGTGTTGTCCTGGTAGACGCAGTTTCCGCCCGCGCCGTAATCGTACAGCAGCGGCGAGGCCCAACTGCCGACAAAGAATCCGGTCAGCGCCGGCCAGGTCGACACGCCCCACCAGCCGTAACGGCCCCAGCCATGCCAGTAATTCCAGTTATGGTTCCAGGCGCCTGGGTGATTTCCCCACCAGTTGTGGTTGTACCAACCGTGGTGGTTGTTTTGGACGTTGTTGCGAACGTTGTTGGCGAACTGATTCCGATCGCCCACTCGATTGGCCGCGTTGGGATGATTGGCGGCCGCCTGGCCTGCCCTGTTGGCTGCGTTGGGATGGTTGCCGGCGAAATTGCCTGCGCCCGCGCGTCCTGCGCCAGCCGCTGCGCCCCCTTGTGGCAAATTCAAAAAGTGCCCGAGGTCGCCCGCAGTGGGCCGAGCGCCGTCAAAACCACCGGCGCGATCAAAGCCTGCCGCGCGATCGTAACCGCCGACGCCCCCATCGCGATAACCGGCCGTCGTGCGGCCAAGGTCGCCCCCGCGATCCAAGCCTGCTGCGCCGCGGTCAATCCCGCCGACGCCACGATCGAATCCACCTGCGCCGCCAACTCGCCCGACGCCGCCGGCGCCTCCAACTCCCCCAACGCCGCCGAATCCACCGGCGCCGCCTCGATCAAATCCTCCGCCGCCACGGCCATATCCGCCACCGCCGCCGCGACTGAATCCGCCACCTCCGCCCCCACGTCCTCCACCACCACCGCCGCGAGCATTGACCTCGCGATAGTCGGCAGCGAACAGGCACAAGATCGAACAGTAGACAGCGAGCTTGCGGATTTTCATCGGAAGACGCTCCTTAAATGGAACAGGCTTTCAATCGCCCTTGGTCGAACGGTCGCGCGCCGCGCGCGGCGCGCTAATGTGCTGACGGACCACCGTGATCGGTTCAACATTGGGAAGCAACTCGCCGTCGACTTCGCGCGCTTTGGATTCCCACGAAAAACTGTCGTCGTTTAACTTCGTAATGATCTGCAGGCCGGTGGCTTTCTTGCCGTCCGGCAGCGTGCTGGTGACCTTCAACAGCCATCGATCACCTTGCTTGGTCCAGGCGCCTTCGCCAAAACCACCGTCGGAATCAAAGACCCAAGAACGAACTCGCTTGGCAGCCGGGTCCCAACCAATAATCTGCGTGCCGGAAAAATCTTCGCCGGCCGGCGTGATGACCTTGAACGATCGAGTCAGAAACGCCTTGTTGGCGGTCCATTTGCAATCTGTCTCAACCGTGCTGTCCTTGTCGTGGTCGACCCAATTCCCCACCAGCCATTCCAGATCCGCCAATGGCGAAGGGGCTGCGTCGGACTCGGCGATGTTGGTTTCGCGAACGCTATCCAACTGCCACTTGCCATCGCGCTTAATGTGGATGGCAATGTAGTTAGTGGCTGCCGGAGGCTCCGTGCCTCGGTAGACCATGGCCACGCCCTCTTCGAGCGCGACGTTGTCATCCAGTAACCGCAGAGAATCGACCGTGACACTTAGTTGAGGTGGCTTTTCGGCAGCAAATAGTTCGGCAAACTGCTTGGTGATCGCCGCGCGACCTACCAAACGCTCGCCGGTGTCTGGGTGGACGTAGACCCCTTTTTCGCTCCAGTGACTCGCCAGCGCCGCGGCGTCGCCGTGATTAAAGGCGTCGACGTAGGAATCAATGGACTTATGGATCGCGGTCTCTTCTTTGCTCGACGCGGCGTCCTCAGCCCGGACAAAGGCCGCGCCCCCGACTACCAATAGTGCCGCCAGACAAAGCTTCATGCGTGTCATGTTTGCAAACGCTCCGCGCAAGGGATTCGGATGATTCGAGCGACCAAGAGGTGGCCCGTATTATCTGTTTTACTGCGGGCGTAGAAAAGGGATTGGGCGCCGAAAAATTCTAATCGCGTAATTCTAGCCCACAGAATTGCACGCTCTTTAGGGCGGGCCGCTGTAAGAAGCTCCACGCCGCCGCTGGCGCGTCTGCCAGATATCTCGCGTTAAAATCGGCAGAACCGGTTAACTGCGCATGGTAAGCAAGCCCGTTCCGCATCGGCCCGCTGAAGCACCTGCTACTTAGCTGCCTGTTGAATAACGACGTACGTCGCTATTTTGTCCTCACATCCATGTGAGGTCGCAGCTTGTTGAGAAAATCAACAGGCTACTTTGGCAACACGTGCAAAGTCACGTGTGATGGATGCGCGGACGAGCGGAAGACCTGCTGCGTCGCCTTTTGAAAGTCCGTCTCCTTGGCGTGATAGATATCCACGAACTTTTGTGGATTGCGGTCTACCAAGGGGAACCAACTGCTCTGCACATGGACCATGATCCTGTGGCCCGTCCGGAAGGCGTGGCTGGTGTCTGGCAGCGTAAACCGTATCACGGTCGGCTCTCCCGGCTTGAAAGGCTCGGGCGTTTCGAAACTATTGCGGAACTTGCCCCGCATCACGTCGCCGCGGATCAACTGCTCGAAATTTCCCATTCGCGCCCCGGTGGGATTCGGATCCGGGTCAGGGTAGTCCGAGGGATAGACATCGATCAGTTTGACGACAAAGTCCGAGTCCGTCCCCGTGGTCGCCACATGCAATTCCACTTCCACCGGCCCGGCAATGCGGATGTCCTCTTCCAGCACCGGCGATTGATAGACCAGCACGTCCGGACGGCGCGAGGCAAAACGCTGGTCGTCCAGCATGTAAGTAATGGCCATCAGGTTGGTGATCTTATCCAGAAACGGGACCGGCTTGGCCGGATCGCTGACGTATTGATCGTGCGCATCGGCAGGCTCGGACGCGGCAGGCGCTTCGCTGGCCAGCCCTCCACCGGCAGATAGATAAAACGACTTGCGTTGCGTGTTCTTGGGAGGCCAGGCGTCAAAGCGGAGCCAGTCATTCGTGCCTGTTTCGAAGACCCAGGCTTCGGGGAGCTTCATTTCTCCTTCCCCCTTCAAGTAGTGCTCGAAGAAAGGGAGCTCGATGTTCTCTTGATAGAACTTGGCCGTGTCCAAGTTAAAGCGGACGTTGCCCAGCAGCGATCCATCATCGCGAACCCAACCGCCGTGCCGCCAAGGTCCCATCACCAGTAAGTTGGTCGTGGCAGGGCTGCCGGTTTCGACGGCCTTGTACGTTTCGAGCGCGCCGTAGAGGTTTTCGGCATCGAACCACCCGCCCACATTCAACACCGCGGGGCGAATATTCTTCAGATGGGGCCGGATGTTGCGGGCTTTCCAGAAATCATCGTACGTGCCATGCGCCATGATCTCGTCCCAGAAGGCAACCTTGCCGTCGAAGTAACGCTGGTTGACTTCGGAGAGTGGTCCCAGGTTCATGAAGAACTGGTAACCGTCCGGCGTGCCATGATCGAACGCGAACAGGAACTTCTTGGTGGGTTCCGGACGCGGGCGGCCGAACGACGACATGAAGTTGAAGTTGTGATTCAAGAACAGCGCGCCGTTGTGATGCCAATCGTCGCCGATAAACCAATCGGTTACCGGGGCCTGGGGCGAGACGGCCACCAGCGCCGGGTGGGCGTCGATCATGCCGCAACTGCTGTAAAAGCCGGGATAAGAAATCCCGGCCAGTCCTGCTTTGCCGTTGTTGTTCGGCACGTGTTTGACGAGCCAATCGATGGTGTCGTACGTGTCGCTCGTTTCGTCGATATCCTGCGGGCCGTTCTTGATTGGTTTGTAGGGACGAACGTTGACGAATTCTCCCTCGGACATCCAACGTCCGCGGACGTCTTGATAGACAAAGATGTAGCCCTTGGTTCCGTAGGCTGGATAGGGGCCGAGGTCCGGCTTGTACTGGTCCACTCCGTACGGTCGCACGCTGTAGGGCGTGCGGTTGATCATGAAGGGATAGGTCTTCGATTGATCCTTGGGGACGTAGACAGCCGTGAAGAGCAGTTTGCCATCGCGCATTGGAATGCGGTATTCGTACTTCGTGTAGTGCGAGAGAACATAATCGCGCCCTTGCGCGGAGGCGTCGCTGCCGCTCGCGCTCCAGCCCAGGACGATCAAGGCCAGGATGCCCAAGCGGCGAATGAATCCCGTGTGCGTCTCGCAAAACGGCATACCAGAAGTCTCCCAGTTGCAAATCGAAATCGCGCCGAAGAAGCGCATCGAACGCGGCGCGCGGCGGCAGTCGCGATACATAATAGGCACGCGCAGAACGGTCCGCTAGCAGCCGCAGCGGGCAGGCGCAAAGAGAAATCGCCAGGTAAGTTGATCTGCGTTAGAGCGGCGCCACCTGGCTGCAATACAGGGAGTTCGGCGGGCCGGCGCGATAATCGGACGCCTATTCCACCGGCTTGCTGCGCTCGGTGACGGTCTCGACGGGCGTCTTGTGGGGTGGCGTTACTTGGCCGTTCACCGCCGAGCCGCGCGATGCGGCCGGGCCAATGATGACTTCGATCTCGCGCTCGTCCAGGATCTCGCGCTCCGTCAATGCGCGGGCTAGATTGTCGAGTTTGTCGCGATGCTCTTCCAGTAACCGGGTCGCGCGATCGGCCGCGCTGTGCATAATCCGCGCAACCTCTTCGTCAATGACTTGCGCAGTATGGTCGCTGAATTCTCGCTGCTCGTGGAATTCCTTCCCCAGAAACGGATGCTCCTCACTAGTCCGATAGGCGACTGGACCGAGCCGTTCGCTCATGCCCCAGTGGGTCACCATGCGTCGGCCGATTTGCGTGGCCCGTTTGAGATCGTCCTCGGCGCCGGCGCTGTATTCGTCGAAGACGAGTTTCTCAGCCGCTCGCCCACCCAGCATAAAGCAGAGCCGGGCATGCAACTCCCTCTCGCCTATGTTCATCCGATCTTCTTCCGGCAACAACTGCGTGACGCCCAGGGCGCGGCCGCGCGGGATGATGGTGACCTTGTGAACTCGATCTCCGCCAGGGACCAGCCAGGCCAATAGGGCATGTCCTGCCTCGTGGTAGGCGGTCATCTCTTTTTCTTTGCCGGTGAGAATCTCTTCGCGCTTGGGGCCCATCAGGACTTTGTCTCGCGCAGTTTCAAAGTCGCTCATGTCGACTTTGTCTTTTCCTTCGCGAGTCGCCCAGAGCGCGGCCTCGTTGACCAGGTTGGCGATATCCGCTCCGGTGAGGCCCACGGTGCCGCCGGCGAGCCGCGCCAGATCGACGTCGTCCGCCATTGGGATATCGCGACTGTGAACTTTGAAGATCGCGATTCGGCCCTTGAGATTCGGCCGATCGACCGTGATATGACGATCGAACCGCCCCGGCCGCAATAGCGCGGGGTCCAAAACGTCAGGCCGATTGGTTGAGGCCAGCACAATCACGGCCTCGTTCGGGCTGAAGCCGTCCATCTCGGAGAGGATTTGATTGAGCGTTTGCTCGCGCTCGTCGTGTCCGCCGCCGAGACCCGCTCCGCGGACGCGACCGACCGCGTCGATTTCGTCGATGAACAGGATGCAGGGCGCCGCCTCTTTGGCGGTTTTAAACATGTCTCGAACGCGGCTGGCGCCAACGCCGACAAACATCTGGATGAACTCGGAGCCGTTGATCGAAAAGAATGGCACGTTGGCTTCGCCGGCTACGGCTTTTGCCAGCAGCGTCTTTCCGGTGCCTGGCGGGCCCATCAGGAGCGTCCCCTTGGGGATCCGTCCTCCAAGGCGGGCGAACTTTTGCGGGCTTTTCAGGAACTCAACGACCTCGGACAGATCCTGCTTGACCCCTTCCAACCCGGCGACGTCGGCAAAGGTGATTTGCTTGCTGCCGGTTTCGTAACGCTTGGCAGGGCTCTTGCTAAAGCCGGAGAGGATGCCACCTCCCATGAACTGATCGCGAGCGCGGCGATACATGATCCACATCACCGCCAATAGCAGCAGGGTGACACCCAAATAGAAGACCAGCACCATGGGCGTGCCGTCGCTAATTTTCTCAGCCTTATAAGATGTCCCTGCGCTCTTGAGGATCAGATCGTCCAGCTTGCTATCCGCCAGGTGCGGTAGGACCGAGTAGAAGTCTTTTTGAATTGGCTCTTTCGAGTCGGCGGGTTGGGCGGGCGCCTCACCCATATTTTTGAACGTGCCACGTAGTACATAACCGTCGAGCTTGACGTCTTTGACGTTCGTCTTTTCGAGCTGTTCTACGAGTGTGCCGTAGTTGATCTCCGTGCGACCGATCGTGTCGCCCGCAAAGTAGAAAACGCCCATCACAAACAGCACGATCACCATCAGGATGACGCTGAACGTGGCGAACCGCGGTGGTGGTTGCGCGCCGGGCTTCGGACCGGTTGGAGTGGGGGAACCGCCAGGTTGATTATCCATCAGAGTTGCCTCTTAAAATCCTTGCAAAATAACTGTCGAACGCGCGTCAACCAGGAACTTGCTTCTGCCTGCTAAGTACGGCAGCGCATTAATGTCCCATTGGCGGCCTGCCCGCTGCGTTAGGCTGGGCAGAGCGCAGTGCGTCCTGCCTCGGCCCTGAACTCGCCTGTCGAGGAATTGTACCGCACAGGGTAGAAAAGGGGGACTGCCCCTGGAACGTCGCTGAATTCGCCGCAATTCGCGCAAATCCACCAGGAACAGGCGTCGGTCTGCTAGCCTCGCCTGTTGCGCATAGCAGTGAGAACCGTTTTAGTCCGCACGCCGTTGGCGAGCTCTTGATACTCATCGCTCTCAACCGCTACCAGGCGGATTTTTCCGGCGGAGTTAAAGTGGAGTCCCCACCCAAATTTCTTCGGCAGCATCGACGCTCTCAGGCAGGCACGGGACTTTTTGAAGAATTCCTCCCACAGTTGCTTGCGTTGCGATTTCAGTTCCTGCTGGCTGATTCCCAGTCGGAGGACGTGGACAGCAAATAGCAGTTCGGGCTGAGTCAGCTTATGGGGAGCGTTTGCGAGCAGCTCGTACTCGAGCTGGGGAATGGTCTTGTTCGAACGGCCGGCCGACGGCGCCCGGCCCACGGTCGCGGGACAATCCGCCGCAACGCGAATGAAGGAGTCCAGATAGTTGTCCATCGGTCGCCTATTTCTTCGACTGGCTCAAAACGCGTGACGTAACGATATCAACCGCGCATTCGGATTCCCCGTGTACGCTCTCGAGTTTGCGATCGGCCATCTTGAATCCATCGTCCCGTGTTACAGCCGAGGGGCCAAGTGGTTTGACTGCAAACGTCCGGGGGGTGCCCGAACTTAGAGAATTCCTGTTCGCATTGCCGTAACAGTTTTGGGCGTCCTGTCGCGGTAAAAACGCAAAAAAGTGAACCTCAGTTTCATATGAAAAGTATCTAGACTCTGATCGCTCCGCCTGCCCATACTTATTGGAGCAACTATTCGCATTGATCGCGATGGATGCTGGCGGCGGCGCGAATTCCAACGCGCGGCGCACGTGTTTGCAGCAGAACAACTGGGGAGGGCTCCCGGCATGCAATTGGAAAAAGTCTCCGAAGACGCGACGATTCTCTGCGTACGAATAGTCGGCGACGTCACGCAAAACGCCTACGGCCCGAGCGATGAACCGCTCGCGGACAACCTTGGGCGCGATCTCTATCAGCGCGCCGTCTTGCTCGACCTGAGCGCATGCCCTTTCATTGACTCGCGCGGCGTCGGCTGGTTGTTGAAATGCCATAAGCTATTTCGCGCAGCGGGCGGAGTACTTGTCTTACATTCAATGACCGTCGAAGTCGGCCAGGTCCTCAAAGTCCTGCGTATGGACCTGGTGATGGACTTGGCCACCGATGAGTCATCGGCCCGCGCCAAGGCAACCTCGACCACGAGTGCTTGAAGAGAACCGGTTGCAGAGCGGTAAGGGAATGCCCATGAAAGCGATTCGTCGAGGCGCAGTAGCGGTGATTGTGCGCGACGAAAGGTTGCTTGTGATCTGCCGTGCCGCTGGTATCGCGGCGCCGGGCGCCTATTGTTTTCCGGGCGGGCATATCGAACCGGGCGAATCCGAAGAAGAGGCGCTGGTGCGCGAACTTCGCGAGGAACTGGACGCCGCGGTACGGCCCATCAAGCGAGTCTGGAATAGCGTGTCGCCCTCGGGCGTGGAACTCTGCTGGTGGTTCGCCGAACTCGATGTATCGAGCGAACCCGTCCCGAATCCGGCCGAAGTGGCCAGCGTCCACTGGATGACGCCCGGTGAATTGGCGGCGCATCCCAAGACGCTCGTAAGCAACCGCTTGTTCTTGGAAGCGATCTGCCAAGGCGAAGTGCAGCTCTGACGCGACGTCCTGAGAGCGAATCCTGGGCGTTTGCCGCCGTGACGCTTTATGGGGGCAAGAACCGGCGATTGAACGCCTCGGGATCAAACGGGTCGACCGTTGCGGCAGGCGCTTTCTTGCCGCCGCGAGGCGCGGCCGCTGCCGGAGGTTGCGTGGCCGCGGGCTGAGCCGCTGGATCGATCGGTCGCGGACCAGTGGTTTCTCGCACGCCGGCGTCGGCAGGCGGATTCCCTGGTGGATTCTTTCCGACAGGCGCCGGCAGATCGGACCATTGCCGCATGGGGACGCGTTGTAAGAGTTTGTCGTCCGGTCGCTCAACGCTGGCCGGCTGGTCGGACTCGGAGACCTGCGCGACGCGCGAAACCCAGTGGACCAGTTGTCGGTACTGGACGGCTTGCTTGCTGGTGAAAATCGGCGCGCCGGTTTCGCCGTGCGGACCAATCGGCGCGGTCAACAGGCGGCTGCCGGGGGGATCTTCACGGTCGATCATTTGCAAAACGCTGTGCAAATTGCGCTGCGTCAAGCGGCGATTGGCCCCTTTGCCCATCTGCACGCGGACCAGCTTGAACTCACCCTGGGTATGCGACCCATGGCAGCCCGACGTGGAGCAGGTGTTCAGCAGTAGCGGTTGAATTGTCGAAGAAAACGTTTCGACCGAACCGGGGGGCATGCCGCGGATCAATCGATCGAGGTCTTCGTTTGAAGGAACGTGTGGCCGCGAGACTAACGACGGCTGTCTGCGCGCTGGTTGTTCGCGGGCGAGCGCCAATTGACGCTCGATCAATGCGGTCCGTGGATTCTTGCCATCGAGCGTCGCGGCTTCGGCCAATTCGTGGGCTGCGTTGTCGTACATCTCTTGCAGAATGCACCACTGCGCAAGGTCTTGGCGCTCTTTGACCTTGCTCGGATCGATCGCGGCGCGTTTGTGCTGATAGCAGGCCTCGAGATCGGGCGCCTGGAGTTCGACCTGATCTGTTCGCAGGCGGATTTCGCCCATCGGCAAGGTGACAAAGTAGTAGTCCCCCGCCGGAGTGATTTTTCCGCGCAAAACCTGGCCATTGCGCAACAACAGCATGCCTTCTTGCGCAGGCGCGGCCGCGGCTGGGGGTTCTTCCGCGCGCACTGGCGCCGTAAAGACTCCGCAAACGATCAGCAGTGGGACCAGGATTCTTAGAAACATGACGGGGCGGAGGTTACGGAGTTCCGCTTGACGGGTCAAGACGAACACCCCCCGCACCGGGAATGCTATCGCCACGCTGTGGCCCCCGAGTTGGGCTCGCCTCCCCGCTGGTTCCCAGGCAGCAGCCGCATTAAACTGGGACGGTTCGCCTGTCGGCCGGCCTAATGGTCCAATCTCTTGCCCCATTTGGCCCGGCTCCAATCGTTAACCCCCTGTGCGGAGAACCTGCTTCCATGCTTGGCGCCAAGCTCGACGTTGCTCCTTATATTGAACGCTTGCACGCCGAGATCGACCGGGTCGACCAGGCAGAAATCCAGGCGATGGCCGACGCGCTCTACGACGCCTGGCATCACGAAAAATTCGTCTTCATCTTCGGTAACGGTGGGTCGGGCACTACCGCGTCCCACTTTGCCGAAGACCTGGGGAAGAGCACGCTGCACGAGCATCATCTCAAGGACGAAACCCGCAAGCGGCTCAAGGTCCTCAGCCTGACCGACAATCTCGGCTGGATCATGGCCGTGGGGAACGATATCGGTTACGACCAGATCTTCGTTCAGCAACTGATGAACTACGGCGGCAAGGGAGACCTGGTGATCGCCATCAGCGGCTCCGGCAACAGCGCTAATGTGCTTAACGCTGTGGACTGGGCCAACCGTCACGGTCTGAAGACATTCGGCCTGACCGGGTTCAAAGGGGGCAAGCTCCGCGAGATGGCCCAGGGTGGAATCCACGTGCCGCTCGACGACATGGGCATGGTGGAGAGCATCCACTTGTGCGTCTTTCATTGGGTGCTAAACGACGTTTTTGCCCGCATCAATCACGAAGGGCGTCACGCGGCCAAGTAGTCGCCGCCGTGGTTTCTGGATTTTGCGCCGGGGCGCGATCGCTCGATGGGCGACCTCGTGGTTTGGCGCCTGACTCTATTGCCGGACGCACATGTTTCTTGGGATTGAGATCGGCGGGACGAAGTTGCAGTTGGGCGTGGGAGATGGCTCTGGCCCTCCGCTGACCGAGCTGGTGCGGCGAGATATCGATATTTCACAAGGCGCGCAGGGCATTCTCGCGCAGATTCGTTCCGCGGCGCCAGAGCTACTGGCGCGCTATCGCGTGAAGTGCGTTGGATTTGGCTTTGGTGGCCCCGTCGAGCCTGTGGCTGGCCGCGTCGTCACGAGCCATCAGGTGTCTGGCTGGGACTCGTTTCCGCTGGTCGATTGGTGCCGGCGAGAATTAGGCGCGGCGGCGGCCTTGGGGAACGACGCGGATCTGGCGGGACTGGCCGAGGCGCGCTATGGAGCCGGCCGCGGTTTTGATCCCGTCTTCTATATCACTGTCGGCACGGGTATTGGCGGCGGGCTGATTACGGGCGGGAACGTCTACCGCGGCGCAGGGCATGGGGCGGCTGAACTAGGGCATCTGCGACCCGGACTCTTAGCCACGGGACACGCACAAACGCTGGAATCATTGGCCAGCGGGCCAGGCATTGTGGCCGCGGCGCGCCGGCGGCTGGCGGCGCTCTCGGACTCGCACGAAGACGTGGTGGACTTGCTGACACGATGCGAGGGAGATCTTCAGCGTCTGACCGCAAGAACAATTGCCGAAGCCGTGACGGGGGGAAACAAAACCGCGCACGCCGCCTGGCAAGAATCGCTCACGGCGCTCGGTTGGGGAATTGCCCAAGTGATTACGCTGGTGGCGCCGGCGGTGGTGATTGTTGGTGGCGGAGTGGCTTTGACTGGCGAGAAGCTGTTCTACGAGCCACTTCGCGCGGAGGTGGAGCGGTATGTTTTTCCGCCCTTCCGAGGTTACTACCAGATCCTGCCGCCACAGTTAGGCGAAGAGATGGTCGTGCACGGCGCGATTGCTTTGGCCTCGAGTCGATAGGCGCCGCCTGCCTAGGCAATCTGTTGGTGCGCCAAGAGCGCCTTGTATCGCCCGCGCATGTTGACTGCGGTCCAACCGAGAAAGACGTTGCCGCCGACGGATGCAAACAGCGCCAGTAGCGATCCAAACAGCGGAGGCCACATCGCGGCCGAGGCTGTTTTAGCTTCTGGAGGATCTTTCGGTAGCATCGCGGAGGGGTCTGTCCCTTCG
>Ga0105047_10007489_pt1 | contig 18388 bp, 14 predicted proteins | sample MAT04_FD_78384 | JGI IMG/M metagenome (GOLD analysis project Ga0105047, IMG submission 78384) | Freshwater microbial communities from Lake Fryxell liftoff mats and glacier meltwater in Antarctica - MAT-04 (megahit assembly) | ecosystem: Environmental > Aquatic > Freshwater > Ice > Liftoff... | reverse complement strand
CGCCGTCGCCACCGTCCAGCACGTCATTGCCGTCGCCGCCATCCAGCGTGTCTGCGTCGGCCCCGCCGACCAGGCTGTCATTGCCGTCGCCCCCGTTCAGACTGTCGGCGCCATCACCGCCATCCAGAGTATCGTTGCCAAGATCACCGGACAGGGTGTCATTCTCGGTGCCGCCCGACAGGTTGTCATTACCATCGCCGCCATACAGCTTGTCCGCCCCGGCATCGCCCGACAGCGTGTCGTTGCCCGCGTCGCCGTAAATCGTATCCGCCTCGGTCCCGCCGAACAGACTGTCCGCCGCGTCGCCGCCATAGATCAGATCGGTCCCGGCGTCGCCGTAGACGGTATCCGCTTCGGTGCCGCCGAACAGATTGTCGGCTGCGTCGCCGCCGTAAATCAGATCCGTTCCGGCGTCGCCATAGACCGTGTCCGCCTCGGTCCCGCCCGACAGGCTGTCGGCGGCATCGCCGCCATAGATCAGGTCCTTGCCGGCATCGCCGCTGATGCTGTCCGCCCCGGCCCCGCCGTAAAGGCTGTCCGCCCCGCCGCCGCCAAACAGGCTGTCGGTGCCCGCGTCGCCCGACACATAATCGTTCCCGGCATCGCCATAAAGCGTATCGGCTTCGGTGCCGCCGAACAGACTGTCGTCATTGGCGCCGCCATAAATCAGATCGGCGCCCGCATCGCCGGACAAGGCATCCGCTTCGGTCCCGCCATACAGGCTGTCGGCCCCGTCGCCGCCGACAAGGCTGTCGCTGCCCGCCCCGCCCAGCAGCGAATCGCCGCCGCCGCCGCCATCCAGCGTGTCATTGCCGTTGCCGCCGCTCAACGTATCGGACGCGGTATCGGTCGAGACGCTGGTCGAGGTCAGTTGCACATCGTCGATGATGGCGCCAAGGCTGTCGTTGTTGCCGACCTCGGTAAAGCGCAGCGTATAGGTGCCCGATGCCGGGAAGGCCACGTTGATCGAATAGTTGGTCCAGGCGCTGTTGGACGGCGGCAGGACCGTGGTCGTGCTGACAACCGTGCCATTCGCGTCCAGGACCTCGACCTTGAAACCGTCTGTCCCCACGCCGCCATTGGTGCGCACGACCGAGCGGAAATTCAGCGTGGCGGTTTCCGCCCCATCCACCGTGAAGCTTTGCTGCATCACCGTGGTCTGGCCGGAATTGCCGTCCGTCTCGGCCACGTTGTTGGTGGACCCGTTGCCCAGATAGGCATTCTCGGTGTAGGTGGTCTCAATATCGGTGCCAGACCAACCTTGCGAAATGGCCGAAAAGTCGCCGTTCTGGATATAGGTCGTCCCGATGGGCGAGCCGCCGCCGCCATAAAGCGCGTCGTCCCCGTCGTTGCCGGAAACCGAATCCGCACCCGAGCCGCCATAGAGCGTGTCTGCCCCGGACCCGCCCGTCACCGTGTCGGACGCGCCGCCTGCGTCCAGCTTGATGCCTGTGGTCGAGGCCGCACCATTCACGCTGTCCGCGCCACTGGTCAGGGTCATATTTTCGATCTGGCTGAAGGTTCCGGTCGAAACGCCGTCGCTGATCGTCCCGGCCTCGGACCCGGTATAAGTCACCGTCACCGTCCGGTTCAGGTCAGAGGCATCCAGCGTATCGCCGCCCGTCTCGCCCGTCTCGCCGCCCATCATCGTGTCGGTGCCGAACCCGGTGGCCAGCCGAAACGTGTCATCGCCGCCGCCACCCATCAGGCTGTCGTTGCCGCTGCCGCCAAAGACCGTGTCATTGCCGGACCCGCCAGTGATCGTGTCGTTGCCCGCCCCGCCATCCACCACCATCGAAGCGGTGTTGGACGCGCCATTCAAACTGTCATTGAACCCCGACAGCCTGAAATTCTCGATCTGGCTGAACGTCGCGGTCGAGGTGCCATCCGTCACCGAGCCAGCCTCGGACCCCGTGAAGATCAGCGTCACGGATTTGTCCATGCCGCTGGCATCCAGCCAATCGCCCGCCGTCTCACTCGTCTCGCCGCCGGCGATCGTGTCGTTGCCGAAACTGGCCGTCAGATTGACCTTGTCGTCGCCACTGCCGCCAGTGATGGAATCAGCATTGGAGCCGCCGTCGATGACGTCGGCTCCACTGCCGCCGTCAATCGTGTCGTCGCCAGAGCCGCCGAACAGGCTGTCGTTGCCAGCGTCACCGGTCATGGTGTCGTCGCCGCCAGCGCCGTACAGCGTGTCGTCCCCGGCATTTCCGGTGATCGTGTCGTTTTCATTGCCGCCGGTGTAGGTGTCGTTGCCCGAACCGCCGGTAAATGTATTTCCCGCCACTTACCCTGTCCCTTGATGGCCATCCCCGCCATCTGACCTTGGATCGGGTAAGAAAAGATGTTTTCCCCGGGGAGTTTTCCCGACAATTCAAATCAGATTGAGGCAGCGAATATTGCTTTGCGGCAAGGGCAGAGCAAACGGAAAAAGGGCCCCCGAAGGGGCCCTTTCCGTGAACCAAAGCACTGTGAGGCGCCTGGTTCTTCGCTGCATTCTGTTCTGAATCGGCGCGCCCTAACGCAGGGCCAGAAGCGCCTCGTGCCGCTTCAGCGTGCGGCGCGCGGCGGTATAAGCCTCGATCCCGGTATCGGTTTTCAGGTCTGGAAACAGCTCGAATATTTCGCTGCGCTGCGCATTGCCCATGCCTTTCAGCGTGTAATCGCCCGGTTGGAAGCTTTCGGTCCAAGCCCCGTTCGACAGCACCACCTCGTGCCGGTCGCACAGGAAATGGATATAGGCGGTGCGCGCCACGTTGATCACCTGCACGCCCTGCGCGGTGATCAGATGCTTGGCCGAGACCAGAACCTCATGCTCGTCGAAATACAGCTGTGTGCGGTCATTGGCCACCAGCATCCGGTGGTTGGGTGACACCATCATGTCGCGCTCGGGCAAACCATTGCCCAACGCCCCGGCGCGGATCAAGATCGGCTTCAGGTGCTGATTGGCCAGAAGATCGGCCCATTCCATATCCTTGCGGCCCACCCAGCGGATTTCCTGCAACCCGTTGTCGCGGGTGATGACCTTGTCGCCGGCGCGCAGGTCCTCTACCGGAACCTCGCCCCGCGGCGTCGCGATCAGCGTGCCGGGGGTGAAGCAGGGGATCACATTCTCGATGTTCTTGAACTCAAGCGTACCGGTGACGTGGTGGTCAGTCGGGTCGAGGAACTGGACCGTGCCGTTTTCCGGATTGCTCGGGTCATAGATGATGTGCAGCGGCCCTGCGCCGGTCAGGTCCAGCGTGTCATAGTCATTGCCGCCCTCGCCGCCGTCGATCGACTGACCGGAATGGCCCGAGACGAACAAGTCACGGTCATCGCCGCCATACAGGCTGTCATTGCCAGTGCCTGCGCCACTGATCGTGTCGTTCCCGGCATCACCGTAAACCTGATCGTTGCCGTCGCCGCCGCCTTCGCTGTCATTGCCGATGCCGCCATAAAGTGTGTCACTGTCCGCGCCGCCGTCCAGCGTGTCATCGCCCTCGCTGCCATACAGCGTGTCCGTGCCCGAACCGCCATAGACCAGGTCGTTGTCGTTTGATCCGTCCAGCGAGTCATTGCCCGCGTCGCCATAGATGGTGTCCTTGTCATCCATGCCAACGACGGTGTCATTGCCGTCGCCGCCACGGATCAGATCCAGACCGTTGTTGGGGGCCAGGTCAGTCGCATCCGGAATATCCACCGATTCCGGCACATCCGGGCCATAGCCGCCATAGATCAGATCGTCGCCCGCGCCGCCGTCGATGGAATCCGCGCCCTCGGCCCCGAAAATCGTATCGTTACCCGCGCCCCCAAAGATCGTGTCATTGTCCATGCCTGCGTCCAGCAGGTCGTTGCCGTCGCCGCCATGGATGCTGTCGGCATCGTCTCCGGTCTTGATCGTGTCATTGCCCGCACCGCCGTCCACGGTGTCTTTGTCGTTGTTAACGTCGGTGTCAGCCGGATACAGCCCCGGATAGCCGATGTCCGGTCTTTGGTGCATACCCCCTGACGAGGTGTCGATCAGATCATTCCCATCGCCGCCAAAGACCAAATCCCGACCGTCGCCGCCATTGACCGTGTCATTGCCGGCATCGCCAAACAGCGTGTCGTTGCCCGCATCGCCCGACATTGTGTCATTGCCGTCTCCGCCATAGACGAGGTCATTGCCAACGCCGCCATAGATCACGTCATTCCCGGCAAGGCCGGAAATCGTGTCATTGCCACCCATGCCGTAGAACTGGTTGGTGAACTCATCGCCGGACGCCGAGCCCTGCTGGTCGTATCCGGTCAGGCTGTCGCCTTGGTTCGAGCCGATCACCCCGTCGATGCCAGAGCCGATCTTGTCATTGGCCGCATCGCCGCCCGAGGTCGCGCTCGTCGACAGGTTCACCGTCACGCCCGAGGCCGAGGCCGAATAGTCCAGATTGTCCTGGCCCGTGCCGCCGTAGAAAGTATCCGCGCCGACACCCCCGATGAATCTGTCATCGCCCGCGCCGCCATAGGCGACGTTGCAGCCGACATCCCCCGCCAGAGTGTCATTGCCGGCGTCGCCATACAGCACGTCATTGCCCACGCCGCCTCGGATCAGATCATTCCCGTCGCCACCATAAACCGTGTCGTTGGCATCACCGGCCTTCACGGTGTCATTGCCGCCATAGGCATAAACGATGTCGTCGTTCGAGCCCTTGTTGCCGAAGATCGCGTCGTTGTGGTCGATGCGGTCGCCCTGGCGGTCGCCCGTGTAGTTGATATCGATCAGGTCATTGCCCAAGGTGCCTTTGACATAGCCATCCAGCTGCGGCGTGCAGACATGGCCAGCGTCATCGTAATAACGGCCATCCGAATGCAAGCTGACGCTGGCGGGTGCGGCCGAACACGCATGGCCTGACGAATCGAAATACACATAGCTTACGGTCAACGCACCACCCCATGGGTTGGTGTGACCAGACGGAGCCCAAGCTCAAGCCTCTCAGGTCTTGGAATGCGCCCAATGCCCATGGTCCTGCCGCTCAAAACTTTCGCCACCGATCACTCCACCATCACCGTCGGACAGAATACGGCCCGCACCCCGATTGCGGCCCGCCAGACAACAGTGCCCGGAAAAGCCAAGGCCCCGACAAGGGGTCACTGAATGCCGGACTGTCGCGGTGAACGCTGAGGGCGGAGATCTGCGTTGGGGTCTGCCTATCCATGTCTGCAAGCGGTGACACGAACGTCTGCGAAAGCGCGTTGAACGCTTGGCCTGGCAGCCAACAAATTCCTCCACACCCGAAGATGCACCCGTCAGACCGCCCCCACGGCCTGTCCCATACGCGAGACACCTGTAAACTACCTCTGCCCAGGGTCGGGTAAAAGGAAAAAACGGACCCCTTGCCCAGTTTTGGCCGCAAAGTCGTTACAGCTTCGCCGCCGGGCTTCGCGCACCCTCCCAACCTCTTGGTAAATTGTCGTTTGTTTTTCGGAGATTTCGCCGAAATTTCATCGGGAAGCCTGGGGAAGACGCGCTTCTGTTTCCCCGGGCACTACAATCCCCCCAAAGCGCATTTAGCCGTGATCTCGCCAGATTCCCGCCACGGTTGCAGGCCTCGAGTTGCTTATTCCGCGCCAATCACGGCCTTTTGGAACGATCTATGCTGGCCCGGTCCGTTTGAGCCGACCAAGGTCGCGAATCATCAATCCTGGGAGTGTCTGGTTTATCCACAATCCCGCCAGCATCGTGGTTTTTCTGCCGCCCTCATCGAAAATGGCGGGTCGGGCCCCGGGGCGAGCGTTCAACTACCATATCTTGATGATCCAGGTTGTTCCGTAAAGTTGTAAACTACCAAAAAGTGTCAGTTTGTGTGTTCTGCTTCATCCCGCCTCTTTCCGTCCTATACCATCTGGTGTGGTCGACTATTGGATGGGCCGAATATGGCAGCAAGGCCCAGTTTGGCACCCAGTCTCAAAAGGGCTTGACCAAAATCCGACTAGACGACTGAGGCGCGTTCGTATTGGTCTGACAGCTCCGGATCGACCATGCGAAGCCCGCCCGCGTCGAACAGATGGACATGGGCCGGGTCTGCGCTGACCCGCAGTTTGTCGCCTGGCCGGATGGCAAGCCGTTCGCGGAACACGGCAATAAGCGGTTGCCCACCCAACCGCGCAACGATCTGGGTTTCAGATCCGGTGGGCTCGACGACAATGGCCTGGATTTCGACCCCGCCATCATCGCGCCGCAAATGTTCGGGGCGCACACCGCAGGTGACTGCCGTCGCGGCACCTGACATCAAAGGACCCGCACGAACCGGCAGAATCGTCCCGTCTGTCAGACGGAAGCCCCCCGGTGTCACCGATCCTGACAGAAAATTCATGGACGGCGATCCTATGAACCCGGCGACAAACTGATTGCTGGGCTGGTCGTAAAGGTCGAGCGGGGATCCGATCTGTTCGATATTGCCGTCCCGCATCACGACGATCTGGTCCGCCATCGTCATCGCCTCGACCTGGTCATGGGTGACATAGATCGTTGTGGTGCCAAGACGCTGGTGCAGGTCCTTGATCTCTGCGCGCATCTGGACCCGCAGTTTGGCGTCAAGGTTCGAAAGCGGTTCGTCGAACAGGAACAGCGACGGGCTTCGCACGATGGCGCGGCCCATAGCCACGCGCTGGCGCTGCCCGCCCGAGAGTTGCCGGGGAAAACGCTCCAGCAGGGCATCGAGCCCGAGGATGCCCGAAGCGCGGGCGACATGGGTATCAATCTCGGATTGCGATTTGCGGTTTATCCTCAACGAAAAGCCCATGTTCCGCGCGACGGTCATATGCGGGTAAAGCGCGTAGTTCTGGAACACCATGGCGATGTCACGGGATTTGGGCGGCAAGTCGGTCACATCGCGCTCACCGATGATGATATCGCCCCAACTGACGTCCTCAAGCCCGGCGATCATCCGCAAGAGCGTGGACTTGCCGCAACCCGAGGGGCCGACAAGCGCCACGAATGTGCCGTCAGGGATACGGATGGACACGTCGTGCAGCACCTCGACCGTGCCGAACGTCTTGCCCACGCCGTTGATTGAAACATTGGCCATGCCGGGTCATCCTTTCAGCGGCGTATCGCCGTGCCACCAGTCCGCCAGCGGATCGGACATCAGGATGCGCTGCATGGTTTCATCGCTGACGCGCGGCAAATGCGTGCCGGCAATCTGCTCGTTGATCTGCAAAAGCCCGTCCACGGATTCGTCCACGCGGGCAAAGGGGAAGTCGGTTCCGAAGTAGATCTTGTCGGTGATCTTGTATTCCTGCGCGCAGATCAGCGTGTTGTAGTACTGCCAGGGGCGGTAGAAGATCGCCGAGACTTCCAGAAAGACATGCGGCTGTTTGCGGGCGACGACGATGGCGTCTTCATGCCAGGGATGGCCCATATGGGCCAAAACGATTGTCAGGTCCGGATAGCGCAGCGCCACAGGCTCCACATGGATCGCACGGCCCATGTCAACGGGGGCATTGCGGGCAAAGGTCGTGCCCATGTGCATCGTCAGCGGCAGGTTGTTGGCCTGACAATAGGCATAGACCGGATCAAGGCGCGGGTCGGACAGCGCGACGCCGTTGTAGATCGGCCCGAACTTCACCCCTTTCAGCCCAAGATTGCGGTGAGCGTGCTGCAAACGCTCGATGCAATCGGGGCGGCGGGGATCGACATAGGCAAAGCCCACGAACTTGTCCGGGTATTTCGCCACACAGGCAGCCGTCGTCTCGTCGCTGCTTTGGATGCCGATGCTGTCGCCATAGCCAAGAGCAAAGACGATGGCGCGGTCCACATGCGCCATCTCGGCGTTCAGCGTGCCTGCATCGGCCTTGGGCGCCATCTCGCCGGGGCGGACGCGCGCAAGTTGCTGGTGATACAGCGGCAGCACGTCGTCATCGTTCCAGATGTTGACATGGCAATCGCAGCGCGCGCGTGACGCCGCCCCCGAAGGCATCAAAGCACACCGTATTTGGCATAGACGTCGCGCAGATAGCTGCCTGCCTTCAATTCACGCATCGAGTGGTGCTCGCCCCTGATCTTGTCGAAAGCCGCACGCAGAACCTCTGCCTCGACCGCTTGCGGGATCACGACAAGACCGTCGGCATCGCCAAAGACCAGATCGCCCGGGGCCACGCGGACACCGCCGCACAGCACAGGAACATCCGTCGCCACGACCTGGCCGCGGCCCTTGCTGTCCAAGGGCGCAATGCCGCCATGGAACACCGGCAATTGCATGGCCTTGATCTCCAGCGTGTCCCGGACAAATCCGTCGGTGACACATCCCGCCGCCCCCCTTTGTCGGGTGGCCGTGGACAAAAGGCTGCCCCAAGGCGCGATCCGGCTGGACCCGCCGCAGGCAAAGACCGCCACGTCGCCGGGCTTCAGATCGTCGACAATAGCGATTTCCAGCTCATAAGGATTGACGCCGGGTGCGATATAACCGGCCTCGGCATAAAGCCCGGTCCGGGCGCGGCCGCACATCTTCAGGCTGTCATCCAGCGGGCGAATGCCGGGGTGCATGGCCTGATCGCGCACCCCCACGGCATCCAGCGCGTCGGACAGGACGGCCGCAAAAAGCTGGTCCCAGTCGGCGGGAAGGGGGGCATTCTGGCGAGAGGTGAAGACGTGCAGCATGGGACTGACCTTTGCTTAGAAAGAGACTTTAGAGGGCGGAGTGCCGCTGGCACCCACGAGGAAATCGAAATCGACACCGCGATCGGCCTGCTGGACGTGATCGAGAAACAGCTTGCCATAGCCGCGATCATGCGGCGCGTCGGGTGGCTGCCATGCGCTGCGGCGCAGGGCTATCACCTCGGCATCAACGTCCAGATCAAGCCGGCGTCCGGCCACATCAAGGCGGATCATGTCCCCGGTCTGGACAAGTGCCAAGGGGCCACCGATGGCGGATTCGGGCGCGATATGAAGCACGACGGTGCCATAGGCGGTACCGGACATGCGGGCGTCTGACAGGCGGACCATGTCGGTCACGCCTTGGGCGAGCAGCTTTTTCGGGATGGCCATGCTGCCAACCTCAGGCATGCCGGGATAACCGCGCGGACCTACGTTTTGCAGGACGAGCACGCTGCCCGCGTCCACATCCAGCGCAGGATCGTCGATCCGCGCCCGGAAATCCTCTGCATCGCGGAACACGACGGCGCGGCCTTTGTGTTGCATCAGATGGGGCGACGCCGCAGAGGGTTTCATCACCGCGCCTTGCGGCGCAAGGTTGCCGCGCAGAACGACAAGGCCGCCATTCGGTGTGACAGGATTGTCCAACGGGCGGATGACCTGATCGTCATAACCCTCTGCCCCGGCGATGATCGACCCAAGCGTCACGCCGTCCACCGTGGGGGCGTCCAGGTTCAGACGATGCGACAGGCGCTTCATCACCACGGGAAGGCCGCCCGCGTCAAAGAAATCCTCCATCAGGAACCGGCCCGAGGGTTTGAGATCGACAAGGCAGGGCACATCGCGGCCAAGCCTGTCCCAATCGTCCAGCGAGAACGGCACACCAAGCCGCCCCGCCAGCGCCAGAAGATGCAGGACCGCATTGGTCGAACCGCCAATGGCCCCGGTCACGACCACCGCGTTTTCAAACGCGGCGCGGGTCAGGATCTGCGAAATCCTGACGTCGTTCTTGACCAGATCGACGATCCGTTTGCCCGCTGTTTCGGCCAGCAAAGACCTGCGGCTGTCGGCGGCAGGGATCGCGCCGTTCATGCTGGGCGCGATTCCCATCGCTTCGGCAATGCTGGCCATGGTGCTGGCCGTGCCCATCGTCATGCACGATCCGGCAGACCGGCTCATCGCGGCCTCGGCGGCATCCAGCCCCGCCTTGTCCAGCGCCCCGGTCCGGTAGTCATCATCCAGCCGGAACACATCCGTGCCCGACCCCAAGACGCGCCCGCGAAACCTCCCGTTCAGCATCGGCCCGCCCGAGACCAGCACGGCGGGCACATCGCAGCTTGCCGCCCCCATCAGCAGGGCCGGTGTGGTCTTGTCGCAGCCGGCCAGCAAGACAACGCCGTCGATGGGGTTGGCGCGAATGGTTTCTTCGACATCCATGGCGGCGAGGTTGCGGAACATCATCGTCGTTGGCCGCATCAACGGCTCGCCCAGCGACATCACCGGAAATTCGAGCGGGAAGCCCCCGGCCAGAAGGACACCGCGCTTCACATGCTCGGCCAGATCGCGGAGGTGCCGGTTGCAGGGGGTCAGTTCGGACCAGGTGTTGCAGATGCCGATGACGGGGCGGCCATCGAACAATTCCGGCCCAAAGCCCTGACTTTTCATCCAGCTGCGCGGAATGAACCCGTATTTGCCCTCACGGGCGAACCATTCAGCGCTGCGGAGCGGTTTTGTTGTGGTCATCGGCCTTCCACCCCGGTTCCAAAGAGTTCAATCGCCTTGCCTTCGGCAAACCGTCCCGGCCGAAGATGCGAAAAGTCCAGCATCTCGGGCCGTCCCATCACATCCGAGATGTCGACAGTGCTCTCGCCCGACGTCACCAGCCGCGCGATGCAGCGGGCAACCCCGGCATGGATGGTCATGCCGTGGCCGTTCATGCCAACGGCGTGGATCAGGTTTGCGATGTTTTCGTCATGCCCCAAAATCGGAAAGCCATCATCCGTCACGTCATAGACACAGGTCCAGCCGTTCAGCACCAGATGCGCGGGCAAGCGGTAATAGCGGTCTATGCAAGCGCGCACCTCCGTATCGAACCCAGGGTCAGGCTGAGCATCATAGAAATCCGGATCGGCGGTGGGCTGATCAGCGTCCAACTTGTCGCGGTGCTGGCCGAACAGGGCCGTGCCGCCGGTCTCGCCCCGGCACCACACACCGTCGCCTTGCCATTGCAAGCCCGGCGCGCCATGCAGCGGCAGGTCTGGAAAGTCGGACCCGGTCGGAACCGCCGCCATCACGTTCATCCGCTGGGGCGTGACCCTGACGCCGGTATCGGCCAACCCTGACACTTTGTTGGCCCAAGCACCGGCGGCATTGATCACCAACCCCGCCGCATACTGCCCGCGCCGTGTCAGAACGCGGTCAATCCGCCCGTTCTGCTGCGGCATCGCCAGAACCGCATTGCCGTAGTCGACCGTCACGTTTGAGCTTTCCGCCAGCAACCGGCGATAAAGGTCGATCAGTTCGAACGGGTTGATGAAGCCGTTGCGCGGCTCGAACACGCCGCCCAGCACGCCCTCGGGCGCGACCCAGGGGAACCGGGCCAGCAGCTGATCCCGGTCCAAAGGTTCGTCCACATACATGCCCAAAGGAACCGGCCCCAAGGCGGCTGCCATCCGGTTTTCGGGGGGAAAGGCGGACGGCGATCGCACCACTCCCAAGACCCCCCATGCGTTGAACGTAAAGCCGTGATCGGCTTCGAACGCCTTCATCCTCGCATGGCCGATCAGGCTAAGCCGCTGATACTCCGGCCCGTGGTCATGCCGGCAGATCACCCCCGCGCTGCGACCAGAGGTGCCGTGACCAGGGCCACCCTTGTCAAAGACCGCGATGCGCAAATCCGTTGACCGGGACAATTCGTAGGCGATGCTGAGGCCGACGACACCCGCGCCGACAATCGCGACATCGACCGTTTTCATGGCGTCACACTTACTGCAAAAACCAGGTTCACTTGGTGATCCCCGCTGTGATGCCGGTGACGATGTGGCGCTGGAACAGGATGAACGCGATGATCGGGGGAATGGTGCTCATCAGCGAGCCGGTCAGGATGATATCGTTGTCAAGCACCGTCGCCCGCACGCCCTTCAGCGTGGCCACCCCGACGCTGATCGTCCGCATGTCAGGATCGGGCAAAAGCAGAAGCCCGATCAACAGATCATTCCAGGTGCCCAGAAAGCAAAGGACGCCGACCGTGACCAGCGCCGAACCCGCCATGCGCATCATGATCAACGTATAGATCTGCCAATAGGACGCCCCATCGACCACGGCACTTTCCATCAACTCGTCCGGCAAAGCCTGGAAAAAGCTGGTCATCAGCACGACGGAAAACGGCGTCGCAAGCGCCGCGTACATCAGGATCGGCCCCCAATAGGTGCCGACGCCGCCCAGTTTGGCGAAATTCAGGTAGTTCGGCAGGATCACCGTCGCCAGCGGAACCGAGATGGCTGCGATCATCAGGACATAGCACAGACCTGAAAAGCGGAAGCCCAGCTTGGCGAAAGAAAATCCGGCCATGCTGCTGACGACAAGCACGATGGCCGTCGCCCCCAGGGACACGATGCCCGAATTCATTGAATAGCGCAGAACCGGCATGCGGTCGAAAATCACCAGCCACAGCCCGCCTATCCCCATGTCCCCATGAGCAGCCAGCGACCGGATCAGAAGAAACGCAAAGGGGAACATCGACAGCGCGGCCACGATGCAGACGACAAGGGTCGCAGGCAACCCTGCCCCCTGGCCGACGCCGGCCCGGCGTTTGCGCAGGACACGGGGCGTCACAGGGAAAGCCATCTCCGGTATTGCCGTCATGTTGCATTCCCGGTTCGGGAAAAGCGGCGGACGAGGCCGATGACAATCAGGATCAGCAACATCAGGCTGATCCCGATGGCACTGCCAGGCCCGAAGGCGCCGGTCGACAGCGCCCGCCTCCACACCGCAAATTCCAGCGTCAGGGTTGACGACCCCGGGCCGCCGCCTGTCATCACGAAGATCAGGCCGAATATCCCGGTGAAGGACGCCACCATGGTGATGATGAACACAAATTCCACGAACCGGCGGGTGGCGGGCAGGATGATCTCGATCAGGATGCGGGTCTCGGATGCGCCGTCAATGCGGGCCGCCTCGATCGTCGAGCGGTCAACCGTGGACAAGGCGGTCAGAAAGACCACCGTGTTCAGCCCGAACACCGCAGCGTTGAAGGTCAGCAGCACAGCGATCATGGCGGTTGACGGTTTGGCCAGCCAGTTCAGCGTCACGGCATCAAGCCCGATGGCGGTCAGGCCGTCATTCAGCACACCCTGACTGGAAAAGACCTGCCGCGCCACCACGCCGATCACCACCCATGACAGGGCAGTTGGCGCAAAGATCAGGGTGCGGAGCAGCCCGCTGGCCGGAACGCCGCGGCTAAGCAGATAGGCGGTGATGAACGACGGGACCATGCCGAACGGGATCGACAAGAGGATCAGGCCAGAATTGATCAGCGCCTGCCGCAGTTCGGGATCCACGAAGATGCTGCGGTAATTCCGCAAACCGGTCCAGTGCGCCGTGGCGCCATTCCAGTCGGTAAAACTGTAAAATGCGGCCTGCGCCAAGGGCACTGCCGTGACAGCCAGGACAAGCAGCAGCGCCGGCAAGGCAAACAGGATCCCCATGTAGTGGCGCTGGCGCACCAGCTCCGAGGTGCCCGAACGCATTGTGCGCCGCTGTGCTGGTGTGGCCTCAGCCATCTGGATCCCCCGGGAAAAAAGGCGGCACCCTTTCGGGATGCCGCCCGGTCACGTTCAGACTATTTGCCTTTCAGCCCGTAGTTGACGTTCTTCTGGTCCTCGGGCAGCGAGGCGAAGGCTGCGTCCATCGACTTGAGCGCATCACTCGCGCTCATCTCGCCGACCATGACCAATGCCGAGTTGCGATAGAACGCATCGGTTACGGCGGGCTGGGTGAAGTTGTCGAACATCGGGTAATTCTGCCAAGCCGGATCGGTGCTCATCGAGGACAACTCGTTCACCAAAGGATCGGAGGTCGGAAAGCCGGGCCGCGTGGGTGCCGTGATCCCGGCCATCAGGGATTGGCCCGCGTCGCTCAGCACATAGGCCAGAAATGAGCCGCCTGCGTCCTTGTGTTTGGAATAGTTCGTCATCACGATGCCGCCGCCCGCCAGCGCCACGATGGATTTGGTGGGCTTTTCAAAATAGGGCGGCAGCATGATGCCAAGCTTGTCGCCCAAAGCCGCCTTCATCTCGGGAATGGCCCAGGATCCGGTTTGCAGGTACATCGCGGCATCGCCAGCCGCGAAGGATGCCTGACTGTCCTGCCGGTTAAACGCGTCCTCATTCATGCAGCCGGCATTATAAAGGCCGTTCCAGCGTTCAAGCTGTGCGATCAGCACCGGGTTGTCATAGGCGAGTTTGCCGTTGTAAAGCCCGTTCCAGTCCGACATCGGCAGGGCTGCGGCCAGATAGGAAAACTCGAACGAAGGCTGGAACTGCGCTTCCGTGGTGCCTGCGCCGCTGATGATCGGCAGAACTCCGGCGGCTTTCAGCTTGGTGCAGGCCGCCAGCAACTCGTCAAAGCTGCGCGGCACTTCGGTGATCCCGTTCGCCGCAAAGATCGCCTTGTTGTAAAAACCGGTGTACCACTGATTGTCGAGCGGGACGGCGTAAAGCACCTTCGTGGCGTCGCCGGCTTCGGCATAATAGGGCGTCCCGATCGACGAGGCGACGTTTTCGGCAGGAATGTAGGAGACAAGGTTTTCCAGGAACGGCTTGTAGGGCGCGATGTATCCGCCCGCCCACATCGTCGCAAGATCGGGACCCGACCCGGTCACCGACGCCGCCAGCAGCGCGGTGAAATAGGAATCCGACGGCTGTTCGATGATGTCGATCTTGATGCCGGGATTCTTGGATTGAAAATCTTCGGCCAGCGACCGCACCAGACAGTTTTCGGCCGCACAGGCGCCGTTGTTCCAAAGCGTCAGGACTGTGTCCTCGGCCAGCGCCGCCCCAGTCCCCCCGGCAAGTGCGACCATCACACCGGCCGCAATCGAGCGTAATCCACGTTCCATCATGTTTCCTTTGCTGATGTCGCAACCTTTGGTCAAAAGGCCGAATTTCGCCGATCGGCGGCGTTTTCTTTAATTGCACTGGATGCAATAACTATTGCTTTCAGTGCAACATGTGTTAGGAGTAGTCGCGCGGATGCCAGGTGTCAAGCGATCTGCAAACCGCAGGCAAGGTGAATTGAAATGGTCAGACGCGCAGTGCTTTCGAATTATTCGCTTGAGTCCGTCGACAGGATGGCAGGCGTTCTTGTGGCGCTTGAAACCGTTTCGGAACAGCCGCTGGAACAGGTTGCACGGTTGACGGGATTGAACGAATCCACCGCGCTGCGATACCTGCTCAGCCTTTCAAAATATGGGCTTGTCGAACGGGACGATGAGACCGGGTTGTTCCGGTTGGGCCTTGGATTGTTCCGGCTGGGCACGCTGGCGATGGAAAGCCGAAATATCCTGTCTGAAGCGGGCCCGATCATGGCGGCGCTTCGGGATCAGTTCGGCGAGTCGATCAATCTTGCCGTGCTTCAACAGGACAAGGTTGTTCTGATCCAAGTGCTGGGGCGGACCGATTCACTGCGAAAAGAGGGCAAGGCAGGGGAAACCGACCCTTGGCATGCCACATCGCTTGGCAAAGCCATTCTCTCCGCAATGCCCGAAGACAAGGTTGGCGAGATTCTGAACGGCGTCACCTTGCATCGCTATACACCCAACACCAAGACCAGCATCGACGAGCTGAAGCGGGAACTCGGCACCACGCGGCAGAACGGCTACTCCGTCGACGACGAAGAGGTTGTCGAGGGCCTGCGCTGTGTCGGGGTGGCGATCCGGGGCCACAAGGGGCGTGTGGAGTATGGGCTTAGCCTGTCAGGCCCGAAAAGCCGGATGACCTATTCGCGGATACAAGAGATTGGGGCCGTGTTGGTCGGCTCTGCGGCCGAGCTTTCGGCAAGGCTTGGCGCCTCGGCGAGCAAGATGACCCGATAAGGCGGTTTGAGACTGGCGGACCAAAAGGAAGCCTGCTAGGTTCACTTAATGAAATACTAATTGCATTGGATGCAATAATGGCCCAGCTTCTGATGAAGCTTCCATCGCTGGCGGGGTTCCTGCCGGTGGCCAGATCGGATCTGCGCCTCGCAAAGGACCGCGACGCCGCGGGGCTAGCCTGCCTGCTGGCGGCGGCTTTCCCGGAGATCAAATGGTCGGCAGACAAGGCGCGGCAAGACCTGTTCGGGGATCCAAGCGTCGCTGCGGTTTACGTCATCGACGGCCCCGAGGGTCTTTTGGCGACCGCCTCTGCCCGGTATCACGCGACCTATCCGGGGCTTGGATATGTGCATTGGGTAGGGGTTGATCCTGCCGCTAGGGGGCAGGCCCTGGGGACCGCCGTGATGAATGCTGTGCTGGCGCGGTTCGGGGCTGATGGCCTTGCGGCGGCGGTGCTTGAAACCGACGATGCGCGATTGCCGGCGATCACGTCCTATCTGGCACAGGGATTCGTGCCGCAATATCCCGACGCCGACCACCAAGGACGCTGGTCGGCGGTCTTTGCGGCGCAGGCGGCGTGGCGGCAGAACAAACGAGGGGGCTGACATGACAAGCGGCAATCAGATCAGGGTCGGCATTGTCGGCGGGCGGCGCGGCACCGGGCATGTGGCGGCGATTGCCGCCTCGGACGGGCGCCTGCGGTTTGAAGGCGTCTATGATCCCCTGATCGCCACGATGGACAGCTTTCTGGCCGATCAAGGCCACGGCACAGCCTGGCGCAGCTTTGAGGAAGCCGTCGCGGGCTGCGATCTGATCATCCTGGCCTCGCCCCAGCAATATCATGCGCCGCAGGCTGCAATGGCCCTGCGGGCGGGCGTGCATGTGCTGAGCGAAGTGCCCGCGGCCGTCAGCATGGAACAGGCCTCGATGCTGCTGGCGGCCGCGCGCGAAAGCGGCGCGAAATACATGATCGCGGAAAACTACTGCTATTTCCGCGAAAACATGATCGTGGCCGCGCTGGCCCGCAGCGGTGCCTTTGGCAAGCTGTACTTCGGCGAGGCGGAATACCTGCACGAGATGAAAAGCTGGCATCGTCCGGGGGGCGGTGAGCCGTCTTGGCGGTATTTCTGGCAAGTGGGCAAGAATGCGATCACCTATCCGACGCACAGTCTTGGGCCGCTGTTGCAATGGATGGATGACCGGATCGTGGCGCTGTCGTGCATCGGCACGGGCCGCTGGACCAACCCGGAAAACGAGATGGAAGACACCGTCACCCTTTCGGCCAAAACGCGCAAGGGGGGCCTGATCCGGATGCGGCTGGACCTGCTGTCGAACCGGCCCGAAATCTACAACTACTACTCGCTGCAAGGCACAGGCGGCGCTTACGAATCCGGGCGCGGTTTTGGCGACAAGCCGCGGCTCTATCTGGAAGGCGTGAACACGCATGACAGTTGGAAAACGCTGGAAGAAGCCGCCGGCGATCTTATGCCCGCCCGCTATGCAAATCCGCCCAAAGGGACGGGGCATTGGGGATCGGACGCCTGGCCGCTGCTCGACCTGCTGGACGCGATCGAGGCGGACAAGCCTCCCCCGCTGGACATCTATGCGGCGCTGAACATGACGCTGCCGGGGATCATTTCGGAACAATCCATCGCGGCGGGGGGCGGCTGGCTTGCGGTGCCCGATCCGATGACGATGACGGCTGGGATCGGGGTCAATCCCGGCCGAGAGATGCCGCTGTATTAGGGGGTGCGCCATGACCGCGTGGGCCGATGAAATCGCGCTGGTGACCGGGGCCGCCGGGTCGCTCGGCGGGGCGATTGCCGACCATCTTGCCGCGCTTGGCGCAAGGGTGGCTGCGTCAGACGCGCGCGCCGCCAGCAGCCCGCACCGGTTTGCCCAAGTGGATGTGACCCGGTCGGATCAGGTGGATGCCTGGGTCAGTTCGGTCCGCTCGGACTGGGGTGCGCCCACGATCGGGGTGATTTGTGCGGGCAAGGTGGTTGCCGGGCGTCTTGTCGATCAGAGCGATGCCGACTGGCGCGGCACGGTGGCGGTCAATCTGGACGGCGCGTTCTACACAGCCCGCGCCATCATCCGCGCCATGGTCGATGCTGGCAGGGGCGGACGGATCGTGCTGGTGGGGTCCTGGGCGGCCCATGCACCGCATCCCCATATCGGCAATTATTCCGTCACCAAGGCGGGCTTGCGGATGCTGGGCCAGACGCTCGCGCTGGATCACGCCGCAGACGGCATTCTGGTGAACGAGGTCGCCCCCGGCATTGTCGATGCGGGCCTGTCGCGCGCGTTGTTCCAAGCCGACCCAGCCTTGGCTGCGAGGACGCGGGCCGCCATCCCGACGCGCGACCTGATCCAGGCCGAAGAGGTGGCCCGCGATGTTGCATTCCTCGCCTCGCCCGAAAATCGGAACACGACCGGCGCCGTTTTGGTCAGCGACGGGGGGTTGAGTCTCGCTTCGACGATGAATTCAGGGCGCCAGAAATCAGGCAGTTGAAGGTCGCAGGGCGCCCCCGCTTCATCGCTGGTTTGATTTGCGCTGGCCCCACTACTCGCCCGGGTAGCGCAGCCCGATTTGCCGCCGCACCTCATCCATTGTGCGCATGATCGCGACCGATTGCGACGGCGGCAGAATCTCGCCCGTTGTCAATCCCGCCGCAATCAGG
>Ga0105047_10007487_pt1 | contig 18389 bp, 23 predicted proteins | sample MAT04_FD_78384 | JGI IMG/M metagenome (GOLD analysis project Ga0105047, IMG submission 78384) | Freshwater microbial communities from Lake Fryxell liftoff mats and glacier meltwater in Antarctica - MAT-04 (megahit assembly) | ecosystem: Environmental > Aquatic > Freshwater > Ice > Liftoff... | reverse complement strand
GCTGGCATTGGCGGCGGTGATGGTGCCGTCCTTCGAGAACGCCGGCTTCAGCGTCGGGATCTTTTCCGGCATGGCTTTGCCGGGCTGTTCGTCCTCTCTGACCGTGACGGTGCCCTTGCGGCCCGCGACCTCGACCGGCGTGATCTCGGCCACAAAAGCCCCCGACTGGATGGCCTTCAGCGCCCGGCTGAGGCTTTCCAGCGCATAGGCGTCCTGGGCCTCGCGGGTGAACTGATAGGTCTGGGCTGAGTCCTCGGCGAAATTGCCCATCAGCTTGCCGGGCGTATAGGCGTCCTCGAGGCCGTCCATATACATGCTGTCGATGATGATATCGTGGCCGATGCGGGCCCCGCCCCGGTGCTTGGTCATCAGATAGGGGGCCCCGGTCATCGACTCCATGCCGCCCGCCACAATGATGTCGGCGCTGCCCGCCGCAAGGCTGTCGGAGGCCATCATCACCGCCTGCAGGCCTGATCCGCACATCTTGTTGACCGTCGTCGCCTCGACATGGAGGCCCAGTCCCGCGCCGATCGCGGCCTGACGCGCTGGCGCCTGACCCAGGCCGGCAGGCAGGACGCAACCCATATAGATCTGTTCGATCTTCGCCGGATCGACGCCGGCGCGCGCGACCGCCGCCTTCACCGCCGTGGCCCCCAGTTCGGTCGCCTTGACGCCGGTCAGGGCGCCCTGAAAGCCGCCCATGGGCGTGCGGGCAAAGGCGACGATGACGACGGGATCGGACATGGCAAACGCTCTCTCTCTGGCTGGGGCCGGATGTAGCCTCGCCCGTCGGGGATTGCGAGGGTCAGGCCCGGAACAGCAGCGACCCGTCGCCGTAGGAATAGAAGCGGTAGTCCGTGGTCACGGCGTGGGCGTAGGCCGCCTTCATCGTCTCCAGTCCGGCGAAGGCCGAGACCAGCATGAACAGGGTCGATTTCGGCAGGTGGAAATTGGTCATCAGCACATCCACCGCCCGGAAAACGTAGCCGGGCGTGATGAAGATGGCCGTGTCGCCGTGGAAGGGCTGGATCACGCCGTCGGGCGTCGTGGCGCTCTCAAGCAGGCGCAGTGAGGTGGTGCCGACGCAGACGATCCGGCCGCCGTTGGCGTGGACCGCGTTCAGGGCGGCGGCGGTCTCGGGCGACACCACGCCCCACTCGGAGTGCATCCTGTGATCGGCGGTGTCCTCGGCCTTGACCGGCAGGAAGGTGCCGGCCCCGACATGGAGCGTCAGGGCATGGGTCGAGACGCCCTTCGCCCGGATGGCCTCGAGCAGGGCCGGGGTGAAATGCAGGCCGGCAGTGGGCGCGGCCACGGACCCGTCATGGGCAGCGTAGACGGTCTGGTAGTCCGTCAGGTCGCGGTCGTCCTCGGTCCGCCTCGCCGCGATATAGGGCGGCAGGGGCATGACGCCGATGGTGCGGATGGCCTCGTCGAGCGCGGGGCCGGCGAGGTCGAAGGCCAGGGTGATGAGGCCGTCCTCGTCCTTGCCCGTGACGGTGGCCGCCAGAGTATCGAAGCGGATGCGGTCGCCGACCTTGATGCGCTTGCCCGGTTTCATGAAGGCGGACCAGACGGCGGGCGCGTCGCGGTGATGCAGGGTGGCCTCGACCGCGACGGTCAGGGTCTCGCCCCCGGGCGACAGGCGCTCGCGCACACCCGACAGCCGGGCAGGAATGACGCGAGTGTCGTTGAAGACGAGGGCGTCGCCGGGCTGCAGGAAGTCGGGCAGGTCGCGGGCGATCCGGTCTTCCAGCCCGCCGTCCTTCACCACCAGCAGGCGCGCGGAATCCCTCGGCTCGGCGGGGCGGAGCGCGATATGGTCCTCGGGCAGGTCAAAGTCGAAATCAGCGGTCTTCATGGCGTCGGCCTAAGGCCATGCGGGCGGCGGGCGGTCAAGCCTGCGACGCGATCAGAGACCCACGAACCCCGCGCTGAGGTCCCACAGGCGGGCGGCGCGGGCCTCGTTGCTGGCCTTGGCCGAGAGCGGCTGGGCGAAGGCCTCGCGACCTTCCTGCTGGCGATTGCCCCAGCTCCAGTGGACGCCGGAGCGGGCAAAGGCGGGCTCGGCGACGACCTCGGCAATACGCTCGCCGGCCAGGGTCTGGGAGACATAGCCCCTGGTGATATTCTTCTGGAACCAGGGGAAGATCGTCTGGAACAGTCTGGGCGCATAGCGGAACAGGGCGGTGTCGGCGACGCAGCCGGGATAGACGGTGTTGAAGATCACGCCGGTCTGGTCATGAAACCGCCGGTGAAACTCGCGGCTCATGATCATGTTGCAGAGCTTGGAGTCCTTGTAGGCCTTGCCGGGCTTGAACGGTTTGCCGTCGATCATGGCCACGGGGGCCAGGAACCCGGCCTCCAGCCCCGCAAGGTCGCCGAGGTCGGCGGGGGCGGGGATCGGTACCTTGCCACCGAACTCCTCGGAATTGGCCGTGACGGTGCCCAGCGTGATCAGGCGCGGGTTCGGGCCGCTCTCGCGCAGTTTCGGCAGCAGCAGATGGCTGAGCAGGAAATGGCCGAAATGGTTGGTGGCGACGCTGATCTCGTAGCCCTCTGGCGAGCGGGCGGGCTCCTTCAGCAGCGGCAGATAGACGGCGGCGTTGCAGACCAGGGCGTCGAGCCGGTGACCGCTGGCCAGAAAGGCGTCGACGAAGGCTCGCACGCTGGCCTGTGATCCGAGGTCGATCAGCATGGGGCTGACCGACGCCGCCGGGATGTCCAGTTCGGCGATCGCAGCCCGGGTCTTGGGCAGGTCGCGGCACGCCATGACCACATGCCAGCCCCGTGCGACGAGGGCCCGGGTCGCATACAGGCCGACACCGGAAGAGGCACCGGTGACAATGACGGTTGGGTTCGGCGTTGGCATGGCGCGCAGGTCTTTCAGTGGAACGTCGGTCGGCGACGAATCGGCGCGGGACCGCTCTCCTTGATGACAGCGTGCGCGGACACTGCCAATCTTCATCCCATGGCTGTCAAACAGGGCGCTGCCGAAGATGACACGTCGCGAGCGGCGGCCGACGGGTCGCTGGCTCCGGACCCGCCCGCACCCCACGACGACCTGGCGGTTCGCGGCTTCCGGCTGACGGAGCGCGTTCTGCTGATCCTGATGGCGGCCATGACGGTGGTGGCGGCGGGAGCCGAAGTCGTCAAAGTCTGGCAGGCGCAGTCGATCGATCTGGCCGATATCCTGCTGATGTTCCTCTATACCGAGGTGATCGGCATGATCGCGGTGTTCTACACCGGTCGGGGCTCGCCCTTTATCTATCCGATCTTCATCGCCATCACCGCCCTGGCGCGACTGATCGTGCTGCAGGGCAAGGATATGGCGCCCCAGAACATCCTGTTCGAGGCTGCCGCGATCCTGTTGCTGGCCCTCTCGGTCGTGGTGGTCGCACGGGTCAAAAAAAGCTAGGCTTCAAGCCGGTCGTTGACCCCTCGCCGCCGAGGCTGCAAACCCGCTGGCATGCTGCAGTACCTCGAACCTCTCGCCCGCGAGGCCAGATCCTGGCCGTTCGAACAGGCGCGCGCGCTGCTGGACCATGTGCTGAAGAAGCGGCTGTCCGACGCCGAACGGAACGCTGCGAAACTGCTGATCGACGCCGGCAAGGCCGACGAGGCGCTGGCCACCTTCGAGATGTTGCAGCGGCCGGTGGTGCTGGAAACCGGCTATGGCCCGTCCGGCCTGCCGCATATGGGCACCTTCGGCGAGGTGGCGCGCACCACCATGGTGCGTAACGCCTTTCGCGCCCTGACCGGCGACCACTGGCCGACGCGGCTGATCGCCTTCAGTGACGACATGGACGGCCTGCGCAAGGTGCCCGAGGGCGTGCCGAACCCCGAGATGCTGCGCGAGGACCTGAACCTGCCGCTGACGCGGGTGCGCGATCCGTTCGGCACGCATGACAGTTTCGGGGCGCACAACAACGCCCGGCTGCGTGCCTTCCTCGACAGCTTCGGCTTCGAATACGAATTCCTGTCCTCGACAGAGGAATACAAGTCCGGCCGTTTCGACACGACCCTGCTGCGCCTGCTGGAGCGGTTCGATGCGGTGCAGGCGATCATGCTGCCGACGCTGGGCCCGGAACGGCGTGAGACCTATTCGCCCTTCCTGCCGGTCAGCCCCGTCACCGGCCATGTGCTTCAGGTCCCGACGCTGGAGCGGAATGTGGCGAAGGGCACCATCGTGTTCGACGATCCGGCGGGTGGCCGCACCGAGCTCCCGGTCACCGGCGGCCATGTGAAGCTGCAGTGGAAGCCGGACTGGGCCATGCGCTGGACCGCGCTGGACGTCGACTACGAGATGTCGGGCAAGGATCTGATCGAGAGCGTGCGCGAATCGTCGAAGGTCTGCCGTGCGCTGGGCGGCGTGCCGCCCGAGGGGTTCAACTACGAGCTCTTCCTCGACGTCGACGGAAAGAAGATCTCCAAGTCCAAGGGCAACGGCCTGACCATGGAGCAGTGGCTGCGCTACGGCACGCCCGAGAGCCTGTCCTGGTACATGTTCCAGTCACCGAAGTCGGCCAAGAGCCTGCATTTCAACGTGATCCCGCGCGCCATTGACGACTGGCTGGGGGCCATCGAGGCCTACCGGACCCAGGAGCCAGCCAGACAGATCGACAATGCCGTCTGGTCGATCCACGCCGGCGCGCCGCCCGAGGCCGCCAGCCCCGTATCGTTTGCCCTGCTGCTGAACCTCGTCGGTGTGGCCAATGCGTCGAGCAAGGCCCAGCTGTGGGCCTATATGGCGCGCTACCTGCCCGAGGCGACGCCGCAGACCGAGCCGGTGCTGGACGGGCTGATGGACCGGGCGCTGAACTACTACGAGGACTTCGTGAAGCCGACGAAGTCGTACCGGGTGCCAGACGAGCGCGAGACGGCGGCCCTGCTGGATCTGGCCGAACGGCTGAAGGCCTTGCCGGCGGACACCACCGACGGTGAGCTGATCCAGGCCGAGGTCTATGCCGTGGGCAAGGAACACGGGTTTGAGCCGCTGCGGGCCTGGTTCGGTGCCCTGTACGAGGTCCTGCTGGGGGCTTCGCAGGGCCCACGCTTCGGTTCGTTCGCCGCGATCTATGGCCTGCCGCAGACCGTGGCGCTGATCGAGGCCGGGGCGAACGGCGAACTGGCGGGATAGACGCTTCTCCTCCCCGCGCGGCGCGTGGGGAGGTGGCTCTGAGCGAAACGAAGAGACGGAGGGGTTTTTTGCGGTGCGCAGAGCCCCTCCACCGCTTCGTGGTGCCGCTCCCCATCGCTGCGCGACGGGAGGAGACGGGACTCGTCGAAGATGAACCGAAAACAACGGCAAGGCGTGGGGAGCCTTCAGGCTCCCGGGTGCATTACCCCTGACATCGACCAACCTCGATGAACCGGAGAGAGATATGTCGAAGATCATCACCACATTCGCCACCGCCGCTGCCCTCGCGGCCCTGGTCAGCGCCGCGCCGATGGCGGCCCAGCCCCAGCAGTCCAACGGCATCACCAGCTGCGACGCGCCCGGCGGGCGCCAGACCGCCGGTGCCCTGATCGGCGGGGCCATAGGTGCCCTTGCCGGCAGCCGGATTTCGAGCAACGAACGGGGCCTCGGAGCCTTGGCCGGGGCCGGTGCGGGTGCCGCAGCCGGCTCCTACATCGGTTGCAACCAGCAGCGCGCGCGGGCCGAGGGTCAGGCCAGCTCCAGCGGGGCCCAGTACCGCGCCGCGTCCAACCTGCGCATCCGCAGCGGTCCGGGCACCCGCTACCGTCAGTCCGGCAGCCTGTCGTCCGGCCAGCCCTTCACCGCCATCGGCTCGCAGGGTGAATGGGTCCAGATCGCCGGCGGCGGCTGGGTTAACGCCAACTATGTCCAGCCGTATTGAGCGCAAGCTGCGCGGCGTGACGAGAAAGGGCCGTCCCGAAAGGGGCGGCTTTTTCCTGTCTACTGGTTGACCCAGAGGATGCGCGCCATCCAGTCGATCTCGCGGCGCGCCAGGGTGCGGGGCGGGTAGGCCGGATTGATGGAGACCAGGGTGACCGCCCGTGCCGTCAGCGACGCCAGTTCCTTGGCTACGGTCTCGCCTGTCGTGGTGCGGACCACGACCCGGTCGCCGCGCCGGACGTCCGTCCGCTCCCGATCCACCAGGACCCGGTCGCCCGCGCGATAGAGGGGCGTCATGGAGTCTCCGGAAATCCGAAGGCTGAACAGCCCGGCCCCCGCCACCGGAAGCTCGGTCTGGTCCCAGCCGTCTCCGGTCGGCAGTCCGGCGTCATCGAAGAAGCCCGCCTCGCCCGCCTCGGCCATGCCGAGCAGCGGGACCGTGGCCGGGTGTGACGGATCTTCTCCGGCCATGACGGCGAAATCAGCCAGCGATGCGCCGGTCGCGGCGAGCGCGCGGTTCAGGCTTTCGGTCGAGGGCCAGCGGGGCCGCCCGGGCTGGCCCGGTCCGAACCGTTTTGAGAGGTTGAAGGTGGTGGCGTCCAGCCCCGCGCGGCGGGCCAGGCCGGACGGCGACAGCCCCCCGCGCGCGGCCAGCCGGTCCAGCGCTTTCCAGATCTGGGTGTGGGACAGGGTCATGCATTCCGCCGAATCGTTCGCGGCAGGTTAGCGAGGACTATAAACCTATTCCAGCCCCGCTGCGCGCCGCTCCTGCCAGGCCCAGAAGCTGCCGATACCGATGGCAGCCAGGATGCCGTAGCTGGCGAGATTCAGGACTGTGTAAAACGCCCTCATCCCGACCCGAAAATCGATGAGTATGACCAGATGGCTCATCACGATAATCAACTGGAGAGCTGCTGCCCAGACCGGCCATGTGCGCCGATACTTCCAAGCTAGGCCGCCGAACACAGTAAGCATTACCATATCGAGTGCAAGCACTGCGGCTTGCCAGCTACCATGAAGCTTGGCAATATCTTGAAACAGCATCGCCGCCATCCAGCCCAGAATGTAAGCGCCCATGGCGAGCCGCTCAGGCTCATCCCCCTTGGCGAAGGCCAGGATGCCGACGAGGACCATCGGCAGCAGGCCGATCTGGGAATACAGGGTGTCCAGCATCAAATCGCCCCCGCGTCGAACGACGCAGGGGCGATCATGCTTCGAGTCTGGTTAAGCGAAAACAGAAGTTCTCGAGATTAACCCGAATTCACGCAACGCGGCGGGGCCGAGCGACGGTGCGGAGTTGCTGTTCGACGCGGGGCGGAGGCAGTTGTTCGCCCCAATCCGCATCATCCGGCTTGTCGAGCGGACCGACGGCGTAGACGCCCCAGCCCATGCGACGGTGGTCCTTCTGCATCTCGGCGTGGCAGGCCACGACGGCGTCGCGCGCGGCCGACAGGGCGGCGATCGCCTCGACGGCCTTGGCCTGGGACACGGAACCGGCAACCGGGGACACCTTCAGCAGGGTCCGGCCACCAATCATGGATTGAACGAGGGTAGTCGCCGAGGTGAGCGCGGCGTCGATTGCGCGCTCGGTTGCATAGAGATCGCCCGCGACGCTGGCGACGACTTCAGTCCGGTCCATATTTAGCCCCTTCCAAAAAACAATAGTAATGAGGAAAGGGTTAACACAGCTCGGCTGTTCGCGCTAGGGTTTGGTTAACCCTTGAGGCAGCCTCCGGTCTGACCGCGCCGCCGATGGGAATGTCATCTTCCGGCTTGTCCAGCGGACCGACGGCCAGATCCCCCAGACCCAGCCGGCGGGCCAGCGCGGCCAGGGTGGTGTGGGTCTCCACCAGATGGGAACGCGCCGCCGCCAGCGCGCCGATCGCGGCAGCCGTGCCGTCGAATGCCCTCTGTCCCGCCACGGCCGACAGCCGGGCCCGGGCCCGGGCGGCGGGCAGCAGGACCGCGAGGCGGGCGGTTTCGGCCAGGGCCGTATCGATCGCCGCTTCGGCGGCATGAAGGCGCAGGGACAGGGCGACCCCGACAGCGTGTCTGCTCATGATCCATCTCCGGTGGCCCAGTGCCACGCCCGGATACAACCATAAAGCAAATCCTATGGCAAGTCTGGGTTGTCCGCGTCGAGCGAGAAATGCGCCGTCAGGCTGGCGATCGGCTGGGCCGGGTCCTCCTGCCAGGCCTCGGCCAGCACATGGGCGACGCGCCGCCCGGCCCGCGAGATCCGGGCTCGGGCATACACGTCGAGGGGTTTGCCCGAGCGCAGATAGGCCGTGGTCACCGTGATCGGGCGCGGCAGGTGCAGCCGCGGCCAGACCCGCGCCACCTGGGCGATGGCGGTCAGTTCCAGCAGGGCGGCGGTCGAGCCGCCGTGCAGCGCCGGCAGCATCGGATTGCCCACCAGATGATCGGCAAACGGCATGATGACGGTCAGGACGTCGCCGTCCTCCTCGGTCCGCAACCCGAGGAAACGCGCGTAGGGGATCGTGTCCAGCAGGGCCGTCATGCGGCATCGCCCCGGGCTTGCAGATTGGCACCGGCCCCACGTCCGCCGTCGGAGTTGATCACATAGGTGGCCTGGGAGGCGGCCACGGGATCTGCGGGGTCGTCCTCGAACGCCCAGGCGCGAACGAAGCCGATGGTGCGCGTGACCCGGTAGCAGCGCGCCTCGCTCAGCAGGTCCACGCGCGGCCGCGCCGGTCGCATATAGTCGATCCGCAGATCCAGCGTTGCAATCGGCTGGTAGCGGCCCAGGGCCGTCCAGACCGCGAGGCCACCGACATGGTCCAGCATCGCCGTGACCAGTCCGCCGGCAAACACCCCGGTGGCGGGATCGCCGACAAGGTCCTCGCGCCACGGCGTGCGCAGACGGACGCGATCGCCCGTCACGCCTTCATAGACAAACCCCAGGGCGTGGGTGTGGGCCGCCCCCGAAGCGAGTTGCGGCATCAGGCTGGTCAGGAAAGGATCGCTCATGGGATCGTCCTTATCGGGCGCTGTCCGGCGCGCAAGCCGCAAACCATGCCCATATCCCCGCCATGACCCGACCCGAAGACCTGTTGCGGCCCACACCGGCCGGCCTGTATTGCCCGCCGGGCGATTTCTACATCGATCCCGTGCGTCCCGTGGACCGGGCGGTGATTACCCACGGCCACGCCGACCACGCGCGTGCGGGCCATGGCGCCGTGCTGGCGACGGTCCAGACCCTGGCAATCATGGCCGAGCGCTACGGCGAGGCCTTCACCGTCCTGCGCCAGCCGGTCCAGTATGGTGAAAAGGCCTCGCACAATGGCGTGGAGATCCGGCTGGTTCCGGCCGGCCATGTGCTGGGCTCGGCCCAGGCGGTGATCAAATGGCAGGGCCTGACCATGGTGGTGTCAGGCGACTACAAGCGCCGTCGCGACCCCACCTGTGCGCCGTTCGAGCCTGTGCCGTGCCACGTCTTCATCTCGGAAGCGACGTTCGGCCTGCCGGTCTTCACCCATCCGCCGGACGTCGAGGAGATCGGCCGGCTGGTCCAGTCGCTGGGCCAGTTCCCGGACCGGGCGCATCTGGTCGGGGCCTATGCGCTGGGCAAGGCGCAGCGGGTCATCCGCCTGTTGCGCGAGGCGGGCTGGGAGCGGCCGATCTATGTCCACGGCGCGCTGGAGCGGCTGAACCGGCTGTATGAACGCGAGGGCGTCGATCTGGGACCGATCCTGCCGGCGACGGGCCTGAAGAAGGATGCGCTGGGCGGAGATGTGGCGATCGCGCCGCCGTCCGCCATTCAGGACCGCTGGGCCCGGCGCTTCGCCGATCCGGTCACGGCCTTCGCCAGCGGCTGGATGCTGGTCAAGGCCCGGGCCCGCCAGCGCGGCGTGGAACTGCCGCTGGTGATCTCGGATCACGCGGACTGGGGCGAGCTGACCACAACCTTCGATGACATCCGGCCCGACGAACTCTGGATCACCCACGGCCGCGAAGAAGGCCTGCTGCGCTGGGCCGAGCTGAACGGGATGAAGGCCCGGGCCCTGCGCCTGGTCGGCTATGACGAGGAGGACGAGGAACAGCCCGGAGAGACGGTAACCCCGGCCGCCTGACCGCAGATCAGGCGGCGCGGCCCTTGCGAGCGGTGCGTGCGGGCGCGACGGCGGCTGCGGGTTCGGTCAGCGCGGCGTTCATGGCCATGCGCAGGCGTTCCGGCTTGATCGGCTTTTCGACCACGGCGGCCATGCCGATCGACAGATAGTTTTTAGCGTCGTCGGGGTCGGCGTTGGCGGTCAGGGCGACGATGGGGATGTTGCGTTCCGGGCCGGTCAGGGCGCGGATGGCCCGGGTCGCCTGGACCCCGTCCATGCGCGGCATCTTGATGTCCATCAGGACGAGGTCGAACGGCCTGGCCTGCACCGCCTCCAGGGCCTCGAGACCATCCTCGGCGGTCTCGGAGCTGCAGCCGAACATTTCGCACAGCGCCTGGGCGACCACGCGATTGGTGGCGTTGTCGTCGACGATCAGGATGTGGGGGCTGGACTGGAGCTCCAGGGTGGCCATGGCCGAGACGTTCGAGGGATGGTCGACGGCCGCCGCCGACAGGGGGGCGGCGATGTCGAAGGCGAAGGTGGCCCCGCGACCGGCGTTGTTCTCGGCCCAGATCCGCCCGTCCATGCGATCGATGATCTGGCGGCAGATCGACAGGCCCAGACCGGCACCATCGGGGCCGGAACCATGCACGAAGGGCTCGAAGATGACGTCGACACGGTCAGCGTCGATGCCGGGGCCGTCGTCGCGGATACGCGCTTCCAGGCGCACGACACCATTCTCGGACACGGCCTTCAGACTGGCCTCGACCACACCGTTTCGGGCGAACTTCAGCGCATTGCCGATCAGGTTGTTGAACACCTGTTTCAGGCGCACGCAGTCGATGTCGGCGGCCAGTTCGGTGTCGCCTTCATAGCCGACCATCAGCCGGACCGCGTCCTGCGAGGCCCGGGGTGCCCACATCCGCTCGATGTCGTCCATCAGGGCGCGCAACGGCGTGGCCGCTGGCGTCAGTTCCAGCTCTCCGGCCTCGGCCCGTGACAGGTCCATCGCATCCTGGAGAATGCGCAGCAGCGTCTCGGAGGAATCGACGATGGTCTGGACGTGGACATGGGCCGAATCACTGAGCGGCTGGCGACGCAGCAGTTCGGCGACGGCAAGAACGCCATTCATCGGCGTGCGCAGCTCGTGGCTCATGATGGCGAGGAACTGGCTCTTGGCGCGCGCCGAGGCGAGGGCCTGGATGCGGCTTTCGCTCAGGGCCAAAGCCTGTTCGGCCAGTTCGACGTTGCGGCTGCGCTGCTGTTCGTTGACCGCCTGCAACAGGGAGACGGCGGTGCCGACCCCGCGGTAGCGCCCGTTCCGGGTGACCACAAAGCCTCGCATCAACGCCCCGGGGCCGCTCCTGACCAGGATGTCGCAGAACGCGTCGATCCGCACGCCGGCCTCGACCACGGCCGGTTCGGGGTCCATGACGATGGAGACGGGCCGGTTGGCATACAGCGCATGCCCGAAGGGGCCGGCGATCTTCAGCAGGAAGGCGTTGCGTTCGACCAGACCCACGGGGCGGTCGTTCTCGACAACGGGAATGACGAGGGTGTCAGGCTCGCGCTGGAACCGCGCGAAGATATCGGCCGCCGTCACGGTTGGCGAGACCGGCTCGGCGCGTTCCGTGAGGACTTCGATCGTCGGCATTCTGGCCGAAACTCCCTGATACCTGTGGACCTTATGGGAAAACCGTTTGCAAAAGGGTTAAGCCGCAAAAATGTCCGTTTCTGCAATCGGAGGCCGGGCCCGTGTTTTGCGGGATCGGCCGGTCTGGTGTAGGGACGACCATACCCTTTCACCGCTGAACCGAACCCGATGCGCGCGGCCTCAAGGCCGACCGCAGACCTGTCATGACCGAAACTCAAGCCGATACAGCTCAAAGCGCCCTGGTCCTGTTCTCGGGCGGGCAGGACAGCGCCACCTGCCTGGCCTGGGCGCTTGAGCGCTATGCCCGGGTCGAGACCGTGGGTTTCGACTATGGTCAGCGCCACGCGGTCGAGATGGAGGCGCGCCTGCGGGTCCGGGACTGCATGGCGCACGTGCTGCCGGCGCTGGCCGGGCGGCTGGGACCGGACCACGTGATCGATCTGACCGGCTTCGGCGCCATCGGCGAGACGGCCATGACCAGCGACCGCGCCATCGAGATCGGCGCGCGCGGCCTGCCCACGACCTTCGTGCCGGGGCGCAATCTGGTGTTCCTGACCTGCGCGGCGGCCCTGGCCGACCGTCGGGGTCTGGAGGTGCTGGTCGGCGGCATGTGCGAGACGGACTTCTCGGGCTATCCCGACTGTCGGCGCGAAACCGTCGATTCTATGGAGCGGGCACTGGCGCTCGGTCTGGACCGGCCCTCGCCGATCCAGACCCCCCTGATGGCGCTGACGAAGGCCCGGACCTGGGCTCTGGCGCACCAGATCGGCGGGGACGCACTGGTCGAACTGATCGTCGAGGAGTCGCACACCTGCTATCGCGGCGACCGCAGCCACCGGTACGACTGGGGCTATGGCTGCGATGACTGCCCGGCCTGCGACCTGCGGGCTGCAGGCTGGAACAACTGGATTGCGGGCCAATGACCTATGCGGTCAAGGAGACCTTCCTGACGGTTCAGGGGGAGGGCGGTCAGGCGGGTCGCCCCGCCGTGTTCCTGCGGTTCGCGGGCTGCAATCTGTGGAGCGGGCGCGAACAGGACCGGGCGGGCGCGGTCTGCAGCTTCTGCGACACCGAGTTCGTCGGCACGGACGGCGACGGCGGCGGTCGGTTCGCGGATGCGGACGCGCTCGCGGATCATGCGGCGGCGCTGTGGATCGGCCGCGCGGGCGATCCGAAGCTGGTCGTGTGCACGGGCGGGGAGCCGCTGCTGCAGCTGGATACGGCGCTGATCGAAGCCCTTCATGCGTGCGGCTTCGATATCGCGGTGGAGACCAATGGCACCCTGGCCGCGCCCGGGGGGGTCGACTGGATCTGCGTCAGTCCCAAGGCCGCCGCCCCGGTGGTCCAGACCTCCGGGCAGGAGCTGAAACTGGTCTATCCCCAGGCACTGGCGATGCCGGACCGGTTCGAGGATCTGGCGTTCGAACGCTTCTGGCTGCAGCCGATGGACGGACCCGATCAGGCGGCGAACACGGCGGCGGCGCTGGACTACTGCCTGCGCAATCCGAAATGGCGCCTCAGCGTGCAGACGCACAAATACATCGGCGTCCGATAGGTCAGCAGCGCTGCCCGTTGGCGCGGCGTTGTTCGCAGCGGCGCTGCTCGCGCTCGTAGTCGCGCTGCTCGCGTTCGCGGCGGGCGCGGGTCTCCTCGTCCGAAGTGGTGACCGCGTCGAAGCCGGCACCGACAACCGCACCGGTCGCCTTGGCCGTGCCGCCGACGATGGCCCCCGCCGTGCCGACCACAGCCCCCACGAGACAGCCCTGCAGCATCAGGGAGCCCGCGATCATTGCAGACAGGACAACGAGACGGCGAGCCGGTTGGGTCATGGCGCGCATCTAGCCGCAACAGGGTGAACGGATTGTGACCTCACCCGATCTGCGCCCGGTGCCTCAGCAGGGCGTCGGCCAGCACGCAGGCGGCCATGGCCTCCACAACCGGCACGCCGCGCAGCGCCACACAGGGGTCGTGACGCCCGGTGGTGCGCAGGTCGGTCTCGGTCCCATCGCGGGTGACGGTCCGGCGCGGGGTCAGGATCGAGGAGGTCGGCTTGAACGCGATCCGCGCGGTCAGCGGCTGGCCGGTCGAGATCCCGCCCAGCACGCCGCCAGCGCGGTTGGACAGGAACACGATCTCCCCGTCCGGGCCCAGCCGCATCTCGTCCGCATTGTCCTCGCCCGACAGTTCGGCCGAGGCAAAGCCCGCCCCGATCTCCACGCCCTTGACGGCGTTGATCGACATCATCGCGGCGGCCAGTTCTGCATCCAGCTTGCCGTAAAGGGGCGCGCCCCAGCCGGGAGGGAGGCCCGTGACCTCCAGCGCCACGATGGCACCAACCGACGAGCCGGCCTTGCGCACGCCATCCAGAAAGGTCTCCCAGGCTGGAACCACCCCGGCCGAGGCGGCGAACAGCGGGTTGTCGTAGACCGCCCCGAAATCGACGGCGTTCGGCGCGATCCCGTGTGGGCCCAGCTGGACCACGCCGGCCCGGATGACGACGCTCTCGCCCAGCACTTTCCTCGCCACGGCTCCTGCAGCGACCCGGGCAGCGGTCTCGCGGGCCGAGGACCGTCCGCCTCCCCTGTGATCGCGCACGCCGTATCTGGCCTGATAGGTCATGTCGGCGTGGCCGGGACGGAAGGCCCGGGCGATCTCGCCATAGTCCTTCGAGCGCGCGTCCTCGTTGTCGATGTGGATGGCGATGGGGGTGCCGGTGGTCACCGGGCCGGCCCCGTCGTCGAACACTCCGGACAGGATCCGGGCCGTGTCGCTTTCCCGGCGCTGGGTGACGAAGCGGCTCCCGCCGGGCTTGCGCCGGTCCAGCCAGGGCTGCAGGTCGGCCTCGGTCAGAGGGATCTGCGGCGGGCAGCCGTCCACCACACAGCCGATCGCCGGTCCGTGGCTCTCGCCCCAGGTCGTCACGCGAAAAAGGTGGCCGAAGGTATTGTGGGACATTCAGTGGTGAACGGCTGTCGCCCGCCCGTAGCGGGCAGCCGCCTCGTTCAGGCGGCTGTCGCGGGTCCAGAGCGAGAGGTCTTCGACCAGCAGCACCGCCGCCAACAGATGAGCGTCGATCCAGCCAAGGCCGGTCCCATGATGGGGTCCACTTTCGGCCAGATGCATGACTTCCTGTTCGGACACGCTTCGGATCCTGCGGACATCGTAGAGCTGCTGCATGACTTGCGGGCGATGGGGCAGGTTCCCCATCGCGAGTTCTCCGATCACAAAGGGGTGCATGCGGACGCGGCCGTCGCCCAGAAACTGGTCAAGCAAGGGGTCGCGCGATCGGAAATGATCGACCCAGACCGAGGTGTCTGCGAGGATGAGGCTCAATCTTCGTCGACGCCCCAGTAGCGCTTGCGGGGGGCGGCCTCGAAATCCGGCATGGTTCCACCGAGTTTGGCCAGGCGTCGCGATGCTTCGGCCGATACGAACTCGCGCAAGGCATGGCGGATGATGGCAGACGGCTCTTCAAGACCGCTGTAATCCGCTGCTCGGGCCAGCAGGGCGTCGTCGATCGTGATCGTGGTCCTCATGATGAGCTCGCATCAAATGTTGCATAGAGAATGCACTTTCTGATGCGCGCCCGCAAGCTCACGCCGCCAGGCGCTCCGGCGTCCAGACGCGGGTGAAGCGGGCCAGCAGGTCCTCGGCCGCCGAGGGCGCGTCTTGGGAGGGCTTCAGGGCGACGAACAGGTGGCCCTGGGGGCGGGCGCCCCGCGCCGGCAGGCCGAGGCCGCGCAGGCGCAGGCGGATGGGCGTGTGCAGCCCCGGCGTCACCCAGGCGGCGCGCAGACCGGCGTGGGTGTCGATCTCCACCCGCCCGCCGTCACACAGCAGCCGCAGCGGGACGGGCCAGTCCATGAACAGGTCGTCGCCGAGTGCGACCAGGCCCTCGGCAGGCCGGATCAGCACGGGCAGATAAAGGTCGTTGCCGTCATCGGCCGCGCCCCGGAGCCGCAGGTACTCGCCGGTCCGCATGCCGGGCGGCGCGGCGATGCGCAGCCGTCGTTGCGCCAGCCGGACCTCGGTCTGGCCGCCCGCCATCGCCTGTCGCGGTGTCAGGCCCACGACCGGCAGGGCTGCCGGGCGAACGACCGGGGCGGCGAGGGCGGCCCGCCGCACCCCGGTGGACTGGATCAGGCGATAGGCCGCGATGATGCGGCGATAGCGGTCGGCATCGCCGCCGGGCGCGTCGGGCCGTGCGCCCTTGACTGCCAGACGAAAGGCGCGCGTTACCGCCTCCTGCTCCATCGGGCCGTGCAGGCCGAGGACGGCGAAAGCTTCGTTCAGGGTCGGGCCGGGCGCGGTCATGCGGCGAATAAGCCGGGCGCATGGTCAAGGACCGGTTAACCGTGCGGCGCGCGTCGGCCCTTGCTATACCGGCGCCATGACCAACGCCGCCATCCCCTCCAGCCCGACCCGCGAGGAATACGCCCGCGACTATGCCGCCGCCCTGGCCGCCAATGGCGACGAAACCATCTTTCAGCAGACCGAGCCGGTCGGTCTCTTCGTTGACTGGCTGACCGATGCACGGGCCCATGAGCCGAACGATCCCAATGCCGTGGCCCTGTCCACCGTGGACGCGGACGGCCTGCCCGACAGCCGCATGGTCCTGCTCAAGGATGTCGATTCAGCGGGCTTCACCTTCTATTCGAACGCAGAGAGCACCAAGGGGCTGCAGCTGGCCGGACGGCCCGCAGCGGCCCTGCTGTTCCACTGGAAGTCGTTGCGCCGCCAGGTGCGCGTGCGCGGGACTGTCGAACCGGTGAGCGCGGCCGAGGCCGACGCCTATTTCGCCAGCCGAGCGCGCGAGAGCCGGATCGGGGCCTGGGCCTCGGACCAGTCGCGGCCTTTGGCCAGCCGCGAGGTGCTCGAGGCGGCGGTGGACCGTGAGACCGCGCGGTTCGAGGGCGGAGAGGTCGATCGGCCGGAACACTGGACTGGCTGGCGCGTCGTCCCCTTCGCCGTGGAGTTCTGGCGTGACCGCCCGTTCCGCCTGCACGACCGGCTGAGGTTCGCCCGCGCCGGAGACAGCTGGACGAGCACCCGCCTCCAGCCCTGAGCCGTCAGGCCCCGTAGCGGGCCAGGAAGGTTTCGACCGTCTCTTCGACGATACAGGCCACGGTGCGGGTTGTCCGGACCTCGTCGCCGGTGACCATGGGTACGAAGAAGACGGGGTGTTCGATCATCCCCATCAACTGCCCCGCCGCCCAGGACGCCTTGGTCAGCCTCAGCTCGCCGCGCGCGGCGAGGACCGTCAGGGCGGCCATCAAGGGCCCGCCGAAGTCGCTACGGCCGCGCTCGAAAAAGCCCAGGGCGACGTCACGGAAGCGGGGACGTTCGGCCATGACGAGGCGAAACACCGAGCGCACGAACGGATCCCCCATGAACTCCGCATAGGCCGTGGCAAAGGCGGTGATCTGCTGGCGGGCATCGCCGTCCTGCAACCCCACCCTGCGCATCTGGTCTGCAAAGTCGTTGGAAGCGTCGGCGATGACGGCGGTGAACAGATGGGCCTTGGACGGAAAATAGCTGTACAGCGTCGCGGTCGAGACCGCTGCGGCCCGCGCGATCGGCTCGATCCGCGTCGCGGCGTAGCCCTCCGACATGAAATACCGGCGCGCCTCTCGCACGATACCGAGCTGTCGGGGATCCTCCGATGGGCCTGCGGTGTCCGTGGTGCCGTCGCGCGGCGATTTCGAATTTGCGTGCATCTCAGCCGAAACCTAGCCGAAATGGCCAAGCTTGGGGAAGCCCACCGATCCCGGTTATGGATCGCGCGACATCAGGGCTGCGAGCAGGGGGTGCGCCAGCAGCGGCGCGGCGAGGCGCACGATCGCCTGGGGATCGTCGAGGCGCACGGCCGCCGTCGCATCGGCCACGATGAAGTCGGCCCGCGTGCGCGACGGTTCGGTCAGTCGCTCGTGCCCGGGCCGCACGGTCTTCAGATACTGGTCGATGACAGAGGCCGCCGTCCGGCCCCGTTCGCTCTGGTCGCGCAGCAGGCGGCGGATGAAGCGGATGTCGGCCGGAGTGTCGACAAAGACGCGGATGTCGAACAGATCGGCCACGGCCGGGGTGCACAGGACATGGGTACCCTCGACGATGACCACGGGGGCGGCGGGGATCGCCTCGCCGTCTGGTTCCCGTCCGTGATGGATGAAGGAATAGACCGGAGCGGTCACCGGCTTTCCGGCCTTCAGCCGGTTCAGGTCGGCCAGCAGCAGATCGTGGTCGCGCGCCGCCACATCGTCGAAATCAAACGTCGCGGCGTCGAAGCCGGGCAGGGACGCGGCGTCGCGATAGTAGGAATCCTCGCGCATCAGCACTGCCGTCCCCGCCGGCAGGATGGCGACGACGGTCTCCGCCAGGGTTGACTTCCCCGAGCCGGAGCCGCCGGTGATCGCGATCAGTATGGGCATGGCGGCGGATTTAGCCCCGGATCAGTCCGTTGGGAACCACGCCCGTCGGCCCGGGCCTCAGCGGAAGAAGCAGGTCAGGCCCGCGTAGAGCGACTCGACTGCACCGGCCGCCCCGTCCGCTGTCAGGAATCCGCCCATATCTCCGGCCGAAAATTCGATGCCCAGCGTGGAGTCCGGCGTCAGCGAGACGGTCCGGGCGGCATTGAGCGTCGCGCGCGTGGTGCCGACGCCGACGCCGTCGACGGTGGTCAGGCCCGGCTCGTCCAGGAACCAGCCGGCGAATTTCTCGTCCTGGAAAAGCAGATCCAGGCCGTTGGCAAACTGGGCGATCTGGGTCGGCCCAGCCCCGCACTCCGTATTGGTGCCCAGTTCCGGGG
>Ga0105047_10007486_pt1 | contig 18389 bp, 16 predicted proteins | sample MAT04_FD_78384 | JGI IMG/M metagenome (GOLD analysis project Ga0105047, IMG submission 78384) | Freshwater microbial communities from Lake Fryxell liftoff mats and glacier meltwater in Antarctica - MAT-04 (megahit assembly) | ecosystem: Environmental > Aquatic > Freshwater > Ice > Liftoff... | reverse complement strand
TCATCCGCTACGAAGCGGATGCCGTAATGCCTGCGCTCGCCACCCGCGCCGGCGGCGAGGTCGTGTCGCTCGATTGACCCTGTTACCCACCATGGCACTCCGTTATTCTCGTGTCGACCGAGCACAAGCGTTTTGCGGAATGCTCATCAAGCTGACCGAGGGTTCACACTCAAACGTCACAGCACTTCGGACTTTGTTCATCAGGCTGCGTGTTCGAGCACAGCCATTCCGACCAATGCCCTCGTAAGCCCGGCACCCGGGCGAAAGCCGCGCCGCCGCGGGCTGGGTTGCTTCTTATACTTCCCCTTCGCCCATCGTAGTCGGGGAGTTGCAGGATGACGCAGGCAGTGAACGTCGCACTGATCGGATGCGGCGTTGTGGGAACCGGAACGGCGCGGATTCTCCTGGAGCACGCCGAGCGGCTGACGCGACGGGCCGGGCGGGCGATCGCGCTGAAGCGCGTCGTGGTCCGGAATGCGGACAAGCTGCGGGATGGTGTGTCGGCGTCCCTGATCGCGACGGACATCGAGGCGGCGGTTCACGATCCGACCATCGACGTCGTCGTCGAACTCATCGGCGGGACGACCACCGCGCGGCGGGTCGTACTCGATTCACTCGCCGCGGGCAAGCACGTGGTGACGGCGAACAAGGCGCTGCTCGCCGAGCACGGGCCGGAACTCTTCGAGGCGGCGCGAAAGGCCGGGCGGGTCGTTTGCTTCGAAGCGGCGGTCGCAGGCGGTGTGCCGATCATCCGCGCCTTGGCCGAGAGCTTGGCCGCGAATCAGGTGACCGCGATCCAGGGGATCCTCAACGGCACTTCCAACTTCATCCTCACGGCCATGACCGATGCGGGACTGAGCTACGAAGCCGCTCTGAAAGAGGCCCAACGCCTCGGCTATGCCGAGGCCGACCCGACGCTCGACGTCGACGGCAGCGATGCGGCCCACAAACTCGCCGTGCTGGCGCAGATCGCCTTCGGTGTCACCGCCAAGCCCAGGGACATCGAGAAGCAAGGCATCGACGGCATCGACGCGATGGACATCCGCTTCGCGGACGAACTCGGCTACACGATCAAACTGCTCGCGGAAGCCTGGACGCAGGGCGACAAGGTCGCCCTGCACGTCGCCCCGGTGCTGCTGCGCCATACGGACATGCTCGCCCAGGTGCGGGGGGCCTACAACGCGATTCAACTCGTCGGCGACGTCGTCGGCGAGACGCTCTACCAAGGCCCCGGCGCGGGCATGATGCCCACCGCATCGTCGGTCGTTTCCGATCTCATCGACATCGCGGTCGGGCGGGCGCAGGCCACCTTCGCGGCCGCGAAACTCTGGAGTGCCGAGGACCGAGGCGGCTACGTGATCGCCCCGAGCGAAAAGGTCCGCAGCCGCTTTTACCTGCGCCTCATCGTCCGCGATCAACCCGGCGTGTTGGCCGATGTCTGTCGCCTGCTCGCCGAGGAAGGCATCAGCATTTCCAGCGTGATCCAGCACGAGGCGATCCCCGCCGACTCCGCCGCCCTGCCCCTGGTCATCATGACCCACGCCGCCGAGACCGGCCGCTTCCGTCGAGCCGTTCGCGCCGTGGATCGCCTGCCGAGCCTCGCCGCGGCGGCGGTGCATTACTCCGTGGATGATTGAGATGCCCGAAGCCAACGATCCGCGGGTCTACTTCGCTGCCGAGCGGACGCTGTTGGCCTGGCTCCGCACCGGCTTGGGGATCGTCGGCCTGGGATTCGTCGTCTCCCGCTTCGGCCTGTTCCTGAGACTGGTTGCCCATCCGAAAGCTGAAGAAGCACAAGCCATCGGCTCCGCCGGCATTGGGGTGTGTTTGGTGCTCGTCGGCGGCCTGGTCATCGTCGGGGCGACCGTCCAGCACGTCCGCTTCCGCCGCGGGCTTACGCCCGGCGAGTTGCCGCTGGGCTACTGGACCGGCTTCGCCGTGTGGTCCTCGGTCCTGGTCGCCGCGATGATCTTCGCCTTGGCGGCTTACTTGGCATCGGCGTAACGCGGGGCGCGAAACTTCGGGATCGTCCGATGCAACTCATGGTAAAATGCCGATATCGACTTTCGACGAGGTGACCCATGACTTTGGAACTGACGCGGGAACAACTGCAGGCCCTCGACGAATCCGGCCGCGGTGGATTGGTGCTGGTCGATCCGCGGACACTGCGGACCTATCGCTTACGTGAGCAGCGGTCGGCAGCCGCAACGCAGGAAACCAGTATGAATCCTGATGATCCGGAAGACGTTGCATTCCGAGAGGCCTTGGTACGGCATTCCATGGCTACCGTAGCACAACGCCTCGAAGAGAAATCCTGATGAGGCCCGGCGAGATTTACTACGCGGACCTCGGCATCGGCGGGCCTCGACCGTACGTGGTCGTGAGCCGTGAGGAATTGAGTCGAGGCTCATCGATCTTGGCTGTTCCGGTCACGTCGGCCGGGTATGAGAAGCGTCGTTTGTTGTCGAATTGCGTGCCCTTCACCGCCGGCGAGTTCGGCTTCGCTATGGACTGCGTCGCTCAGTGCGAATTGTTGACTCAACTTGCCGTTTACGCCATGGACCTCGAATCCGGCCCAATCGGTACCTTGGACGACATGGCTTTTCGGGACGTCATCCGCGCCGTCGGCTTCGTCATCGCCTCCGACTGCGAGCCGGTTTGACGTTCCCTCGACTCACTTCCCCTTCGGCTTCTCCGGCTTGGCCTTGGCCCTGGCGAGGAGTTCGATGCCCGTGGGGCAGTCGGCCTTGAGCGGGCAGATCGGGCATTTTGGGACGTCCGGGGTGCAGATCTCGGCGGCGAAGGGGATCATGCCTTCGGTGAACTCGATGCCCCGCGCCTTGGGGATGTGGTGTTCCAGCGAGGCGCGGGTTGCCTCGAAGTCGTCGATCTCGCCCTCAATGACGTGAAGTCGGGTCAGCACGCGGATGGTTGGTTCGTCCAGCGGAATGGCGTGACCGCCCAGCGCCCGCTGCGTGACCCACGCGACCGCGAAATCGTTGACGCCCTTGTCCTTGTAGCGGGCGAGCTGTTTGGATGCCTGCTTCACGCCCTTCTTCTCGAGATCGTCCAGCTCGAACGAGTAGGTGCGCTCGAAGTGTTCCTGCAGGAACTCGACCATGTGGACCGCGCGCTGGCCGGCATGGGGAATGTTCCCCAGGACATCCGCGACTTCCTGGCCGCTGCTGACGCGGACTTCGTTCCAGTCGAAGAAGGCTTCCTTCAGACCGGCGAATGCGGCATCGGCGTCGGCCGTGGCGACTCCCTCGCGGGCAATCGCATAGAGGACTTCCTCCAGCACCGGGCGGCGTTCGGCCTCCGGGGGTGCGGGGTACTTCTTCTTCAAGACCGCGAGGGTTTTGTCGAGGAGCTGCTGTTTGTTCGCGGCGGCGGCCATGCGCTCGCTCCGTTGGGGCGGTGGACGGTCGGCGTTCAGCGGGGCGGCAGGGAGGCCGTGCCGGGGGCATCGTCGCCGACTTCGGCTTCGCCGTCGTCGGAATCGTCTACTTCATCGGTATCGTCTTCGTCGTCATCGTCAACCTCCGCGGCGGTAACTGCTTCGGGATCTTCGCCGACGTCCAGCCCGTTTTTGATCCGTTCCTCGTAGAGAATCCGCGCGATTTCGATGCTCTTCTTGATGCCGTCGTCGAGGTGGAACGTCAGCACGGGAAGGAAGCGCGTGGTCAGCCGTTTCGCCAGGCGGGACTGTATGAAGCCGGCGGCGTTCTGCAGGCCTGTGACGGAGCGAAGCTGCTCCTTCTCGGATCCCATGACCGAGACGTAGACCTTGGCGTTCTGCAAATCGCCCGAGGTCTCCACGCGGGTGACGGTGATCTGTTTGACGCGCGGATCGCGCAGCTCGAACAGGATCGTCTCGGCGGCGACCTCGCGGATGATTTCGGATACTCGGGCCAGCCTGTGCGTTTTCATGTCGTCTCAAGAGTCTTCAAAATGAACGTCGAATTCGCAACCCAAAAACTCCGCGATCGGATGACCGCGGAGTGCCTCGCTGATTTGCTGCACGGCCGTCTTCGGCAACTCCGCGTTCGGCCCCACGGCCGCAACGCCGATCTCGATCACCCGCAGGTCGTCCAAGTGGCCGACCTCGGCTGCGGAAACGTTCCAAGACCCCTTGATGCGGTCCAGAATGCTCCGCACCACCTGCCGCTTGTCCTTCAACGATCGTGAGTCGCGGACCAGCAAGCGGACACGGAGGGTTGAGATTTTCATGATCTTCAGGGGTCAGTAGTTGGGAGTCAGGAAACAGTGAAGAAAAAATGTCTTGATTCTTGGCTGTCTCCTGATCCCTGTCGACTGACGACTGACTACTGACGAATGCCCGTCAGGGTTCGCTGTTTGATTTCGATCTTGTAGGCTTCGATGACGTCGCCGGTCTTGATGTCGTCGAAACCGGTGATCTTGGCCCCGCACTCGAAGCCTTCGCGGACCTCCTTGGCGTCGTCCTTGTGGCGCTTGAGGCTGTCCAAACCCACGACCTTCTCCCCTTGCGGGAAGATGACGACGCCGTCCCGGATGACGCGGACGCGGGCCGAGCGTTCGATCGTGCCGGATGTGACGTAGCAGCCGGCGATGGTGCCGACCTTGGTGATCTTGAAGGTGTCCCGCACGACGGCGCGACCCAGGTGGACGACCTCTTCGATCGGCTTGAGCCGACCTTCCAGCGCCGCCTTCACGTCGTCGACGAGGTTGTAGATGATCTGGTATTCGCGGATGTCGATACCGCGGTTTTCGGCCAGTTTCATCGCCGGGTCGTCCGACGTGACGTTGAAGCCGAGGATGATGGTGTCGTCCGGCGAGGTGAGGCCGAGGGTGACGTCCGATTCGTTGATGGCCCCGATGCCGGCGTGCAGCACGCGGACGCGGACTTCGTCGTGGAGCAGCTTTTCCAATTCCTTCTTGATGGCTTCGACCGAGCCGCGGGCCTCGGCCTTGAGGATGACCTTGAGTTCGCTGACCTTGATCTTGCCGGACTGCTCCTTGAGCGAATCGAGCGAGGCGGGGCTGAACTTGAAGCGATCGGATTCGTTGCGGATGTCCGCCCGGGCGCCGGCGATTTCGCGGGCCGTGGAGACGTCCCCGACGACGTAGAAGGAGTCGTCCGCATCGGGCACGTCGTTGAGGCCGATGATCTTGATCGGGGTACTGGGGCCGGCCTCATCGATCGGCTGGGCCAAGTCGTCGTACATCGCGCGGACGCGGCCATAAGTCGAACCGCACAGAATGATGTCGCCCTTGCGGACGGTCCCGTTCTGAACGAGGAAAGTCGCGACTACGCCCTTGTCCTCTTCCTTGTAGGCTTCGAGGCAGGTGCCCGAGCCGGCGAGCGTGGGGTCGGCCTTGAGTTCTCCGACTTCGGCCAAGAGCGCGATGGCATCGAGCAGTTCGCCGATGCCTTGGCCGGTGATGGCGCTGGTGAAGATGACCGGCACGTCGCCGCCCATGTCTTCGGGGACGAGTTCCATGTCGTAGAGGCGGTTCTTGACCTTTTCCGGCTGGGCGCCGGGAAGATCGCATTTGTTGATGGCGACGATGATGTCCACATCGGCAGCCTTGGCGTGAGCCACGGCTTCCTGCGTCTGCGGCATGATGCCGTCGACGGCACTGACGACGATGACGGCGATGTCCGTGACGTTGGCCCCGCGGGCCCGCATTTTGGTGAAGGCTTCGTGGCCGGGCGTATCGAGGAAGGTCGTGCTGAGACCGTCCTTCTCGACGCGCCAGGCGCGGAGCACCTGCGTGATGCCGCCGGCCTCGGTCGAGACGACATCGGATTCCAAGCCGTACTCGGCGCGGATGCGGTCGAGCAGACTCGTTTTGCCGTGGTCGACGTGACCCATGATGGTGACGACCGGGGAACGCAACACGAGATTGGCGGGGTCGGACGCCGCAGAGCTTTCGCGGAGTTTGCGGAGCACTTCGTCTTCGGCGGTCTCGGCCTTCTTGGCGACCAGCTCGATGCCCTTTTCGATGGCGATGAGTTCGGCCGTCTCGAAGAGGATGTTCGAGTTGATCGTGTAGAGCGAGTTCGTGAGGTTCTTCAACTTCAGGATGACTTCGCCGGCCTTCATGCCGATGGTCTCGGAGAGACCGCGGACGGTGATCGGCACGGCGATGTCGATCTTGCCGGTGAGGACTTTATTGGACGGCTTGACGTGCTGCCGGCCGCGGTGCTTCTTGATGCGCGAACCGGAGGCCTGTTCGATGAGGTCGACGCGGCCGCCCGCGCCGATGACGACCGTATTCCGGTACGAGCCGCCGGGGCGGACGGGACCGCCGGGGCCGCGGCCGCGCTCCTGGCGGGCCTTGTGGCGCTGATCGCGTCCGGCGGCGGCACCGCCGGCGCCGGCATTCGAGCCGCCGGGGCCTCCCGGGCCTCCCGGACCGCCGCGGCGGTCGTCGCCTCCACCGCCGCCGTCACCGCGATCGCCGAAGCCCGGTTTGCCGCGATCGCCGAAGCCGGGTTTGGCACCGGGTGCGGCCGGGTCGCCGGGCTTCGGAGCTTCCGGCAAGGGTGCCGTGACGTGACGGACCACGTCGTCGATCTTCTGTCGACCTTTTTGCTGCTCCAACTGACGGAGCCGCTGAATCTGTTCGAGAGTGAGTTTGACGGACTTGACGCCACCGCCGGCAGGCGCCGGGGCTCCGGGGCGCGGGGCATTGGGGCCACCGGGACCGGGACCTTGTCCGGGGCCTTGGTTCACGGGTGAGCCGGGGCGTTGCGGGGCGGTGGCTCCGCCGGGACCGAAGGCGGCGGGGCGGGGCGGGCCGGGGTTGGGCGGGGTGCGGCCGGAGCCGGGGGCGACGATCGGGCCGGACGGACCGAAGGCGGCGGGGCGGGGCGGGCCGGGGTTGGGCGGCGTGCGGCCGCTGGCCGACGGCACCAACAGCGGACGTGCGCCTTGCGGCATCGGCGGGCGAACCGGGTTGATGACGTTGGGCATACCCTGCGGCCGAGTGGCCGTGCCTTGCGGCGGCATTACCTGCGGACGCGGCGGCACGATCGGCGGGCGCGGCGGCAGCAACACCGGCGGACGATTCACGGGAAGTTTCGCTGCGGGTTGGGCCACCGGTTCGTCGACCTCTTCGATCGCGGGGGCGGGCGCTGCCACAACCGGAGCTTCGGCCGCGACCGGTTCCGGTTCGGCGGGAACTTCGGGCTTCGGCAGTTCTGCGGCGATCGACTCCGGAGCTTCGACAACCGGCGGAGCGACTTCGACCGGAGCAACTTCGACGACTTCCGCTTCGACCGGTTTCGGCTTTGCGGCACGCGGCGAACCGAGATTCATCGGCTTACCGGGATTCAGCAGCTTCGGCGTCGGCTTGGGCAAGGGCGCTGCGACGGGTGCCGCGACTTCAACGGCGGCTTCCACAGCCGGAGTTTCAACAACCGGCGGCGCGACTTCGGCAGGCGCTTCAACCAAGGCTGCGACTTCGGCAACCGGTTTTGGCGGCACGGCGGGGGTGGCGGTGGGCTTAGGGGCGACTTTAGGCTTGGCGATCGTTGGAATGCGGGCATCCACTTTGGCGGGAAGAACGGCAGCCGCTGCGGCGGGCTTGCCGGCAACGGCGGCGGTCTTCGCTGCGCCGCGCTTGACGCGATCCTTGATCGCATCGACCTGTTCGGGTTCGAGCGCCTTGAGTTGGCTCGTAATGGCGGTGAAACCGAGTTCCTTGCAAATGTCGAGCAGGACCTTCGACTCGAGATTCAACTCCCCGGCCAAGGCGTAGACGCGCGGCTTACCGCCGGCTCCCTTGGCATCCTTCGATTCTTTGGGCGATTCTTTCGGCTCTTTAATCTGAGACAATCCAAACTCCTTGGGCTTCACCGGCCCGACACTCCTTCCGCCGACCCCACGGGGGCCGGATTCCGAAGTGCATGAATTCTAACACGATTTCGTTGACTGGGTAGTGGGGTCACGGCGGTCATGCCGTTGGCCCTTGCTTGGTTTCTTCGGTCGTCATCGGTTCGGCTCCGGTTGGTTGTTCTGGTTCCTGGGGCGTCGGCTCTCCGGCTTCCATGGTGGCTTCGTCGGTCACTTCCGCCGGGGCGGCTGTGGCTTCATCGATCGGGGTTTCGGGTGCGGCATCATCGCCGGTCGGCTCTTCGATACTCGTCTCGGACAATGTTGCAGCATCCGCGTTTGCGGCGGCCGTCGCCTGTTCTTGTGCTTCACGGGCAGCGTCCTGAGCATCCCGTGCGGACTGGGCCCGCTCCTCTTCGGAGGCTCGTTCCATGTGGTCCGCGTACTCTTCGGCGTAATCGATGATCTCATTGGCGACTTCCAGACTCATGTCCGGAAGGAACTTCACCAATTCTTCGCCGTCGATGTACGTCAACTCATTATAGGAAAGGAATCCTTCCTCGACGATTTTCTGCACGTGTTCTTCGGCAATGCCGGGGAGTTGGCGGAACCAGCGTTCGGCCCGTTCCAGGGCTTCGCCGAGTTCGTCGGTCGTCATGATCTCGATGTCCATGCCGACGAGCTTGGACGCAAGCCGCACGTTTTGGCCGCGGCGACCGATGGCGAGCGACAACTGGTCGTCCGCCACGAGCACGATCGCCCGGCCGAGGCGGGGATAGGTGAACACGTCCGAAATGTCCGCGGGAGACAGGGCGTTGGGCACGAGGATCTGATTCGACTCGTTCCAGCGGACGATGTCGATCCGTTCGCCGTTGAGTTCCTCGATGATGTTCTTGATGCGGCTGCCGCGGACGCCGACGCAGGCGCCGACGCAATCGACTTTCGAGTCGATGCTCGACACCGCGACCTTGGTGCGGTAGCCGGCTTCGCGGGCCACCATGCGGATCTCGATGGTGCGGTCGTCGATTTCCGGAATTTCCTCGAGAAACAAGGCCTTCACGAAGTCCGGATGGGCGCGGCTCAGGATGATCTTGACCCGATGACCGGTCTTGCGGACCTCGAAGACGACCGCCTTGACGCGCTCGCCGACGTGATGCGTCTCGCCGGGAATCTGTTCGCTGCGCGGCAGGAGTGCCTCGGACTTGCCGAGGTTGACGATGGCCGAGCCGGCGTCGATCCGGGAGATCGTACCGACGATCAATTCGCCCTTTTTCGTGTTGTATTCGGTATAGACCGTGTCCGACTCGGCCTCGCGGATCTTTTGAATCATGACCTGCTTGGCGGACTGGGCGGCGATGCGGCCGAGGGTCTCCGGGTCGATGTCGGTCTCGCCGTGGCGGGCGATGATGTCCCCGGTCGAGCGGTCGATCTGAACGAGAACGCCTTCCTCGACCTGGAAATGGCGTTCCCCGGCGAGGCGGATGGCGCTCTCGATGCCGCTGAAGACGACTTCGCGGGAGATTTTCTTTTCTTCCTGAATCTTGTCGACGAGTTCCAGCAGTGCCCTGGCCGACGCCCGTTTGTTGAGTTCGCGCAGCTTGGCGGCTTCCGCGACGCGATCGATTTCGACCTTCGGTTTGGGGGTACGTTTGACGGCCATGATGCGCTTCTCCGGTGCGGGTCGACTTCAGGCGACGGCCGAGACGCGGTTCGACGCGGGAGCGAAGAACCAACGGCAGGCGTCCGTCGGGATGTACCAATCCGTGGGTTCGGAAACCGGCGGCGGCGACTCGGATCGAACCTCCACGCGAAGCCGGGTTTGACCCCGGGCCACGGTGAGGAACCATCCGCTGCCGACCGGTTCGGAGAAGAGTGCGGACCACCCGGAAAGCCTGCCGCCACGAGGTGGAGGCGAAGCGGATTCCGGAGGAAACGCACGAATGTCTTCGGGCCGAATCCCGAGCGTCAGACTGTAGACTCCGCGTCGAGTCGCTTCGGCCGAAACGGGTTCGGGAAGAGCCACGAGCACCGAGCCGCAGTCGGAAACGAAGTCCTGATTCGAATCCGACCGCTCGCCGCCACGCACACGACCGGGAATGAGATTCCAGCCGAAACAGAACGCCGTGAAGGGGTGCCGAGGTTCAGCCCGCAGTTCCTCGGGACTTCCCAGGGATTGCAGCAGACCGTTCTCCAGAACGCCGACGCGGTGCCCGAAGGCGTACGCATCCGTCGGATCGTGGGTGACCAACAACATTGTTGCCTTCGAGACTTCACGGAGCAAGTGCAGATCGGCACGAAATTCCCCGCGGAAGATCGGATCGAGGCTTGCGAACGGCTCATCGAGCAGCCACACCGGCGCATTGCGGACGAGCAGTTTCGCCAACGCCACCCGCTGCTTTTCCCCGCCGGAAAGCTCGTGTGGCTTACGGTTCGTCAACGCTTCGAGTCGCAGCAGACGTACGGTATCGCCGAGGGAAACGGCGGTTGGTCCCGCATGCGGCACCGCCACCGCAAGGTGTTCAGCAACCGTGAGTTCGGGATACAGCACCGGCCGTTGCGACAGCAGACCAATGCCGCGCCGGTCGGGCGCGAGTCGATCCAGACTGATCTCGCCGAGGCGAATCGTGCCGCGTTCGGCCGTCTCCAAACCGGCGATGGTCCGCAGCAGGGTCGACTTTCCCGAGCCGGACGGCCCGAGGAGCACGACCGACTCACCGGCTTTCAACAGAAGATCGATCGGCCCAAAGCCGCCGCCGCCGGGGAATCGCTTGGTCAGACGCTCCAACAGTAGTGATGGCCTCGACTCCGAAATCATGCAATTCGCGCTCCGAAAGAACTTTCGGCGCTCACCGGCCGGAAATCGTATGGCTTTTCTACAACTTCGTGAAAATTTTGAGGAAATTTGTGTTGAACTTCTGCGGGCATGCACCGTATAAACCGATAGAAGACTCAGATGTCTTCAGCTGACGACTCTCCCCAGATCTTCGTCAGCTTCGCTGAGCACGTTATCGCAAACGTGCCTTTAGTTTGGCCCTAATACCGAAGCCCCGTCACATTCGTGTCGTTCGTGCTTCTTTAGTCATTTAGGTGTCATCACGTATCCGGAGCCTCCCATGCGTCTCTCTCCCGTGGCTACCCGTCGGCGGATCGGCTTTACGCTGATCGAACTCTTGGTGGTGATCGCGATCATCGCCATCCTCATCGGCCTGCTGCTGCCGGCCGTACAAAAAGTGCGCGAGGCCGCTTCGCGGTCTCAATCGCAGAACAACCTCAAGCAGATCGGCATCGGTCTGCACATGTTCAACGACACGAACAATGCTCTTCCGAGCAACGGCACCTGGGGCAACTGGACCAACCCGATCGGCGTCAGGGGCGGCACGCCGGGCGCCGGCAGCACCAACCCGATCTGGCTCGGCACCTCGTCCTGGTGCTACAAGATCCTGCCGTTCGTCGAGCAGGACAACCTGCACAGAACCTACATCGAAACGTTGCAGGTCAAGGTCTTCCAACTTCCGGCCCGCGCCAGCGCCGCCCAGACGCAGAACGGCAACTCGGGCGTCGGCATCAACGGCGGTAGGGCCATGGGGCCGATTACGGATTACGCCGGCAACTGGAACGTCCTGAACGACAGCGATCGCACCATCACCGCCAATTTCTCGGTGGCCACGATCCCGGACGGCACCTCGAACACGATCATGGTGGGCGAAAAGTCCCTGAACACCAATCAATACCCTGGTCGCAACGGGTGGGACTGGGATGAAACCATCTTCTGGGGCGGTTCGGGCGGCACCTGTCGAGGCGCCTTCTGGGACGGTATGAATAACGGCACCACGCCGCCGACGCCGAACAACGGCTACTGGAACAACCAAGCCGGCACCGTTCAAAGGGATCAGCCGAACACCGACCGCGGCAACTCCTGGGGCAGCCCGTACAGCGGTGGCGCCCACTTTCTGATGTGCGACGGCTCGGTCAGCACGATTCGCCACAACGTGGTCAGGATCCAAGTTTGGGTACGCTTGACGCCGAGGAACGGTGAAGTCCTCGGCGATCTGTAAATCTCGACGATCGCTGAACTCCGCAGGCGACTGAGCCTGCGGAGTTTTTTGTTTACCCCACATTTCACCGATTCGAATCTCCGGGTGCGTCATGTTGCGATGGTCCACGATTCTGCGGCGTTCGTCCGCGTTCTGCGTGCTTCTCACCGGCTTAGCCGCGTTCGGCTGTGCCGATGCTCCCAAGGATGAGGCGTTGCCCGGCGAACCGATCAGCGGCAAAATCACCGTGGACGGCAAACAACCCGGCACCTACGCCTCGTTGGAGTTCGTCTCGGTTGCCGATCCGTCCTTGAAGGGCCAAGCGGGCGTCGATCCCGGCGGAAACTTTTCCGGTCGTGCACCGCTCGGCAAGTGCAAGGTCGCCCTGAAAACGGGCGCTGCCGCCTCCAGCGGTCCTCCTGGAGCGAGCGGTTCGCGGCCCGGTTCCGGCGGTCCGCCGCCGCCGTCCGCGATGAAATCGGGCGACCCGACCGGACCGCCGAAAATGGCGGGATCCGAGATCACCGCCAAGATGCAGGATCCGAACAAGTCCGGCGTCGAGGTGGATATCGTCAAGGACAAGAAGCTCGAGATTGATTTCAAGAAGTAGGACGGCATTCACGGACACACTCGGCTCGGCGGGCTGTACCCACACTTCTTGCCGAACCTGGAACGGATCACGTTGCAACCTCACTCCAACCTCACTCCGCCTTGTCCTCACCGGCGGGCGCCATAAAGTCGTCCGGCTGAACCTCCGGTAGGTTGAGCTGCCTGCGGACGGCGAGCATCTGCTCCATCAGGTATAGCCGCGTCCGCCATTGATCCGCGAGCACGTCCGGCGGAACGATGATCGGCATGCCGACGGCGATGGTCACGTCCCGCCGTCGGTCCTTCGGCTTGTTCTTGGTCGGTGGGCCGCCGGCGTGCGAGAAGTAGCTGCCCCAGGTTCCTTCGATCCAGCACGGCACGACCGGTGTTTCGGGACGGGCGGACAGAATCGTCCAGACGCCGCGGCCGAAACGGCGGATCGTCTGATCTTCCTTGCGCCGTAGGTAACCCTCCGGGAACAGCACCACGCAGCGGCCGACGTTGAGCGCCTTGACGGCTTCGATCAGTTCCGGCGCTTCCTTGCGCACGCCCACTTCGGCAACGCGGATGGTGTGGAAGACGTGTCGCATCAGAAACCGCAAACCCCGGACGTCGTAGAACCCAGCCGTCATCACGTGGGTGGTGGCGCGCGGCATGACCTCGGCGACGAACAGCGGATCGAACCAGGCGGCATGATTGGCGATCAGCAGGACCGGGCCGTGCAGCGGCAGGGTCGTCGTTCCCGGTCCGACCACTTTCGTACGGTACATGCGACGGAAGAACGGCTCCACGCAGAGTTCGACGAAGGCCTGCTTCAGGCACCAAAGGGCCACCGGGGGCAGCACCAGCGCCGCCGCAACCAAGGCGCGTTGAGCCGACTCGCGGGTCAAGCTCTCGGGGAAGAACGCGAACGCCGCGATGACGGCGACGGCGACCGCGACGGCCGACGCGGCTGCGAGCGTGAAACCGACCATGTCGATGCGCACGCGATCGCGATGCCGCAGAATCGCCCCGACGGCCGCCCCTTCCGACAACCCGAACAGGCCCAGTGCGGGTGGCCCCCAAAGGTCCGCGCCCGTAGCGATCGCGGCCACAAGAGCAGCCAAGCCGGAGGCGATCGGCACGATCCCGAGCACGCGGAACCGATGCGGGTGAAGCCGCGGCAGCAGCATCCCGACGAGGCAGCCGCCGAAGAACATCGGGGCGCGCGGCAAGCCGGCGATTTCCGTATTCATCAGGTGGCCCGCGACGGCCAGACCGAACAGCAACCCGAACCAAGGCAACATGGCGTCGACGCAGCGGTGCGTGCGGTCCCGGCGGTGCGGCCGATGGGGAATCCGGTCGTATTTGGTCATAAGATTTGGTTTACGACGTCCCAGCGATGCCGAGTAGTACGATGCTGCTTCTCGCCAAAAACCTAGGACACAGTCGGCTGACCAGACCCATGCCATGTTCAATTTCCCAGCCGACATAGCATCGAGACGGTACCCCATGCGACGAGCCGTGACCTTGCTGGAAATGATCGTGGCCGTCGCCATCCTCGCCGTGCTGATCGGGCTTTATTGCCCGCGATCCAGAAGGTGCGGACCGCGTCGTTGCGCATGAAAAGCTGCAACAACCTGCGGCAGATCAATTTGGCCTTCCAAAACTTGGCGTCGCAGAACGACGGGAAACTCGGCGACCTACCCAAAACGCAAACGATTACCAATTACTTCAACATCGAGCCGATCTTCGTCAAAATCCTGCCGCAGCCAGGCATCATCAGGCCGAAATTCAACCCACATGCTCCACTTAGCGAATGGGCGGCCGCCTTGAGTCCGAGTACGCCCATGTACCTCAGTCCTGCCGATCCGAGCCTCGGACTGGAACTTGCGTACAATTATGAACTCGGCGTGAGCAAGATCAGTTACGTCTACAACATGCTTGCATTCGACGGCGCGCACATTTTCCCGATCAGCGTACCGGACGGCACTTCTTCCACCTTGGCCTTCGCGGAGAAGTATTTCGCACATACGGGCCGCGGAGGCCGTCGTTTGCCGACAAGGCGTGCTTGGACGACCTTCCGGAGCCGGACGGCCTAGGGTTTAGCATCGGCAAACCGCAAGTGCCGTTTGGCCCGCCCGCCAACGGCAAGGCATTCGACCTGATGCCGCCGGTGGACAATACTTGGTGCAATCGCCTGCAGACGACGAGGTCGTTGGGGATTATTGACGATTCCGCATCTCGTCCATCAGGCGGAAGTTTGCGCCTTCAGAATGTTACAGATCGTCGAAGTTCAGCTCATTGAGGTCGTCCAGCGACTTCTGTTCGTCAGCCGTCAACTCGGTGTTCAGGGCTTCGCTTGCGGTCTCGGCACCGAGGCCCCAGTGTTCGCCGAGGTTTTCGCAGATCGTGCGCTTCTGGTGCGGCGAGAAGCCGCCGAACGCGCGGCGCAGGAAGACGATCGCACGTTGAAACTGCTCGCCGTCGAGCGACTGGACGTAGCCCGCCAACTCTGTCCACAATGCTTGGCGGGCGAGCAGGGATGCGCGGTTGCGTTTGGATAGACCCTCGAACCAGCCCGCACCCAAGTCGGCTGGGATGCCGGGGGAAAGCCGACGCGACACTTCGCGGGCCAAGTCGGCATTCTCCACCAGTCCGCGTTCCAGCAGGATCGCGCAGGCGTAACCCGAGAGCAGCGGATTGCGGTCGTCGGCATCGGCGAGCTTGCGCAAAGCGTCGATCCAGAGTTCCCCGTCGAGCCGGTCGTGGTGCTCGAGGCTGACGCGGTTGAGGAACTCCATCGACTGGGACAATTCCTTGGCTGCCTGATTGTCGCAGCCTGCCGCGGCGTGAAGGGCCAGTGACCCCTGCACGTAGAGTTCGTCCATCAGCGGAAGCAGCGGGGTCGCATCGAACTTGCGCACATCGCCATAACGCGACGTTCGGCTGAGTTGGGAAGCCGCATGGGCGATGGCGGCGAAGTCGGTGCTGACCGCGGCGAGTTCCTGCAGCCGCCGGCGTGCGTGGTCCATGCTCGCGGCCAGCCCGCACCGGCACGAATCCAGCACGATGTCCGCCGCCGCGGCGATGCCCGTGCACGCTTCCAGATTCACCTTGAACTTGTAGGCGGCGGCGAGTTCGACCGTCTCGCCGAGCAGCACGGCTTCGACGAGTTGGATCTCGCTTTCCGGCGACCATTTCAGGATCCACTTCTCCGCCCACGTCGTCGATTGCTGATCGGAACGCAGCGGCACGGCGAAGGCGATGCCCAGCACCCGCAGGCGATGGAAGAACCCCGAGCGGTGCAGGTCGAGGAACGCCGCTTCGGCGGTCTTGGCGTGGCGGTTCTCGCGCAGGTCGAGTGCGACTTCTTCGGGCGTGGTCTTCTTGTACTTCTCCAGTTTCAGCCGCATCATCTGCCGGTCGAAATCCTCCTGGATCGAGGTGCGGCTGACACCCTTGGGCAACTCGCCGATGGCCGTGCCGATGTTGACGGCGTTCAGTGCGTCGGCGATGCCGGCACGTTCGCCGTGGCCGATGAGCGTGACGGCGGCATCCTGCAGGTCGCGCAGCGTCGGGGCCGAGCCATCGTGCAGGGCACTGAGCGTCTTGGCCAACCGCACGGCCTCGATGACCTCGGCGGTGCTGCGGTGCGTGCCGGCTTCGCGCAGCTTGCGGACGACGTGGGATAAGTACTGCATGGGAAGTTCTTCCAACCCGCCCTTGTGGAGCGCCTCCCAGAACAGCTCGAAGTAGGCGGGCGCGTGGTTGCCGGCGCCGTAACCCGATTGCGACGAGAGACGAAAGTAGGAATACGGCATGAGGGTGAGCTTCGACCCGCGCCGCGGCAGCCGGGCCAGTTCGTCGTCGTTCATGGCCGGGTAGTCGCCGGTCAGCACGGGCGCGTGGAAGGCACCGACGACGGCGACGATCTGTTCGGGTTTGACTTTCTGCGCGAGCACCGCCTCGATGCGTCGGCGCATGTAGGCTTCGCGGATCAGGTTCTCGGCCCGCCAACTCGGCGCGTCGGTCTCCTCGCGGAGTTGGGTGCCGAGTTCGTGGGCGGCTCGCCGGTAGCTGTCCGCATTCAGGTTGTGCTCGAACGCGCGTTCCCAGTACGAATCGTAGTCCGGCTCGTTGTTGGCCTCGGCCAAACGCTCGCTGATGCTGCGCTCGGGTTCCGGGCGCCAGTCGCCGCCGGGCGGCGGGGCTTCGGGTTCTCCCTCCTCAGCGCCCACGTCGCCTTCAGCTTCATCGTCGGCGCGATGTTCCGCCTCGGCGATGCGGCGTTGCATCTCGGCATCCTGGAGTCCGAGAAAAACATCCGAGGGCAGGTCGATGAACTCGACGCGGGCATTGTTCTCCTTGGCCCAGATCAGCGCCTGATATTCCGGGCAGTAGGTTGCCAGCGGGTAGACGAGCGTGCGGACGGGGACGCTGTCCGTATAGGCCAGGATCGCGATCGGCGGCTTGGTCCCTTTGCGGGTCATGTCCGCAATCAGGGCATTCGCATCGGCCAAACCTTCGATGAGGACGACCTTGGGTCGGCGTTCATCCAACAGCGCGCGAAGGTGCCAGGCGGCGCCGGGGGAGAGGTGCCTGACGCCAAAGACGGGAATCGACCAGTTCACGAGTTGTGCTCCGTGCAGGCCGTGAACAAAGCCCGCCATTCGGAGCCGCGCTTCTTGAGAATGTTGGTGAGGTACTCGGCCCAGACGACCTTATCCTTCTCCTCGTCCTTGACGATGGCCCCCTGCAGGCCGGCGGCGAGATCGTGGGCGGTGACTTCGCCCGTGCCGAAATTGCCGGCGAGCGCCATGCCGTTGGCCAGCACCGAGATCGCCTCGGCGGTCGAGAGCACACCCGACGGGACCTTCAATTTGTTCTTGCCGTCGAGCGTTTGCCCGGCGCGGAGTTCGCGGAAGATGGTGACGATCTGGGCGACTGCGTCCTCGGCCGGGGGTGCGGCCTTGAGTTCGAGATTGGTGCCGAGTTCCTTCACGCGCTTGCGGACGATCTCGACTTCGCTTTCCAACGTCGCCGGTGTGGGCAGCACGACCATGTTGAAGCGGCGCTTCAGCGCCGCGGACATATCGTTGACGCCGCGATCGCGGGTGTTGGCGGTGGCGATGATCGAGAAGCCCTTGGCCGCGGGCATCTCGGTCGCGAGTTCCGGGATGCTGATCCGCTTCTCGGACAACAGCGAAATCAGCGCGTCCTGCACTTCCGCCGCACAGCGGGTAATCTCCTCGAAGCGGGCGAGCGTGCCGGCTTCCATAGCGCGATAAACGGGGGACTTGATGATCGCCTCGGGCGACGGCCCGCGGGCGATGAGCATCGCGTAGTTCCAGGTGTAGCGGATTTGTTCCTCGGTCGTGCCGGCGGTCCCCTGCACCACGAGTGTGGAGTCCCCCGTGATCGCCGCGGCGAGGTGTTCGCTGAGCCAGGACTTGGCGGTGCCCGGCTCGCCCAACAACAACAACGCTCGATCGGTGACGAGGGTGCTGATCGCAATCTCCACCAGCCGCTTGTGGCCGATGTACTTCGGCGTGATCGCCATCGACCCCGCCTTGCCGCCGCCGATGTATGTGGCAACCGCCCGGGCACTCATCCGCCAGCCGGGCGGCTTGGGGAACGTGTCTTCCCGAATGATCTGCTCCAGTTCCTCGGCATACATCACCTCCGCCGGGGCACGGAGCATGGTACTCGCGGAAACCGGCAAACCGGGCGTGTCGTCGGGTTTCTTTTTGGCCATGGTTTCGGTCTCCTGATTTGGGCGAGCGGCGGGTGGTAACCCGCCGAGTCTGAACTTTAAGTTTATGGTGGAAATCGCGTTGGTGCGGACGTTCGAGCGGCGCAGCAGACTCCGCCGGTTACCACCGGCGGCTCGCCGTTGATTGCATACCGCATTTATGCGCCGTGCTGGGCGAGCGGCGGGTGGTAACCCGCCGAGTCTTCCTTG
>Ga0105047_10007484_pt1 | contig 18391 bp, 16 predicted proteins | sample MAT04_FD_78384 | JGI IMG/M metagenome (GOLD analysis project Ga0105047, IMG submission 78384) | Freshwater microbial communities from Lake Fryxell liftoff mats and glacier meltwater in Antarctica - MAT-04 (megahit assembly) | ecosystem: Environmental > Aquatic > Freshwater > Ice > Liftoff... | reverse complement strand
TCATTTGTGCAGCTGGTGGCTTCGGGGCGACTGGTCCGGTTGATGCGAGCGATCCGACTGCTTGGCACAAACAGTTTCTGATCAATCTCGATACTGCCTACGCGACCACTCGCGCCTTTCTGCCCGCGCTGCGAAGTGGTGGCGGGTCGCTGGTGTATTTCGTGTCAACGGCGTCATTGCCCGGCGGAAAACCCGCAGGACTCGCGGCGTACACCGCGGCGAAGAGCGGAGTGATTGCGTTGATGAATGCCGTGGCCGCGGATGAAGTCGATCACGGGGTGCGTGCAAATGCCGTTGCGCCGGTGGCGATTCGCACCGCAGCAAACCTCGCCGATCTCAGCGACAAAACGAAGTACGTTGAGCGTGAGTCGGTGGCGGAGGTCGTCGCGTTTCTCGCGAGCGGAGCCGCGCGGAATGTCACTGGGCAGGTGATTCGTCTCACGTAACGTGGCTTGAGGCGGAAAACTGCGACCGCAAATGCCGCTACCTTACACCGATTTTTTCGGACACACAGAGGTACACGGATTAACAGCAACGAGTCCAGCATCTGTAGGTGCAACAGCAACAGGAACTATAACTGTGCCGGTAACAGCAATTGCAACTGCAATAGAACGGATGTAAACGGATTAAACCGATAAGACGGATTTGCTCCGTGTGCGCTTTAAGATTTGTGCAATCCGGCACGGCTGTTTTTTTGGAAAACTGCGTGCACGTTTACGGGTGACTTTGCGCACCGAATTCAGAAGAGCATACCAATTGTTTTTTGCGCAGTACCAGGCATCCCTCAGGCAGTTTCAGAAAGAAAGCAAAGCGACGAACTGGGCGAATGTCCCCGCAGCGCGCAGGGGCGATTTATCCGCTTAATCCGCTGACTCCGTTTAAATCCGTTCTATTGCAGTGGTTGTTCGGCAGTGGTTGTTCGGCAGTGGTTGTTTCGCAGTTGCTGCCAACCCGTTCACTCCGTGCCAGCCGCAAGCCCGTGTCAGCAAGGTCGGTGTTCGTAGTGCTCCGCCGTCACCCGAAGATCAACCGACTGGCCCCCGAGAAGACATACTGGATTGGCTCAGCCCCCTTCCGCGATTGCGCTATCACGTACCCGTGACGAATCAAGTACCCAAGCGCCGTCGACACACGGCCTTGCGAGAGCTTCCACAGCTTGCCTAGCGATGCCTGCGTTTGCGCGACTCCCGACGCGGTGGTGCCCCACTTCGTGAGTTGCTCAATCCGCGCAGGCTCTGAAAGTGCGTTGAGCTCGCCTTGATACCGGTGTTGTAACACCGCGCGCAGTTCGGCCAGCGTGAGTGCACGCGCGGGTGTTTCCTCCAGGCCAATCAGCAATCCGACGCCGTCGTCCAGCGCTTTGAGCAAACCACGAAGATCGCCGCGAAAGAAGTCGTACAACACGGCAACAGCCGTGGGCTCAACCGGCGCAATGGCCGCTGTTTTTGGGTTAACTCGCAGATGGTTGTATCGCGCCTGCAGTAATTGCATGACCTCGTCCGCACCGAGCGGCGGGAGCAGTAGCGTACTGACAATACTGCGTATCTGCGCGTGCGTGTTCACGGCGAGGTTCACGGAGTCGGTCGTTCCGACAATGACGTAGTGAAGTCCGTTGTGCAGCAGCATGACGTCGCGAAGCGCGCGAAGCGTTTCGGCCGCCTGCGTCGCGTCGGACTCACTCAGATTTTCCAGATTGTTCAGGTGCAGCAGCACACCCCGCGCGTCCGAACCTTGAACCATCCGGACGAGATCTCGCATGACGCGAGGACCATCGATCATCATGTCTTTCGGAATGATCACGCTCGTGCTGCGACTGCCGCCTATCCCTCCGAGGCCCGGGAGCGACACAGATACTCCGCCCGAAGTGAGTCTGGTGGCGCGCACCAAAACCCTGGCGTCTGCCATGGCCGGGTTGCTCGCGGTCTGCGACCGATTCGCCAGAATAGTGTCATAGAGGACACCAAGGACACGTCCGAACAGCGCCTCTGGCGTATCGCCGGGCAGGATCGGGACATAGCTGTCGGTGGCGAAGTAGCCACTGGCCACTGCCAGCGCCTTCAACTCCTTCACCAGTGTTGTCTTCCCAACACCGGGGGCTCCCGCGATCGCCTGCACCGAGGCGTTCTGTCCAGCCCCGTGAATGATGGCTTGCAGTTGCTTCAGCTCGCGCGCTCGGCCCACAAATAGGCTGAGCGGTCTGGGCGTCTGCTCGCCCGATTCAAGTGGCTGCTGGAAGAAAGGAGAGTGGACGAGGTTGTACACGTTCCACGGAGTGGGTAGAGATTCTTTCATCCCGGTTTATTCGTTGTGGTGGAGATATAGCAGATATTCGTACAGTATCTGCAATTTGAAGGATATACCACGAATTGGGGAGATTTTCATACATCTCAATTGGCAGATAGTTAGTAGTTATCTGCATATGAGCAAATACACAATTTATATTTGCTGCGGGGGGAGTCCAGCGAATACACATCAGCCAATGGCCGTCGCACGCGAATCCAGGCAACCACCTAGCGTAACTCGCAGCTCCAGAGCACGTTACACCACGTGACTCTGGCCGCAAAACGGCGTCCGGCCGTGCGAGGCGTGGTGCTCGATCGTTCTCTCGAAGCCCTGCCTCTATTCCGCCTGAGTGATTCGGCGGAAGACTCGCCCGTCTCGTACACCACCGAGAATGGCGGGCGCTGGCGCGTCATCCCACCTCCCGGCGATCGCCTCCCCGGCACCTTCGACCAGGATGTCTACGTCGAAGTCCTGCACCGCTACCATGAATCCGGCGACCCCGCCGACGGCGCGATCACCTTCACGCTGCATTCGTTCCTGCGAAGCATGGGACGTCGCGCCGACGGTCGCACCTACGAGCAGCTCCGCGGCGCCCTGACCCGCCTCGAACGCACGGTGCTCGAGTCCATTGGCGCCTACTGGTCCGCCAATACCGGCGAGGAAGAAATCAGCTTCTCGCTGTTCAGCACCGTGCAGGTCCAGCGTCGACGTGTTGCCGACCGTGAGCAACTTCATCTCTTTGGCAACCTGACCGCCGGCGAACCCGGCGACGCCCGCGTGGTCATTTCGCCCACGATCCGCGCCAACCTGAACGCCCGCCACGCCATCACCCTCTCGGCCGCCCGGTACCACGCCCTGTCGTCTCCAGTGGCGCGTCGACTCTACCGCCTGCTGGAAGTCGCGCGGGCCGAGGGCCGCGTCTCGTGGCGAGTGCCGCTGGAGCGTCTGGCGGAGCAACTGCCGCTGTCACAGCGCTACCCGTCCCATTTACAGCGCGTATTGCAACCCGCGCATGAAATGTTGCTGAGCGCGGGGCTGTTGCGGGACGTGGGTATTAAGCAGTATGAAAGGGTGTGGCAGGTAGACTACGTACTGGGGTCTCGGCCTCGCGAGGAGTCCTAGAGTACAGCCTGCAGCGCAGACGGCACGGCTCGCGTACAAGTTGGATCCGAATGCGATCCCTGTGTGATCGCTTCGAAACGGTGACTATTTCCCGGGGTAAGACATCCTCTGAAAAGAGTCGCTCGTAAAAGAAGGCGAACAAACCCTGGTCTTATCCCTCCCTTTGTGAGACGCGCCGCATGATTCGCTCCAAAAAGATCGCCTTGGTCGGCATCGTACTTCTCCCTGTCCTTGGCGGCGCCTTCGCGCTTCAGTCGCGGTCGACACGGGACGGCAGCCAGCTTCTGGGCCAGGTACTGCAGCTCGTCGACAAACGGTATGTTGATACGCTTGACCAGCAGGCTCTGTACGAGAAAGCCGCGCGCGGTCTCGTCGCGCAACTCAACGATCCCTACAGCGAACTTTTCTCTCCCAAACAGCTGGAAGAGTTCTCGCGCACTACAAACGGTCGGTACGCTGGGTTGGGCATGGAGATTTCTCCGCTCAACGGCTACGTGACCATTGGTAAAGTCTTTCACAACACACCCGCCGAAAAAGGTGGCGTGCTGGAAGGCGACAAGATCAGCCTGATCGACACCGTCAATGCCCGGGGGATGAGCTCCGCACAGGTGCAGAACCTGCTGCTCGGCGAGCCCGGTACGATGGTCAACGTCACGTTCATTCGCCCAGGCGTTGCGCAGCCGCTCAAGCTCAACTTCAAGCGCGCGGTCGTGCACGTGCCGGCCGTGCCGGTCGCGTTCATGGCGGATGACCGTGTCGGTTACGTCAAAGTCGACAAGTTCAGCGAGGCGACATCAGCCGAAGTTGACAGCAGCGTCAAGTTCCTGGCCACCAAGGGCGCGAAGGGCGTCATCATCGACCTGCGCGGCAACGGTGGTGGTATCCTCGATGAAGCCTTCAGCATGAGCAACATCTTTCTGCCGAAAGGCAAAGAGCTGCTCAGCGTTCGCGGTCGCGGAGAATTTCAGCGGTATGTGGCCGAATCCAATCCAACAGCCCCCGATATCCCGTTGGTCGTGATGGTCGACGGCGGCACCGCATCGGCCTCTGAAATCGTGGCTGGCGCTTTACAGGATTACGATCGTGCGCTCATTCTGGGTCAGACCTCGTTTGGAAAAGGCCTCGTGCAGAGCGTGTACAATCTTGATGGTGGCTACGCCCTCAAGATCACGTCCGGCAAGTGGTATACGCCGTCCGGCCGCTCGATTCAGAAAGAACGGAAGTTCATTGACGGTCAGTTCGTCGAAGTCACGCCCGATTCCATGGAAACCGATTCGGCGCGCAAGGCTCGTCCGATCTTCAAGTCGGAAAGTGGCCGCGTCGTGTACGGTGGTGGCGCGATCACACCCGACGTGATGGTTCCGTATGACACCGTCACCACGGCCGAATTCACCCTGGCACGCGCGCTCCTCAGCAAGCGCACGGAGATGGAGAATGCGGTATCAGGCTTCGCCCTCGAACAGCGTGGCAAGGTCAAGTCCGACTTCAAAGTCACGCAGGAGTGGCGCAACGAAATCTTCACGCGACTCACTGCGCAGGGCGTGAAGCTTGACCGGGCCATGTACGACGCGGGCGTATCCTGGCTGGACCGCACGATTGAGAATCGCGTGGCGCGCTCGTCGTTCGGTGACAGCTCGGTAATCCGTCATATAATCCCGTCCGACAATCAGATGCTCAAGGCACTGGCGCTGCTTCGCGCCAGCAACACGCAGAAGGAAGTATTCGTCGCAGCGGCCAACGACGCGAAGCGGACCGCCGCGGCCCCAGTGAAGAAGGGCCCGAACTGAGCGGCAGGCTTGGGCGATTGCGTGACGATACGGATAGCCACACGTGAGGGGTCGCGGTTCGCCGCAGCTCTATGCGCACAACGATCCGACTTCCTGGTTTCCGCATTCGCACTCGTTGCGACTGCGTGCAACTCCAAAATACGCAGCCTCGAAAACAACTCTGGCGCGGCAGGCGCGGTCAACAAAACGCTGCCTGGTGAATGCACTTGACAATCCAATATATTCGTCGTAGGATCTTCCAACAGACATTTCACCTTTGTCAAGGAACTGAACATGTTGAAAAAGCCTTTGTTGGCAGTATTCGCCCTCGCCGTCTTGTTCACTCCCGTATCATCTAGGGCTGCGGTTAGCGTAACTGAAATCAAGAAAAGTTGCTCTCTGATCGAGGGTTGTGAGTGTATACATCGGCAGTTTTCCGACGATTGCACTGTTCCTGACTATTACTGCAGGTACGTGGGCGAGTAACTTCGTGCGCTTCGCATATCATATCAGCGCGTTGTTCGCGGGAGTGTACCTCGCGAGCAGCGCTGTTGCGCAGAACAACATTCTACCGGTGAGTGTTCAGCTCAATGCAGCCGCGATCCAGCCGGAGCGCGGCTTTTCGGGGGTGATCGGCGCAGCGTTTCTGCCTGACGGACACATCGTTGTTGGAGACGCCGGAAAGAGCGCGATACACCGCTTTGATGCGAATGGGAAATATTTGGGAAGTGTAGGAAGACGCGGGAAGGGCCCCGGCGAATTTGAAGATTTGAATTGGCTGGTGAGCTGCAGTGATGGCTCAGTGTTGGCATTTGACGCAAGCCTATATCGGATCAACGTGTTTGATCAGCGAGGTGTCTTCAAAACTTCCTTCGTTCCACCCACATGGTTTCAGTTCGATTCAGTGCTGTCATGTGACGAACCGAGAACTGCGGTTCTGCTCCAGAAAAACCCGCGAGCCAAGCCAGCTCAACGGGGAAGATCTGTCATATACCCGGCAGCGATCGTGAAAATAAAGTGGGCGGAGAAAGGCCTAGACACACTGATAACACTCAGCGGTAGCGAATTCTTTTTCGCCAAAGTGCGTGGCTATGTTGATCTTCCACTTGGACAACGCGCCATTGCTGCTGCTTCAGGTGGGTACATAGCTGCCGGTGTTTCAAACGAGACCGCTCTATTATTTTTTCGTCCGAATGGAAAGCCGGCGGACACGCTGACAATCAATGGCTTGCGAAAACGCACCAGTGCGATCGATTGGCAGAAGGCGAAGATTGATCGGTTGAAGTTATTGCACGAGAAAGGTGCGTACGAGAGAGTTCGCCAGGTTCTTGAAGAAGCTGAACCACCGACAACGCTCCCGCTATTTGACGCGATATTTGTAGACCGATTTACCGCATCCGCGTGGATCAGGCTCTTCACTAATAGTCAACGAGCTGAATGGATCCGACTCAATCCATCAGCAAGCGGTCGAAAGCGATTCTTACTTCCGGAAAATGTAGAGGTGATTGCAGTCAGCGCAGAGAAACTGCTCGGGCTGCAACGCAGTGAAGATGGAAACGAACAGCTGATTCTGTTTACTTTTACTCGATAGTTCGCGATTGCAGCAACGTTCATTCCGTCGCGAATCAAATAGAAACGTGACGCGCGCGGCAAGTGCGAGGAGCAAAAAATTACTCCGTAACTGGAGCGGGCGATTCCGTTGCAAAGTTCGCAGCGTTGTATACCTATAGCTCCCGACCTGGGCGATCGTGACCTATCGTTTGGTGAGTCAACCCGCGCGCGCAGGTCCAACGGTAATCCCCCCGTAAAAGAGTGGTCGCCAAAAGTGGAATTTTCTCGTAGTCTTTCTCGAGAAGGTTCTCATGAAAAAGTCACGCTTTACGGACAGCCAGATCATGGCGGTGTTGAAGGAAGCCGAGGCCGGTGTTGCGGCGCCGGAGCTCTGCCGGACGCACGGCATTAGCACGGCGACATTTTATAAGTGGCGCACCAAGTTTGGTGACATGGATGTGCCGATGGTGGCGCGGATGAAGGAGCTGGAGGACGAAAATCGGCGGCTCAAAAAGATGTACGCCGAAGCGCAGTTGAGTCCCGATCTGCTGCGCGAGGCCCTCGCAAAAAAATGGTGAGGCCATCGCAGCGCCGGGAGATGGCCCAGCACGCGGTCCAGACGCAGCGCACCAGCATTCGCCATGCCTGTTCGACGTTTGCCCTCAGCGAGACGTGTTATCGCTACACGGCCAAACGTGCGCCCGAGAACGACACGATTGCCGACTGGTTAGAGCGGCTCACGACCGCGTATCGCACGTGGGGCTTTGGCTTGTGCTATCTATACTTGCGGAACGTCAAACACTTCGCCTGGAATCACAAACGCGTGTATCGCATTTATCGCGAGCTCGAGCTCAATTTGCGGATCAAGCCCAGGCGTCGCTTGACGCGCGAAGCACCGCAGCCGCTCACGGTGTCAATGACAAGTAACGATACGTGGTCGATGGACTTCATGCACGACCAACTGCAAGACGGGCGTGCGTTTCGGTTGTTCAACGTCATCGATGACTGGAATCGCGAAGGCTTGACGATTGACGTCGATTTCTCGCTCCCCGCCGCGCGTGTCATTCGCGCGCTGGACCAGCTCATTGCGTGGCGCGGATCGCCACGCGCCATTCGGTGTGACAACGGGCCCGAGTACGTCAGCCGCGCGTTGCAGCAGTGGGCCAAGGCGCGCGGTATTCAGCTGTTATTCATGCAACCCGGCAAGCCGCAACAGAACGCGTATGTCGAACGCTTCAATCGCACGGTACGTTACGACTGGTTAGCCCCCACGCTCTTTACCTCCATTGCCGACGTGCAGGATGTGGCGACGCGCTGGCTCTGGACCTACAATAACGAACGGCCCAACATGGCCCTAGGCGGCATCACCCCACAACAGAAATTCAAGCAGGTCGCATAGTTCTACTTCTGACGCCCATTGAAAGTGGGGGGATTACCGAGCGACGCGGGCCGGTGGCTGTGGGTCTGGAGACACTCGTGCATCTGAAGGGACATTCTTTTCGTGAGGCGGCTGCCATCCTCCGGTCCCGTTGGAAAGTCAACATCACTGATCAGCAATTGAGTACACTGCTGCGCGATCTCCCTCGTCGACTGCCGATGCGGCCCGTGCAGGTCGCCGAGGCCGCGCTTCGGAGCACTCCGTCTGTTGATGATTCTGCGGCGGCGGTCATTAATGGCGAAACAACGGACGTTCGGCGCAATGTGCAGCGTATACTGGAAGCATCGATCGAGGCGCTTCCGGTTGAGGAAAGAGTGTTGCTCAAACTCCGGTTCTGGGAGGATGCGAGCATCGCCGATGCCGCACGTATTTTGGGTGTCCAACAGCGGCCACTGTATCGTCGCATCGAGAAGCTTTTGACCGTCCTCCGGGAACGTCTTCACAGCCAGGGCGTAAGCGTTGAACAGATACGCGAGCTCACCGGAGGGACTGCCCGATGACCATTCAGCCGGATCTGATCGCAAAACTGCTCGATGGCCGGGCCACTGCGCGCGAGCGCGCGGAAGTGTTGGCGGCGGCGGACCAGTCGCGTGAATTGTTGACGCTCCTGGCAGATTCTGCAGCGGCGGCGAATGAAGTTCGAGTAAAATCACTAAGCGACGTCCGCACAAAGCGCGATTCCACCTTCATTCCTCTTGCTTTGGCAGCGAGCGCCATGCTTGCCGTGTCGTTCGGACTCTACAGGCGAGAACGCGCCGACCTTCCGCCAATTCCGACGGCAATTGTAGCGACGCCGCCAACACTGGGTGCAACTAGTGTAGCGTCCCATAAGTAACTGATATATATTAGAGTATCTATTTTCTACGAGGAATGAATGCGAAAGGGACGTCCGACATTTGTCATTACCCTGTCTGAGACGGAGCGCGCGCAGTTGCGCGTGCTCGCGAAGTCGCGCGCCATGTCGGCGGGATTAGTGCGGCGCGCGCGGGTGATTCTCCTGGCCGCCGACGGGATACCGCAGTCGGTGATTGCCGAGCGCATCGTGCTCACCCCCGCGATGGTCGGACACTGGCGCCGGCGCTGGCGGGATCACGGGATGGCGGGGCTGTATGATGCGCCGCGGAGTGGACGTCCGCGCACGCATGATGACGAGGCGGTATCGCAGCTCCTGCACACCGTGTTGCGTACGAAGCCGAAAGCGGCGACGCACTGGTCGGTGCGCCTGGTGGCGGACGAAACCGGCATCAGCAAAAGCACGGTGCAGCGCTACTTCGCGTTGTTTGGGTTACAACCGCATCGCACGGCGTCCTTCAAGTTGTCGACCGATCCGTTCTTCGTGGAGAAAGTGCGCGACATTGTCGGCCTGTACTTGAATCCGCCGGATCACGCCCTCGTGTTGTGTGTCGACGAGAAGAGTCAGATTCAGGCGCTCGAGCGCACGCAACCGATGCTTCCCCTGGGCCTCGGCTATCTCGAAGGGATCACGCACGACGATATCCGCCATGGCACGACGACGCTGTTTGCGGCGCTCAACATTCAATCGGGCGACGTGCTCGCGCAATGCAAACCGCGTCACCGCCATCAGGAGTTCCTGGGTTTTCTGCACCACATCGACGCGAATGTCCCCGCGACGCTCGACATCCACTTGGTCGTCGACAATTACGCGACGCACAAACATGCGAAGGTAAAAGCGTGGCTGGCGAAGCATCCGCGCTATCACATGCACTACACGCCCACCTACAGTAGCTGGCGCAATCAAGTCGAGCGCTGGTTTGGGCTGCTCACGCAGCGCGCCATCAAACGCGGTTCCGATCGCACGGTGCGGCAACTGATCCAACGCATCGAACGCTTTGTCACGCAGTACAACACCACGAGTCGTCCGTTCAAATGGACCGCCACCGCCGACTCCATCCTACAAAAACTCAACCGACTTCTGACACAAATCTCTGGGACATCACACTAGGGCTGGAGTAACAATCACCGCAACTCGAGGTCTGGCCGCGGAAGATCGGATTACGCAATCCGTCATCATCGGCGCTCGTATCATCGACTACATCGCACTCGCTGGCGATTCCGCGCGCGGTACGGTGGCGGCCGAAATAGTCGGGGCCTTGCGTGGTATTCCGGGCGGCACGGTGGTCGCAGACCGTTTCCGAAGCAATGAAGTAATGTCACCAGAAGTTATCAGCGCCATCGAGGGTGTTGTGCATCTCCCTACGTTCCGTGCAGCAGGTTGGGCCGAAGTGGCGCGTTTGTCGGCGCTACGTGGCGAGCGGCCCGATGTCGCCGGGTTGCGCGACAGTATCGTGCGAATCGGCAACAACGAATCGTTGTCACGTGAAGCTCGCTTGCTTGCGCGTCAGATATCGAAAGTATTGCAAGCCGACAGCGGACTGGAGTCCTTGCCAAATCTTGCGGCACGACTGATGACCGCGCTCGCGAAACAGCAATAGGCGGCCGAGCACTACCGGTCGAGATTCGCCTCTGGCGTTCAGATAGGAGCGCCGTGCTCGTGCACTGTAATTCCGTTTACTCGAGCATCAGTTCGTCCCTGACGCTGAAGAGCGCTACGCGTTCTTCGTACAGTGGCCGCACGCTCGGACTTGGCAATCCCAATGACGAATATCAAAGTTGTGGCAAACCACATGTCGGTTTTCTGCAAGAAAGTGAACCCGTCGGTCGTAGGTAGACCAGATCAAGCAATACCATTACAGGCATGGAACATGGTGATGCGGCAAGCAAGAGGAAACGCTTAAGCATAGATGGTGAGTGTAAAATCTGTGTGAATCGCCCCGGGATTCCCGGAGACTCCACAGTGTGAGGTTGGAGTCATGGCAAAGCGATCACGGTATTCTCCTGACACTCGCGAGCGCGCGATTCGGCTAGTGTATGAACAAGAGAAAGCCCACCGGTCTCAGTGGGCGGCGATTGAGTCGATCGCCGAGAAGGTCGGGTGCGCGCCCCAGACGCTGCAGAATTGGATCAAGCAGCGCGAAGTGGATGCGGGGACGCGGGCGGGGGTGTCGACGGACGAACAAGCCCGCGTGAACGCCTTGGAACGCGAGAATCGGGAACTGCGCCGCGCGAATGAAATCTTGCGCAAGGCGGTCGCGTATTTTGCCCAGGCGGAGCTCGACCGCCGCGGGACGTGATGGTGGCGTTTATTGACGCGCATCGTGGCGCGTATGGAGTCGAGTCAATTTGTGCGGTGCTGCCGATTGCTCCATCGACTTATTACGAACAGAAGGCGCGACAGGCGTGTCCGGAGCGTGTGCCGAAACGCCAGCAGCGTGATGCACAATTGCGAGGCGACATCGCGCGCGTGTGGTACGCGAATCATCGGGCGTACGGCGCGAAAAAAGTGTGGAAGCAATTGCGACGTGAACAGCTCGTGGTCGCGCGCTGCACGGTCGCCCGCCTCATGCACGCGATGGGCCTGCGCGGCGTCGTGCGCGGACGACGCGTGGTGACGACGATCCCCGACGAATCCGCGGCGCGGCCGCGCGATCTCGTGCAACGGAACTTTACGGCGACGCGCCCGAATCAACTGTGGGTGTCGGACTTTACGTACGTGACGACGTGGCGCGGCTTCGTGTACGTCGCGTTCGTCATCGACGTGTTCGCACGGCGGATTGTCGGCTGGCGTGCCAGCACCTCGATGCGAAGTGATCTCGCGCTCGATGCCTTAGAACAAGCGCTCTATGATCGAGAAACCGACGCCCCACTCGTCCATCATAGTGACAGCGGCGTGCAACCTATCCATTCGCTACACCGAGCGCTTAGCCGAGGCCGGCATCGAACCGTCGGTCGGCAGTCGCGGCGATTCATACGACAACGCGCTCGCGGAATCACTCATCGGCTTGTACAAAACGGAAGTCATTTACAAAGACGGTCCGTGGAAATCCTTGGAGCACCTCGAATATGCGACGCTCGAATGGGTGAGCTGGTTTAACACGCACCGCCTGCTCGAACCAATCGGCTACTTACCCCCCGCGGAGTACGAAGCGCAGTATTATGCACACACGAATTCGGACTTCGCCGAACTTGTACTCAAATAACAATGTCTCCGGAAAACGCGGGGCGATTCAGTGTCCATCAAAACGGGACAAGTTTAGACCTGCGGTCAGGACGATCTCCTGACCGCAAATCGCCGACACAACTCCGAAACTATTGTTGAAATTTAATGTCCAGTTGCTGCGTTGGGGGAGATTCAATGTTGCTGCTAAAGGTCAGGACCTTGTTGGACCTAACCGTTCCAGCAGCGCTATTGGCATTCGGCCCCTTCAGCAGTTGCGCTGAGACCTCAACACGAACGGTGTCGGGAATTGTAGGATTGCCAACTTGATACATCCGTAAGACATCGGCAGTGTACCGTCCTGCGCTGTTCGTGACAGCCTGCCCGCCTGCGTAACCTGCACTGTTAGGGAGCACGATAAAAACTCGAACGGAATCAAGTCCTGTACCGTTAGCGTCCGTGACTATACCCGAAACACGGGAGATAGCTATGGTTGTGAAAGGCGCGGTGTTTTGCACGCTGTTGCTTGAGCAAGAGAATGCACCAAAGCCGATACCGATCGACATGAGGACGACGGATGGTTTCATCACTCCCTCCTAAATTCCGTATAGGTTATATTTCCAAAGCGCTCGAAAATCTGTGAGATTCGGTAGCGTCGGGGGTGACCCGAAGTCCCACGTAAGTGCAGCACCATATGTGCCCCAGTCAGAAGTTTGATAATTTACCGGTGAAGTAGGAGCAGCGAATTTTGCTGAGTTCACAACGCCTTCCATACAATAAATGATCTGATCCGAATGCGTAAGCAACGCGCTATTGGGGCTATGCACGTAACATTGACGCATAACGTCGGCAACAGCAGAACCACCCATGGCAACTGCGTCATCATCACCGCTTGGACTGTCGACAAGATCCCAAAACATTGACGCCAAGACGGATTCCCAGAGAAGGCCTTGGCCCGAGTAACGATTGGGACTGCTTTCCACGTAAGATGGAAGAATGAAGTCCTGTGCAGGATTTGTTCGTTGTAGCCAAGCGGAGAAGAAGTCTGCAAATCCTTCGACATATGCGCAAGAAGACGTGTTTGCTGCAGAATACGAATGCGTTCCGCCACAGGTATACGTCGATGCCCAATGATCAATCGATGTCCAGTGATAAGCATGTCCGAACTCATGCACAATTGTAAAGTCGCCGTAGCCCATCCAAACAACATTCGAAGTAATCATGCGAATGATATTCTGGCCCGACGCGTTTACATCAAAAAATGCGGTGGTCTCAACGCCACTGGGATCGTAGGCATAGTCGATCGAACCGCGCATACGACCGAACTCGAAATACGCGTTTGGATACGCCCACTGTTGAAAATGTTTGTAAATCTTGGCTGTTTCATCAGAAGCAACGTACATGCTATCAAGTGTGTTCGCCGGAATTGTGATCGGTGTTGATATCGCCGCCGCGTAATGCGTAGCAGTACCTCCTGAAATACTGCCGGTATGCGCGCCATTCATCATTCGGATAGTTGCTGACTGAAGAGTCAGGTTCCCCTGCAGAGTAGTGCTTCCGGCCGGACATATGATGTTGAAATTTCCATTCGGGTCCGTATATCGCTGAACGACGAGAACAACGCTAGATCCGTTTTTGCAACTGCCGTTGAAGTTGCCATACTCCAACCCACGCCGCACTTGAGAAACCGAATCGTGTGGAATCCACGAGAGATTGAGAGACATTACTGGATCAACCATCAAGCGGGCGCTATTGGGGATACTGGCTGACGGAGTAGAGGCCTGCTGAATGTCTGGGGTAGCGACGAATTCGCCGACTGTACCGTGGCGCAATCTTTGACCAGATCGAATCGCGCCTTCCACTATTTTGGCATCATACTCCGTGTCGACTCGACCACCAGTGCTATCAATTAGAACCCACAAATTTGAGTGTGCGGATGTCAGCAGCACACTGTCGCCGACCATCGCTTTGACTGGCTTCACCATGACATCTGCTGTAAGCGCATAATATCCTGGCTTGTCGTAAACGAGAACGTCACTCCGCCTGTTGCTACCAACTACAACGGGCGATGCCCATACGACTGCTCGATCTGAAGACTTGCCTTCGACTCTGCCGCCTTCCGCCCTGAATTGGCCCTGGCTACTGAGGACTTCATGCCGACCTATCACTTCCGTCGTTACCTGAATCGATGTGCCCGGACGGAATTCCCCGGCGGCTGTCATCTTCAAAACAGCAGCCTTTGTAACTGCGCGTGACGCAGTATGTCCGCTAAAAGGCATGGTTGAGTCTTGTGCTGTTTTTGATGAAACCGTCGCGCTAACAGGGGTTTGCACTGAAGTCAGTGCTTCCGGATCTGAGCAACCGGTTACACCAAACGTTATTGCTATCAAAGCCAGCGCCGCCTTCTTTTTACTGAACATGTCTATTTCATCCATTCAGAGGGTTAAGCCAACATCTATCAGTTGAGTGTGGATAAAAACATTAATGTGATGTTAACCCGCGAATTGCAAGTGACAAGGAGCACACATGGTTATTAAACGATTGACGTCCGGTTGCGGACTGCTTGAGGATATGGGGCCTGTCCCAGGTCTAGTTGAAATTCGGGTGGTGCCTCCATGTTCAAGCGTTGATCCGGCCAAGGATTTTCGCTCAAAGACAGAGGACACCACCCATGCGAAGAGTACGAAAGGCGCCGACCGCGCACCAGTCAGCGACCGTCGCGGACGCTCAAGTCCCGTTGCCGATTGATGACGGCACGGTCTTGCTGTCCATGATTCAAGCGTTGATTCCGTTGGGCCTCAAAGCCGTCGAGGAGGCGCTACAGCGCGATGTCACCGCACTGGCCGGCGCGCGGTATGCGCACGGCGACGGGACGCCCGGTGTTGCACGCTGGGGCCAGCAGCGCGGCTCGATCTATCTCGCGGACCAGAAAATTCCGATCACCGTGCCGCGCGTGCGGGATCTCCACGCGGGCACGGAGCTGCCGCTCGCGACGTATGCGCAGTTGCAGGCCCCGCGGGCGCACGACGTGGGGCTGTTCCGTCGCGTGCTCGCGGGCGTCTCGACGCGCGAATACGAAGCGGCCGCCGAAGAGGTGCCCGAGGCTTTCGGGATCGCCAAATCGAGCGTGTCGCGGCGCTTCATTCGCGCGAGTGCCGACGCGCTGCGGCAATTCCACACGCGCCGCCACGATGATCGCGAGTGGCTGGTGTTGTTGCTCGATGGCAAGACGTTTGCCGAGGACCAGGTCGTCATCGCGTTGGGCGTGACGACCGACGGCGAGAAGCGGGTGCTGGGACTCGTGCAAACGGCGACGGAAAACAAGAAGACGTGTGCCGCCTTCGTGCGCGAACTCGTCGAGCGCGGCTTTGCCGCGCCGAAGGGACTGCTCGTCGTATTAGACGGCGCGAAAGGCCTGCGCGCGGCGGTGCGCGACGTATTCGGTGACGACGTGGCCGTGCAGCGCTGTCAGTGGCACAAACGCGAAAACGTACTGAGCTATCTCCCCAAATCGCGACACGCCGGCTGGCGGCGAAAACTGAGCGCGGCGTATGCGCACGGCGCGTACGCCGATGCGAAACGCGCGCTGCAACGCCTCGTGGCCGAGCTCACCACCCTGAATGAATCCGCGGCGCGCAGCTTGGAAGAAGGCCTGAAGGAAACGCTCACCCTGCATCGGCTCGCATTGCACGAGGACCTGCGGCGCAGTTTGCATACGACGAACCTGATCGAAAGCATCATGGCGCATGATCGAACGCAAAACACAGCGCGTCGACCATTGGCGGACCAGCGATCAGAAGCAACGCTGGTGTGCGGCGACGCTCTTACAAATCGAGAAAAACTTCCGCCGCATTCGCGGGCTCAAACACTTGCCCTTGCTGCAAACCGCGTTGCAGAACAAACTCCACCGCACCGCTGCATGAGCAGCGTTTTTCCGGCATTCACCCGAATTTCAACTGAAACCGGGACACACCCCTTATTTATCAACTGCGACTTCAAATTTTCGGGTAGGGACAACGGCGCTTCGCTCCGAAGTTGCTTGCGTCCCTCCTTTATCCACCGTCTTTTTGAGATTGACGTATTCCGACGGAACGGGTTTATAAATGCAGTTGGCTGTCGGCCATTACGGTCGGTGTGGTGTTGTTGGCATTTCGTTCCAAGCCGATCAGCGTCTATACGCGATCGACGGCAGTAAAGTGCGTTTTCGTCGCGAATAGACAGTCTAGCACACCCAAAAGTCGACCTGCCACAGACTGGAAGTTAATTCTTCTACCGGCGCGCTATGTAGCGGAGCAAAGTCGGAAGGTAGAGAGAGACAGAGAGAGTGCATAACGTGACAACACTCGTCGCCCACAGTCGACCAGATCCCGTTCAGAGGCACGGAGCTTATTGTTTGCTTGCAGAGTCCCAAAGCTGATAGCCGTTATAGGACCGTAACGATTAGGACCGTAACGATACGGATTGCGACACATGAGGGGTCGGGGTACGCTGCCTGCTATGCGTACTACGACCCCTCTTCTGTTGTCCGCGGCCGTGCTTAGTACCGCCGCGTGCAGCCCCCAGATTCGCAGCGTGAACAACAACGCCGCTGCGGTCATCCAGTCAGCCGCTCAGCCCGGCTCGCCCAAATTCATCCCGGCCTTACCGGGTGAAACACATCTGGGCCGCCTGCAACAGCTCACCAACGGCGGCGAGAATGCCGAGGCGTATTTCAGCGCCGACGGCGGGTACATCACGTTCCAGAGCACGCGGGACGGCCGCACCTGCGACCAGCAGTTCGTCATGAAGTCCGACGGCACCGGCATCACCCGCGTGTCCAACGGCCAGGGCAAAACGACGTGCGGCTGGTTCTTGCCGGGCAGTCAGCGCCTGTTCTTCGCGTCCACGCACGCGGCGGATGCAAAGTGCCCCGTCAAGCCTGACCCCAGCAAGGGCTACGTGTGGGGCATCGACCCGTACGACATCTACACGGTTGGTCGTGACGGCAAGGAATTGAAGCGCCTCACGAACTACAACACGTACACGGCCGAGGGCGTCCTGTCGCCCGACGGCAAGCGCATCGTGTTCACGTCGCTCAAGGGCGGCGATCTCGACATCTACACGATGAATGTCGATGGCACCGACGTGAAGCAGCTGACGACAGCGCTCGGTTACGATGGTGGACCGTGGTGGTCACCCGACGGCAAGCAGATCGTGTATCGCGCGTATCACCCCACCGATCCGGCCGAGTTGAAGGCGTATCAGGATTTGCTGAAGGAGCACATGATTCGCCCCAACAAGATGGAAATTTTCACGATGAATGCCGACGGCAGCAACCAGAAGCAAATCACGCATCTTGGTGGCGCAAACTTTGGTCCGTCGTGGGCGCCGGGGGGGAAGCAGATCATTTTCTCATCCAACCACGTGAATTCGCGCAGCGGTAATTTCGATTTGTATCTGATCAATCTGGATGGCAGCGGATTGACGCAACTCACGAACAGCCCGGTGTTTGATGGCTTCCCGATGTTCAGCCCCGATGGCCGGAAGCTGATCTTTGCGTCCAATCGCAACGATGCCAAGGAAGGCGAGACGAATTTGTTTATTGCGGAGTGGAAGAATTAACCGCCACTACTTCGCATTCGCCGCCGCCACATCCTTGAGACGTTTTACCAGATCCTGAAGCACCACCGGCTTCGCCATCATGCGCGCTGGTGGCACCGGTGTGTTGCCCGCGTGCCCCGCACCCAAATCGCCTGACAGCACGATGACGCGCGACTCCAGCCAGGGTCGCGTTTTGTTTATTTCGACCATAAACGCGTAGCCGTCCATCACGGGCATGCGGAGATCAAGCAACACCACATCAGGGCGTTCAGCATCCACCTGATCGAGTGCGTCGCGACCGTGTATTGCTTCACGCACCGTAGCGCCGCTACGGCGCAGGTATCGTGCGATGGCGGTGCGCACGCCTTCTTCATCGTCGACCACCATTATGTTGATGCCGGTCAGGACACCTCCATCAGACTTCGCGACGCGCGGCGCCGGTGTTGGAGTCGGAACTGCATCTGGCTCGCACGCGGGTAGCGTGAGCAGAAACTGCGCGCCCGGATTTGCATCCGTGTACGTGAGATCACCACCACCTTCCCGAGCAATGCGGCGGCAGATGTACAAACCCAATCCGGTACCGCTACTGCCTTTGGTCGACGAAAATGGCTGAAACAAGCGGTCGCGAAAATCTGC
>Ga0105047_10007482_pt1 | contig 18392 bp, 15 predicted proteins | sample MAT04_FD_78384 | JGI IMG/M metagenome (GOLD analysis project Ga0105047, IMG submission 78384) | Freshwater microbial communities from Lake Fryxell liftoff mats and glacier meltwater in Antarctica - MAT-04 (megahit assembly) | ecosystem: Environmental > Aquatic > Freshwater > Ice > Liftoff... | reverse complement strand
CGGACGGCCCGACCGAGGGTGGCGAGCACCTCCTCCTCGGTGTCGGCGCTTTCGAGCGTTTCTTTCAGCGAGTTGCGGAAGGTCTGACGTTCGTTGTTCAGTCGATGGTCGAGCTCGGCTTCTTCGAGCTGGCCGGTCTCGATGCTGATGTTGCGGGCCATCGGCCGGAACAGCCCGAACCCCACCGAGCCGCATACCCCAATGAATGCCACGAGGAGCAGCGTGCTGGCGTCGCTCTGCTGACCCAGGGCTGCTTCGAGCTGTTTGGTGTACTCCTTCGCCACGTCGTCGAGGCCCTCGATGACGTCGCTCTTGTTGGTGGTGATGTATTTCACCGCCGCTGCCCGCTCGGTGGCGGTGATCGACGAACCGGTTCGAGTGCTCGACACGACGGTGAGTGCCTCTTCGATGTACCGGGTGATTTGTGCGTCGAGGCCGGCGCCCTCGAAGAACACACGGTTCAGCGCTGGGGTTATTTCAGATTGCGGAACTTCAAGGGAGGCGTCGCCCTTCAGCATGGCCAACCGCTTCTGGCCCAGGACGTTGATCTCTTGCTGAAGATCGCCAGCGGTCACGCCGGCCGTGATGGCCCCATCCGGGCTCTTGAGTTGCTCATCGATGCGGGCGGAAAGCTCGGCAACGCGGTAGGCGTGGCCCTGCTCGGCCGCCGCCACCTTGAGGAGGGTGGCTTGGCTCTTGACCTCGGTGGCGCCTTGACTGACGCTGAGCTGCCCAAACACGAAAACGGCGCTGAACAGGCCGAGCGCGATCAGGTAGCGCAACGTGAATCGCTGTGCCAGCGGCCGTTTTGATCGACGGTCCCCAGCGTCGGTTTTCCGCCGGGAGAGTGCCGACATCGTGGCTCCTGATGGAGAAAATGGGTAGTCCACCATCGGCACCACTGGCACCGAAGTTGAGTTTCTCAGATTAGGCCGAAAGGAAACCCGAGAACAGGACACTCCAGGGGAAGCACCGCCACCGCACCCGCCACCGCAGGCTCACCGTCGGCACTCCTCGCGTCCGGGATGGGTGTTGCCGATAGGCTCCGCCACCGGTTTGCCGCTCGTTTCGGGCGCCACAGGAGAGGGGGCCACCATGGCCGAACCCACGATCGAGGACTACTTCGTCGAGAACCGCTCGTTCCCGCCGTCGCCGGAGTTCCTGGCCACGGCAATCGCCACCGATCGGTCGCTCTACGACGAGGCGGCTGCCGATCTCGAAGGGTTCTGGGCCCGTCAGGCGAGGGAGCTGCTCACGTGGTTCACGCCGTTCTCCCAGATACTGGAATGGGACCTCCCCTTCGCGAAGTGGTTCGCCGACGGCACCCTCAACGTCAGCTACAACTGCCTCGATCGACACCTCGAGGCGGGCAACGGGGCCAAGGTGGCGTTCCACTGGGAAGGCGAACCGGGCGACACCCGCACGATCACCTACGCCGATCTTCACGATGAGGTGTCCCGCTTCGCCAACTGCCTGAAGGGTCTCGGCGTGGCCAGAGGGGATCGGGTAGCGATCTACATGCCGATGATCCCCGAGCTTCCTGTGGCGATGCTGGCCTGCACCCGGATCGGGGCGGCGCATTCTGTGATCTTTGGCGGGTTCTCGCCAGATTCGATCATCGATCGAGTGAACGACGCCGATTGCAAGGTGATCATCACTGCGGATGGTGGTTGGCGCAAAGGCGCCGTGTCGCCCCTCAAGCCCAACGTGGACGACGCGCTCTCGTCCACGCCCTCGGTCACCGACGTCGTGGTGGTGCGGCGAGGGGAGAACGAGGTCGAGATGGTGGCGGGTCGAGACCACTGGTACCACGAACTCATGGCCGAGGCATCCGCCGACTGCCCGCCCGAACACATGGGTGCCGAGGACCTGCTCTACCTGCTCTACACGAGCGGCACCACGGCCAAGCCGAAGGGGATCATGCACACCACGGGCGGCTACCTCACGCAGGTGGCCTTCACCCACAAGGTGGTGTTCGATATCCACCCGGAGACCGACGTCTACTGGTGCGCCGCCGACGTGGGGTGGGTCACCGGGCACAGCTACATCGTGTACGGGCCGCTCACGAATGGGGTCACCTCGGTGATGTACGAAGGCACCCCCGACACGCCGGGCCGAGACCGTTTGTGGGCCATTGCGGAGAAGTATGGCGTCACCCAGCTCTACACCGCCCCCACGGCGATTCGTATGTTCATGAAGTGGGGCGACGACGAGCCCGCCAAACACGATCTTTCGTCGCTGCGGTTGTTGGGCACGGTGGGTGAACCCATCAACCCGGAGGCGTGGATGTGGTACCACGAACACATCGGTGGGGAGCGTTGCCCCATCGTGGATACGTGGTGGCAGACCGAGACCGGTGGCCACATGGTCTCGCCGCTCCCTGGCGTGATCCCCACGAAACCCGGATCGGCCACGTTCCCCATACCGGGGGTGTTCGGCGAGGTGGTCGACGACGACGGCACCGTGATCGAGCGGGGCGGCGGCTACTGGACGATCTCGCAGCCGTGGCCGTCGATGCTGCGCGGCATCTGGGGTGACCCGGAGCGCTTCAAGGACACCTACTGGTCCCGGTTCCCCGGCCGCTACTTCGCCGGCGACGGCGCCAAGGTCGACGACGATGGCTACGTCTGGTTCCTCGGTCGGGTCGACGACGTGATGAACGTCAGCGGTCACCGAATCTCCACCACGGAAGTGGAGAGCGCACTGGTCGACCATCCCGCTGTGGCCGAAGCCGCCGTCGTGGGTGCCTCCGACGACCTCACGGGTCAGGCGATCGTGGGCTATGTGATCTTGCGGGGCACCTTCGAGCCGAGCACCGATCTCATCGAAGAGATCCGCCAGCACGTGTCGCTCAAGATCGGACCGACCGCCCGGCCGAAGGCGGTCATCGTGGTGCCCGACCTTCCCAAGACCCGGTCGGGGAAGATCATGCGTCGGCTGCTTCGCGACGTGCTCGAAGGTCGTGATCTCGGGGACGTATCCACTCTGGCCGACGCCGGAGTGGTAGCCGACATCCAGACCCGTGCCGATGAGAGCCCGACCGAAGACTGACCCTCCCGTGTCGCCCACCGCGGTAACGCACCGCCGGGCCAGAGCAACGAGACGAGCACCCGCACGCATGAACCCAACCGGCGTACCTGACAACTGGAGGTGGCGAGATGGTCCGGTGAACGCCGGCAATGCCATCGTGTTCGACATGGACGGGGTGCTGTCCGATGCGAGCCGTCGGCAGCACTACCTCGAGTGGCCCTACCGAGATTGGGAGGCGTTCTTCGAGGCCTGCGGTGAGGATGAGCTCATCGGCGAAGTGGCCCGACTCCTCGATGTGATCTCGTCGGAGCATCACATCATCCTGCTCACGGCACGGCCGATCCGGGTGCAGTCGCAGACGATCGGCTGGTTGAAGCGCTACGACCTCCGTTGGGACCTCCTCATCATGCGTGATTTCGGCGATTACGGCGCCTCCCGGAACTTCAAGCAGCGAACGGTGGTCGACCTGCGAACCTACGGATTCGATCTCCGCCTCGCCTTTGAAGACGACCGCCGGAACTATCAGATGTTCCATGCCGAGGGCATCCCCTGTGTGTACATCCACTCCGGCTACTACGACTGAAAACCCTCGCGTTTTGGTCTCCCAAACGCATCAGAACTGATGCGTTTGGGAGACCAAAACGCGAGGTTGGTGGGGGGGGGTTGGCGGGGTGAGGCGTCAAAGGGAGCGGTTCCGCTCCAGCCAACGTAGGGCGAAGAACCCCCACACCGGCGGCAGGTAGAACGTGGCGATGCGGTAGAGAAGGGCCACCGCGAACACCGATTCCTCGGGCAGCCCGACGTGCACCAACCCAAAGGTGAGCGCAGCTCCGTCACGCCGATGCCCACGGGAATCGGGAGCAAGCCAGCGAGCAGCGACACGCCGATCACGATCACCGCCAACGTGGGGAGGCTCACGGTGTACCCCAGAGCGTTGGTGAACACCCCAAGGGTGACGGCGAGGAGCGGTTCGCCGGCCAGGTTCCTCTGGAGGGCTGGTGCACCAGCCTCTGGCGTACCTGTGGCCATGATTCGGCCGACTGAGGCGCATCGACAGGGTGCCATGCTGCGAGCAGAAGGTCGACGATCGGGTGTGGTACTGGTAGTACTCAAACCACGAACTTTGGGTGCGACGACTTTGGCAGGATCAGAGAACAGCGTGGCTGATGAGCAGAGAGATGTGTCGGATGTTCACCGTGCCCTTGAACTCCAGCCGAACCTTGCCGAGGCCACTGAACCAAAGCTCGAGTTCGGAGTCGAGGTCGAGCCCCCCAGCGGTCTCGACACTCCATGCTTGGATCTTGTTGAAAGGCAACGACGTGTAGTCGCGCTTCTTGCCCGTGACGCCCTGAACGTTGACGGAGATGAGCCGCTTGTTGGTGAATACGACGTAATCTCTCATGCCCTTGAAGCAGAGGTGGATCTCCTCGGCTTCCACGAGGAGCGGGCTGAGCTCAGCGGCGTAGGTCCCGGGATCCACTGGGCCCAGCTTGACGAACGTTCCGTTCTGGAAGTCGATCATTGGACCGAAGCGACTTGGCGCCGGATGTTCGCGCCGTCCGGTCCGACTTCTGAAAGGTCATCCTTCCGAGGAGCTCGCAGAACGCGAGGCACGAACACCACACCGTTCACGATGGTGCGAAGCGCGTTCGTCTCATTGACGGGAAGGAGCGCCATCTGAGAACGGGCAAGACGCCGTCGTACAGGTGGTGCAGCAGGCAATCGTGCAGTTCGACCTCGCCCGGTCCGAGGACGGACGGTCCGAGGACGGACGGTCCGAGGGCTAGGCGGTCAAAGTCGAAGGGACGCCACAGCGATCACGAAGTCGTCTATCGCTCCTTGCGCCTCACGCACATTCGGACCGTTGATGATGATCGAGAACACGACGCCCCGCCCCGACGCCGTGGCAGTGAAGCCAGTGAGTGACCGCGCCACGTTGAGCGAACCGCCCTTCGCACGAACCCGGCCCGACGTGGCTGGATCCTTGAGCCGGTTGCCGAAGCCATCGGATGCACCGGCGAGCGGCAGGTCGGCCACGAGGAGTGAGCCCCAGGGATAGCGCTGGCTCACCTGCACCAACGTACGAAGCTCACGGGCGGAGTGGGCGTTGTCGTAGCTCAGGCCCGAGCCGTCGGCGACGTTGCCGGTGATGGGTGCGCACGCGCCGGCGAAGAGCCGATGGATGACAGCGATGCCGCCGGCGGTGGTGCCGGGACGGCCGGTGTCGCGATGAGCCAGTTCCTTCAAGAAGATCTCGGCGTAGAAGTTGTCGCTACGAAGCAACATCAGGTTGACCATCTCGTTGATCGGGGCGGATTCTGTGGCCGCAACCTCGACACCCCCCTCCACCGGGGTGATGCCGACGCCCGCGCCGCCGTCTACTTCCACCCCATGGGCCTTCAGCGCAAAGGAGAAAAGTTGGGCGTTGAACTGGTTGGGATCGTTGCGGAACGCATCATCGAGGCGGTACCAGTTCCGGTCGACGGCCAAGGCGCTGAGCGACCCGACGTCTTCCCACCACTTCGGCGGCCAACCGGTGGCAGTTCGGACCTGATCGAATCGGGTCTCATCGACGAGCACCCGACCGGTGACCCGCCGGACGCCAGCTGCGGTGACGGCAACGGCGAGGGCATCGATGGAGTGTGGCCCGGTTGGTTCCAACGAAGGATCGCCGCCGCCGACGATGATCAGATCCCCGAGGACCACCCCATCGGTAGTGCTCGGGCCGGTGGCGAGCACCCGGGTGCGGAGCCGCTCGTTCGGATCGAGATGGGCCAACACCCCCATCGCGGTGAGCAGCTTCTGGTTCGACGCCGGCTTCAGTGGGAGGTCGGGGTCGTGGGTGATCGCCTCCCCGATGCCGTCGATCCATACGGATACGGAGACCTGATCATCTTTGACCCGTGCGTCTCCGCGCAGGTGGGCGAGAGCGGAGGCCGGAGTGACCGCAGTAGTGGTTGTGGTGCCGCCCGGGTCGCCCGGGTCGGCCGGGGGGACGGGAGCGGCGTCCGGTGGGGGCTCGGCGGATTGCCCCCGAGCGGAGACCGGGCGCACCGGTGGGGTTGCGCCGGCCGGGCATGCCGTGGCCCCGGAGGGGACGAGCGGGGGTGCGGGAGGTACGGGGGTGGGCCGGAACGGCAGGGTTTGGCCGGTGGAGGCCGGTGGGACACCATCGCCGAACGCCGTGCCCCCACTCGTTCCGGAGACCGGGTCTCCTGGCGCAGTTCGCTCTCCCGTACTCGTGCCCGTGCCCTGGCCCGGGTTTGACGGAGCGGTGCACGCGCCGACGAGGAACGTGCCGAAAAGGAACGTGCCGACCAGGATCCGCGCTGGCGCTCGATGACGGGATCGGCTGCTCACCGGGGGTATACGGGTGCGAAGTTGCGGTGTGGCAAACCCGGAGGACGACGCCACGATCGCAGTCAGTCGCGGAAGTTCTCGAACTGCAGGGGGATGCCGAAGTCGTGCTCCTTGAGAAGCGCAATGGCGGCTTGCAGATCGTCGCGCTTCTTCCCGGTGACGCGCACCTGCTCGCCTTGGGTCTGGGACTGGATGCCCTTGGCCCCGTGCTCCTTGATGAACCGATTGATCTCTCTGGCCTTGTCGGACGAGATGCCGGCGACCAGTTTGGTGACCTGCCGTTTGGTGCTCCCGGCCGCGTCCTCCACCTTGCCGTGATCGAGCGACTTGAGCGACACCTTGCGCTTCACCAACTTCTCCTCCAACACCTGCCGGAGGGCATTGAGGCGGTCGTCGCTCAGCGAGCGCAGCTCGATGGTCTTGTCCTTCTCGTTGAGCTCGATCGAGGAGTCGGTGTTCTTGAAATCGAAGCGGGTGGTGATTTCACGGTCGGCCTGATCGACGGCGTTGCGCACTTCCTGCATGTCGACTTCGGAGACCACGTCGAAGGTAGGCATAGGCGGACTCTACCGGCTGGGCATGCTCGCGTCCGAGGCCGGCGCGGCTGCGTCATCCCTTGGCGATTGGGACGCTGAACTCCGTGCGCTCCACGTCGAACTCGCCGGTGCGGGTCTGGACCGCGATGGTCCACGTACCGGCCACGGCAAAATCGGTGAGTCCTTCAAGGATGAAATGGCCGGCGCCCCCGCGGATCGCCTCACGACCGATGGGCCCGATGTTCTTCTCCGGTAACCGGAGCTCCACCGTGGCCTTCCGGACAGATTCGATAGGCCTCCCATCTGTGTCGCTGTAGGTGAGGTGGATGCTGTTCACGCCCGTACGCGCCGGTGAAACCACGATGTCGACCTTCCCGACACGCAGCGGTGCGGACTGAACAACCGGTCGATCGGCCGCGGTGTCTGCCAGTCGGGGAGGGGTGAGGTTGACGAGGACGCCGGTGAGGGCAAGCACGGCCACGATGCCGATGACCTCGATCCGCAGCGTGGTGACGAGCCGTCCCCACGCGGGCGTGGCTCGGGTATCGAAGACCGCGCCGTCGGCCGGTTCCGTCGTCGTATACCTGGTGTCCGTGGTGTCGGTGGTGTCGGTGGTGTTCGTTGCGTCGGCGAGGAGTTCACCCTCGTGCACCCGGTCCGGAAGGGGAGGGTTGGCCGGCGCGTCAGTTTCCGGTTCGACGTCGTCGATGATGGCCGGCACGAGGCGAAACCGGTTCACGGCCGCGACGGCCATGAGCGCGGCAACCAACGCAAGTTTCGCCAGCAAGGTGCGTCCGTAACCTCCGTCGAACAACTTGTCGAAAGAGCCCACCGTCTGCCACGCCATGGCCGTGCCGGCAACCCACAGAACGCCGACCGCTATCGCGGCCGCCGTGGAGAAGCCGACGACGAGCCGGGCCGTTGCGAGGGCGGGCGTTTCGAGCAACTCGGCATCGTTGACGTGTGAGGTTCCTGCGACTCTCGCTCGCACGTGCACCACAAGGCCGAGAAGGCCGCCGAACCAGATTGCGGCCGCGAGAAGGTGGCTCACGTCGGCCGCGATCGCCAGTGCAACGAACGGCGCCTCCGAGGCATGCCCCCAAAACACGAAGGCGACGACGGTGGCCAACCCGCCGTACAACGCCAGCAGTTGTGCGGTGATGCCGCGGGTGACCGGCACGATGACCACCGCGGCGAGCCCCGCGAGCAGCACGGCGGTCTGCGCGCCGAGGCCGCTGGCCAACACCTCGCGAAGCACCGCGGTGTCGAGCACAGCCCCGACACCGCGTCCGGTGGCGAGCGCGGCCTGCACCGTGATGACGCCGGCCGACCCCGCCACCGCGAGCACCGAGAGCCACCGAACCACACGACCGGTGGCCGTGGCGCCCGGGCCGCCGTCGCCCAGGAACGCCAGGAAGAACGCCGCTCCCGCGGCGCCCAGCGCGCCGAGGTACGCGAGGAAACGACCGATCGCCCCGATGGCCTCCGCCTTGGGGTCGGTGCGCTTGGTGACCCCGTCGGCTTGTCCTTCGTCGACCGACACGCCGACCCCGAAGACGATCGCCCCGCTGATGGCATGCCCGTCGGCGGAGATCACCCGGTAGTTGGCGATGTAGGTACCATCCGCGAGCCCCGAGCGGAGCCCGATGCGCAAGGTGTCGGCGGAGGGACGCTCGAGTGTCCCCTCGTCGACACGCCGGCCTTCGCCATCGAGCACGTCGAGACCGCCGAGGCTGCTGCTGACCCTCTCACTGAAGGTGATCGACACGTAGGGCGGAGGGGTGGTGAGACTGGTGCGATCGGCGGGTGAGCTGGCGGTGACGATCGCGTGGGCCGCGGCCGGGTTGGGAGACGTGGCCCACGACATGACGGTGCCGAGCAGGGCCAGCGCCACGATGGTGAGAGGGCGAGCCCCGACGCGCCGATCGAGCTTCCCCGGGTGGGGCGCTCGATCGGTGGACTCGTTGGCGGTCATCGGGCTGACGCTATCGGGACGTCCGCGTGCCCTTTCCTCGGGACGCCCCACGGGCGGCATGGCCCGAAGCGATGGGTTCGGCGTGCCGGGGTCGGATCACGGAGGCCGTCGATCAACCGGCAGCGGGCTTGCGGCGGGCCAATAGCGCAACGAGCGCGATCACGATGCCCACGATGCCGACGCCGATGCCGATGGTGCCCATGGACTTGGCGTCGTCGGCGGATTTCTTGACGTCCGCGAGGGCGACCTCGGTGGGCGCTCCGGTCGCCGTGTTGGTGACGGTGGCCTTCGCCGTGGAGCCGGTGGCTTTTCCATGGTCGCCTTCAGCTTTTGCGGTGGTCGCTGAGGTTGCCTCACCGTGTCCTTCGCCTGAGCCCGGTTCCAACGCGAGGACGGGCGCCGGATGTTCGGGCTCCTTGCCGTCGCTACCCATGGGCTCGATCCAAGCCACTTCCTCGCCGTTGCCGTAGGTCTGCAGCGTCGGGAAGCTCAGTTCCTTGGTGTCGGTGGGGAGCGGGCCAACGGACAGGTCGAACTCGTCAAACTCGCCGGGCTTGATGGCGCCGCCCTCCCACATGACGGTGCTCACGGCGTCGGTGATCTGTTCACCGAAAGCTTCGAACGGTTTGTCGAGTTTCACCTTCTCCATGGTGATCGTCCATCCGGCCTTTGGTTTGACGCTCACGAAGGCGAGCGGATGGTCTTTCGGGAGCTGCACCTTGAGCTTCACCGTGGGACTGTCCGGCAACTCGGTGGGCACCTGAAAGGTGAGCTTCTGGAAGCCCCCCTGCTGGGCTTTCTCCGGGTGCACCGTCACGTGGGCGGAGGCCGCGCCCGCCCATCCGACGGTGATGCCGGCGGCAATGATGCTGCCGGCGAGGCGATGGAAGCGACGCATGATGATCTCCTGATTTCGATGGCCCGTGACCTGGATTCCGGGCTGTGCACAGCACTAGTCGCTGGTCGGATCCATCCAGTTCCCGAGCCGGAAAAGAATTCTCGGAGGATCGACTCAATGGGAACTGCACCGCCATCCCGGGCGACTATGAGGGTATGGAATGCTCGGATGTGCACCCGCTGCTCTCGGCCCGGCTCGACGGCGAGCTTGCGGAAGATGAGCTCGCTGCCGTGGAACGCCACCTTTCGCAGTGCCCTTCGTGTCGGGCGCACGATGCTGCCCTGCTGTCGTTACACCGGGCGGTGCGGGTTCGGGAGGCGTTGCCGGTGCCCGATCTCCGCGAAACGATCCTGGCCGGCTCGGGCGTGCTCGAACGGCGGCAGCGTCGGGTCGAAGCGTTGCGCTACGTCGCCGGTGCCCTTGGCGTCGCCCAGTTGATCCTGGCAGTCCCCGAGTTGCTCGGCCGGAATGGCGAGATGGGTGTGCATCTGTCCCGCCACCTCGGCGCCTGGGTCTTCGCCTTTGCGGCCGGCCTCGTGGTGGCGGGATTGCAGCCATGGCGGGCACGGGGCATGTTGCCGATGGTGGCGGTGCTCATGGGTGTCACGGGAGTGACGGCCGTACTTGATCTCACCGGAGGACGAACGGATCTGGTGGCGGAGCTGGGCACCCACCTGCTCGAGCTGGCGGGGCTCGTGGTGATGTGGCTGCTGGGACGCTGGTATCCAATGGCGGGCCACGCCGATGGTGGGCGGCGGCGACCTTTCCGTCCTGCGCTGCATACGGCGGGGGCCGGCCCGTTTTCCGGCGTTCAGTCGCTACCGGTGGCGGGGCTGCCGGCGATGGCGTCCGGATGTTCATTGGCGGCCACCGCCAACACGAGCTCTTCTCTCGATCGGGAAACCCTTGAGCGAATCGTGCCGACCGGGCAGGAGCACACCTCGGCGGCTTCGGCGTAGCTGAGCCCGAGGGTCTGGGTGAGCACGAACGCCAGGCGGCGCTCCGGCTCGAGCGCCGCCACCAGCGCGTCGAGGTCGGTTCCCCCGCCGTGATCAGCCACCACGTAGGCATCTGCTGTGCTCACGCTGCGGAGCCGGTCGGTGAGCCGCCGCCGCCGAACGTTGCGGCGGACGTGGTCGGCGCAGGCGTTTCGGGCAATGGTGAGGAGCCAGGTTCGAGCGGAGCTCTCGGCCCGAAAACGATGCAGACTCTGGATGGCCCGAGCAAACGTGTCTTGCGTGAGGTCGTCGGCCGCGTCGATCCCGCCGAACGCCGCACAAAACCGCCAGACGTCGGTTTGGGTGAGGCGCACAAGAGCATCGAGCGCGCCGTGATCGCCGCGAGCAGCCGCAACGGCAAGCTCTGTGAGTTGGTCCACCCTGGCAGTCTGGCAGGCGCCGCGTGTGCCGGCCGTAGCGCCCGGCCATCGGCGCCTGGTGTAAACGCCTGCCTTTGTGGCGGCGTCTGGAGAAGAATGCGTCCGATGCTGCTTTCGATCTCGACTCCTCGGCCACCGGGTGGCGGCGATGCCCGGGACCTCGGGCACCTTCTGCACAAACATCCCGATCGTGCCCAGAGCTTCCCCCTCGGTTTCGGCGCGGCATACGTGGTCTATCCCGAAGCGACGGCCGAGCGCTGCACGGCGGTGTTGCTCGTCGATGTGGACGCCGAGGCACTCGCCCGTCAACAGCGGCGAGCCGCCGCGGCCCGAGCGGCGCGCACCGGGTTCGCGTTGGCCGGTTCGATCAACGACCGCGCCTTCGCCGCCTCATCCCTCCTCGCTGTCGCGATGTCCACGGTGTTCAGCACCGCGATGTCCGGGCGCTGCGATCGGCGGCCGGAGTTGGTGGTCTCGCCGCTTGCCATCGATGTGCATCTCCCGGTGGTCTCGAGCCGCGGTGGTCCCGAACTGGTGGAACGAATCTTTTCGCCCCTGGGTTTCGACGTGGAGGTCAGCCCGATCGGGCTCGATCCGGCTTTCCCGGAGTGGGGCCCGAGTCGCTTCGTCGACCTTCGTCTCCGTACCGAGAGCGTGTTGGCTGATGTCCTGACACAGCTCTATGTGCTCCTTCCGGTGCTCGACGACGACAAGCACTACTGGGTGGAACAGTCCGAGGTCGACAAGCTGCTTCGTCGGGGGGAGCGGTGGCTGGCCGACCACCCGGAGCGTGCCCTGATCACACGCCGCTTCTTGCGGCACCAGCCCCGACTCACGCGTGAGGCGCTCGACCGGCTGGTGGTGGCCGACGGACCCCTCGTCGACGCCGACGCGGCCGAGGCGGCGGGCGACGCGGCGGAACAGGAGATCGAAAAGCCCCTCAGCCTCAACGAGCAGCGGATTGAAGCCGTGGTGGAGGCGCTGGTCCGAGCCGGCGCGCACACCGTGGCCGACGTTGGTTGCGGTGAGGGCCGCCTCATTGCTCGGTTGCTGGCAACCCCCCAATTCGAACGGATTCTGGGAATCGATGTTTCGATGCGCAGTCTGCGTCGCGCCGCTGATCGGTTGCACCTCGACACGATGTCGCCGCGGCAACGAGGGCGGGTCGATCTCCTTCAGGGCTCGTTCTTGTATGACGACGACCGGCTGGGCCACCTGGATGCGGTCGCCGCCGTGGAGGTGATCGAACACGTCGACCCGGGCCGCCTCGACGCGTTCGCGCGGGCGGTGTTCGGTCACGCGTCGCCGAGCACGGTGGTGGTCACCACCCCGAACCGGGAGCACAACGTTCGTTTCATCGGCATGCCGCCGGGTGCGCTTCGGCATCGTGATCATCGGTTCGAGTGGACTCGGGAGGAGTTCGGGAACTGGGTGGACCATGTGGGGGAGCGATTCGGCTACCGGGCCGCAATCACGGGAATCGGCAGCCCCGATGCCGACGTGGGGCCGCCGACCCTGATGGTGGTGTTCTCCCGATGACCGACACCGAGGCCGTGTCCCCAACCTCCTCCTCCTTCCCAGCCCCCTCCCCCTCCTCGGTGCGTGTTCCGGCCGTGAGCCTGGTCGTGCTCGTGGGAATCAGCAGCTGCGGCAAGTCCACCTTTGCCCGCGCCCACTTCGCACCAACGGAGATCGTCTCCTCCGACACCTGCCGCGGGCTCGTTGGCGACGACGAGAACGACCAGAGCGTCACGGCCGAAGCGTTCGCCCTGCTTCATGCGATCGTCGATGCGCGCCTGGCCCTCGGCCGCCTCACGGTGGTCGACGCCACCAACCTCCGTCGAGAAGACCGCCGGTTGCTCGTCGACGCGGCGCGTCGCCACCACGTGCTTCCGGTGGCCATCGTCTTCGATCTGCCACGGTGGGTATGTGAGCAACGCAACGAGGCCCGCCCCGATCGACAACTGCCGCACTCGGTGTTGGGCAAACAGTTCTCGTTGCTGCGTGGCTCGGTGGGGAGGCTCGAACGGGAAGGCTTCCGTGGTGTAGTCACCCTCAAGGGGGAGCGGGCGGTCGACGCCGCCACCATCGTTCGGGAGCCCCTCTGGCCCGACAAACGCCACCTTTCCGGCCCCTTCGACATCATCGGCGACATTCACGGCTGTCATCGCGAGCTCGTCGACCTGCTCAACGCGATGGGCTACACCCTTGACGAATCGGGAACGACGGCGTCGCATCCGGCCGGACGTACGGCGGTGTTCGTAGGTGATCTCGTGGATCGTGGCCCGACGATCCCTGCCGTCCTTCGGCTCGTGATGTCCATGGTGCACCACGGCTCGGCGCTGTGTGTGCCGGGGAACCATGAGAGCAAATTGCTCAAAGCGCTTCGGGGTCGGAAGGTCAGGGTCAATCATGGCCTGCAGGAGTCGCTCGATCAGCTGGAAACGGAGACCGATGCATTCCGGTCCACGGTGGTGGATTTCCTCGATGGGTTGGTGAGCCACGCCGTGCTCGATGGCGGCCGATTGGTGGTGGCCCACGCCGGCCTCCCCGAGGAGATGCACCTTCGTGCCTCGGGGGCGGTTCGATCCTTCTGCCTCTACGGCGACACCACCGGCGAGACCGACGGCATGGGGTTGCCGGTTCGTTATCCATGGGCGGACGACTACGACGGGCGCGCCACGGTGGTCTACGGGCATACGCCGGTCACCGAGCCGCGTTGGGTCAACAACACCATCTGCGTCGACACCGGCTGTGTGTTCGGCGGCTCGCTCACCGCGCTGCGTTACCCCGAACGAGAGCTGACGTCGGTCCCCGCCGCCGAGGTGTACTACCAGCCGTCAGCGGGGTCGCCCACTGACGGCATGGGGTTGGGAGCTGCCGGTGGGTCCAACGTCGCCGATGCCCCTCCGGGGCCGAGCCGCAGTTGGGCCACGGCGGGGATCGACCTCGGATCGGTGATCGGGAAGCAGACGGTGCACACCGATCGATACGGCCCGATCACGTTACGCGACGACCAAACGGCGGCGGCCTTGGAGGTGATGAGTCGGTTTGCGGTCGACCCCCGCCTCGTTCCCTACCTCCCGCCCACCATGGCGCCGAGCCCCACGAGTTTGATCGACGGTTTCCTCGAACACCCGACTGAGGCGTTTCGGGCCTACGCCGAGGGCGGCGTGGCGGATCTGGTGTGCGAGGAGAAACACATGGGGTCGCGGGCGGTGGCGCTGGTGGGCCGGGATCTCGGCGCCTTGACCGACCGGTTCGGTGTCCCGTCCGACACGATCGGCGCGGTGGTCACACGAACCGGCCGGGCGTTCTTCGCTGATGCCGCGATCGAGCGAGAAGCGATCCGTGGACTCGCCGATGCCATCGCCGAGGCAGGGCTGTGGGAGGAACTCGACACCCCGTGGGTGCTGCTCGACACCGAGATCGTGCCGTGGTCGGCCAAGGCTCTCGACCTCATCCGGCACGAGTATGCGCCGGTCGCCGCGGCAGGCCGTGCCTTCGGCGCCACTGCCGAGGCCCACCTTGTGGCGGCCGAGGCTCGGGGGCTCGACCTTTCGATGTTGCACGAGCGAATGACCAGTCGCACCGCCGCCGTTGATCGGTTTGCCGACGCCTACGCGCACTACTGCTGGCCTGTGAACGGACTCGCCGGTGTGCAGATCGCGCCCTTTCAGGTGCTGGCCAGCGATCGGGAGGTGACGGCCCTACGGCCCCACACCTGGCACATGGACGTGGCCTCGCGCCTCGCCTCCGTCGATCCCGCGCTGGTCCGGCCCACACGATGGCAGGTGGTCCGAACCGGTGATACGGCGTCCGAGCAGGCGGCCGCCGAGTGGTGGCTCCACCTCGTCGACGCAGGCGGGGAAGGCATGGTCGTGAAACCGACCGACGGCATCGTCGGGCGGGGCCGGTCGCTACGCCAAGCAGGATTGAAGGTTCGTGGCCCGGAGTACCTGCGGCTCATTTATGGGCCCGACTATCGCGAGCCGGCCCGACTGGGCGCACTGCGGGGACGATCGATCGGCCACAAACGCTCGCTGGCGCTGCGCGAGCTGGCCCTTGGCCTCGAGGGCCTTGACCGGTTGGTGCGCGGGGCCTCGCTGGCCGCCGTGCACCAATGCGCGTTTGGGGTGCTGGCACTCGAGACCGAACCGGTTGACCCTCGGCTCTGATCCTGCCGGTGGCGCACGGGTAGGGGCGAGAGGGGACCGTGACGGGGGGTGCAGTGCGGACCCCCGGCCGGCGCAGGTGCGACGACCGAGGGTCCGAGCTCGTGGGCCGGGAAGGATTCGAACCTTCGAAGGCAGAACCGACGGGTTTACAGCCCGTTCCCTTTGGCCACTCGGGCACCGACCCAGGGAGCATCTTGCGCGGCGCACGTTATCGGCTGGGCTCGACAGGGAAGAAACGAATCGTTGGGCGACCTTCCAGGCGTAGCCTCGGGGACGGCGCGGGCACCCTCTGCGGCCACCTACAGCAGGATCTGCATGACGGCGACGTCGAGCCACTTTCCGAACTTGCGTCCAACCTCTCGTTCGACGCCGACGAGGTCGAAGCCAACGCTTCGGTGCAGCGCGATGGATGCCTCGTGGCCGTCGACGACCCGGGCCATCACCGCATGGAACCCGTGTTGCCGGGCGGTGTCGATCAAGGCCGACAGGAGCACCTTGCCCACGCCCTGGCCCCGATGGCTCTCCGCCACATAGATCGAGTTCTCCACCGTGGTGGCGTAGCCGGGTCGGTCTCGATACGGCGACAGCGAGGCGAACCCCACCACCGCCGGAGCTGGGGAAGGCGATTCGCTGTGCTCCTCGCCTGGAGCGCGTACGGCGACGAGCACCGCATGCACGCCCGATCGCAGAGCGAGCCACGCCTGTTGCTCGTCGAGCGTGCGCGGCACCAAATCAAACGTAACGGTGGACGACGTGACCGCTTCGTTGTAGATCAGGAGGATGGGTTGTGCGTCGGCGCTGGTGGCCAGCCGCACGCGCACGTCCAAGGGAGTGGGCACGACGGCCACCGTACTTCGACGAACTGTTCCCCGGCATTGGAGGGAGCGCCGGTGAACGAGAAGTGGCCGGCCCTTGCGGACCGGCCACTCCTTCGATGGGGCGGGAGCAAGCCGCCCAGTTTCCGAAACGTCACCGCCTGAGGTGGCAAGGCGGCGGGATGGACTCACGCGGCGACGTGTCGGGAACGCTTTCTCGAGGAAGTCATCCTCGGGGTGAGTGGGGGTGCCATACCGGACGGATCGCCCGAGGCTGTAGGTTGCGCACTGTTGGCGGGTCGGGCGTCGGCGGGTTCGACAATGCCAACGGATCCGGTGATCGCCTCCACCCGAGCCCACTCCGTGATGTGGGTGTCCTCCGTGAGGAGGATGATCTGCTGGTGGGCGGACGCCGCAACAAGTTGTTCGAGCAATTGTGCCTTGGCCGGGATCGCGAGGTCGCCGAACGGCTCGTCGAGCAGCGTCGGCATGGACTCCCGACCGGCACCCAGAGTGCGGGTTTGCTCCAGCCGTTGCGCGAGCTGGGCACCCACCTCGGCGGCCGTGACCCGATGGGCCGAGAGGGTAAGGGTCATCGGATTGTGATCGTTGATGGCGTCACGGAGCCGGGCATGAGCTTGATCGATGTCGCGGCGACGTTCGATTGCCCAGTCGATCGGTACGTCCCCCGCAAGAAGCCCCCATTCGGCGGCAGCAGCGCGGTGGTCGTCGGCGGCCCGGATCATCCGCTTGCGTTGATGGTCGCTGGCGAGGAGCCCGTTCACGCGGTTGATCTGGAACGTGAGGTACGAGTGCTCGCCGGCTTCCCGGAGCGCCACCTCCTCGAACTTGCGGGCATCGGACAAACGACGCCAATACGAGGCGGAGAACGCCCCCAGCCCGGCGGCGGCGATCGCGAGGGGGAGGGCAACGAACGCGCCCACCAGCAACAGCCCGGGCACGGCGAGCATGGCGCAGCCGGCGGCGACCAGAAAAGTGATCTGGCGAACGTGCTCATGCTCGGCCTGCGCGCACTCGAACGCCTGATGGCGACGTTCGATCTCCTGGCAGAGCTCGGCATCCTCGGGCGTGGAGCCGGCGTCGGCTGCGGCCTCCTGCAACCTGGCCTCACGATCCTTCACCTTGCGCGCCACGTCCCAGAGTCGGCCCGGATCGATGTGGGCCAACCGGATGAGCCAGTCGTCCGACGCGGAATCGGTGGTGAGGTCGGCGGCGCCGATTCGCATGGCCCGCCGGGCGATCGGCAGGTTCAATCCCGCTCGGTCGAGGATGTTGATACGGCCGTCCCGAGCGAGGAACGCCTCGGTGACGTCCTCCGCGTTGTCGACATCGACGACGCAGTGCGGTCCGCCCGCCGGGCGGAAGATGGCGTAGCGGTTGCCGGCATCAGACCGGAGTTCGAGGTGTACACCGCCCCGTCCGGGACCGAGCGACGACACCAGCTCGGTGATCAGACCATCCCGCTCCAGCCGTCCCACGCCAGCGATGACGGTGAGCCGTTCGGCGAAGGCTAGGGAAAAGGTGGTTCCACCTGCCTCAATCGCGAGTCTCTCGAAGTGCACGTTCTGCGCATCGACGCCAGAGGTTCCGAACTTGAGCCAAAAGACCTATCGGACTGGGTCGGGTGGCCCAGGTCTTTGCAGTCGCTGTGCAGAATTCGGCCCGGTTCCCAAACCAGGTTGGGGGCCGAGGGCCCGACGTGCCAAGATGACCCGCCCCGTTGGTGTCCGACGCCAGCGGGTCTGCCCCCTTAGCTCAGTCGGCAGAGCGTTTCCATGGTAAGGAAAAGGTCGACAGTTCGATTCTGTCAGGGGGCTCCCGGGCCGGTCTCGCAATCTTGAGGCAGGCCGGACGGGGCGGCTCGTTCGCCTCGTCTCCGGGCGGCGTAGCTCAGGAGGTTAGAGCACTCGGCTCATAATCGAGTTGTCGTCGGTTCGAGTCCGACCGCCGCTACCAGGGCATTTCGCCCAACGCAGTAACGCCATCCGTGGCAACACCCTCGGGAAACCACTTCGGCTCCCGAACATCTGTCTTCCATCCCCACGCGGTCGTCCGACCCACCCAAGATCTAGGAGCCCCCGATGGCCCGTGAGAAGTTTGAGCGTACGAAGCCCCATGCGAATGTGGGAACGATGGGTCATATTGATCATGGGAAGACGACGTTGACGGCGGCGATCACGAAGGTGTTGGCGGATGCGGAT
>Ga0105047_10007481_pt1 | contig 18392 bp, 10 predicted proteins | sample MAT04_FD_78384 | JGI IMG/M metagenome (GOLD analysis project Ga0105047, IMG submission 78384) | Freshwater microbial communities from Lake Fryxell liftoff mats and glacier meltwater in Antarctica - MAT-04 (megahit assembly) | ecosystem: Environmental > Aquatic > Freshwater > Ice > Liftoff... | reverse complement strand
CTACGGCGATTATTGCGACTGCTCGCGAAGGGGCGACCCGGAACCAAGGAGGCCCTGGGTGAGCCCGTACGAATCGCAGGCTCCTCAAACGACGCAGCCGCTGGGGATCCGCTTCCGCTCGGGGCTGCGGATCGGGGCCGTTGTGCCCAATATCCGCCCCACCATCCACCCCACCATCCATGTTGTGCCCCGCGCCGGGGTCAGCCAATCGCGTCCAGTTCGTTGATCCGGTCGATGAGCCGGCGGACGTGCCCGAAGTCGCGGCGCGTGTGCGTGAAGATCAGCCGCGGCAGGTGTCGGTGATCCTCTTCTATAGGCTGCGGGCCGGATTGGACCATCTTGCCACTCTTGACCAGCCGAGCGAACTCGGTGTTGAGTGTGTCCACAGCGTTGTCGGTGAGCCGCCGCTGCATGCGGATGATCAGATCATCGCGCACATAGCGGGAGGAGTGGTAGTTGCGATAGAACGCCACGATGTGCTCGGCGGCCTCGGCGGGCGTCTTGCAGAGCTTGTACAGCCCGGGGTCGTCGGCGCTGACGAGATTCCGCTCCAGCAAGCCCTTCAAGATGAAGTGATGGAACTCTTCCCAATAGGTCTGCCCGGCCCCTTCAACACACACGATCGGGATCATCGAGGCCTTGCCGGTCTGCACCAGCGTGAGCGTCTCGAAGGCCTCGTCGAGCGTGCCGAAGCCGCCCGGGAACAACGCCACGGCCTCGGCCTGTGACAGGAACATCAGCTTCCGCGTGAAGAAGTATCGAAAGTGGATCAGCTTGGTGTCGCCGGCGATCACCTCGTTGGCGGTGGTCTCGAAGGGCAGGCGGATGGCCACGCCGAACGACTTTTCGCGGCCCGGCCCGACATGCCCGGCTTCCATGATCCCCCCGCCCGCGCCGGTGATGATCATCCAGCCCGCCTCGGCCATGAGCCGCGAGAACTCCACCGTGGCGGCGTAGTCGGGGTGGTCTTTGGGCGTGCGGGCGGAGCCGAAGATCGTGACCTTGTGCGGGTCTGGATATTCCCCAAAGACGCGGTAGGCGTAGCGCAGTTCCTTCACGGCGCCGGTGATGAGCTTGAGCTCGCCGGTGTGCCGCCCGTCGGGAATGAGCTTGAGCGCCGTGGTCAGCAGGTCGTGGACCAGCTTGGAGTTGAAGGAGTCGCCCTTGCCGCCGACTTCTTCGATCATGGCGCTCAGGCGAGCGGCGATGTCAGGATCGTCGGCCCGCTTGACGGGTTTGCTGTCGGGCGGCTTGCCGATGGGGTCGGTGCTTCCGGCGGGGTCGAGTTCCTGACGGTTGTTAGCCATAGGCGAGAGCCTAGCTCACTCGCGTCGGAAGTGCCGCCGCTCGGCCCGGGCCCGGGCCTCGGCTTGATCCAGGTCGGGACGGGGATGCGCTCGGTTCCGCCGAAGATGCTGTCGATGAGCCGGCGCGTTCCGGAGAACTGCTCGCCCTGGAAGCGCGGCTCGGCCAAAGTGCCGCTCACCTTGGTGGTGATCAGCTCGTTCCGCACGCCGTCGACGATGGTCGACCAGAGGGGTATCTGCAGCGTGCCGCGGCTGTTGAAGCGGAGGTTGAGCCCCAAATCGCGCAGCCGCATCTCGCCCCACCCGAGCACCGACAGCGACTCGGCCAGCACCGCGAACTCGTCGAACACCAGGCGATCGCCGCGGAGATAGAACGACCCGTGCACGAAGTCGAGCCGCTCGTTGGAAGGAAGCTGAAAGTTGCTCAGCTGCATCAGCGGAAAGACCAGCGGCAAGTCGATGACGTTGCCCCCGCCGATGCGTAGCGACCCGCGCCCGCGGCGCGAGGGAAGGTCGCCCACCACCCCGCTGAGTGTCAACTCGGCGTCGAACCACCCGCGGCGAACATCGCCCGGCAGCGCGGCGCTGGGTGGCTCGGTCGCTTCCTCCGGCTCGGTGCGTTCGGCGAGCGGGCCGATGAACTCCCGCGCCGCCGCCTCCTTGGCCCGGGCCTGGATCTCGTCCACCATGTCGGCGAAGCGTGCCCCCGCCAGGGTGATCCGCGCGTCGTAGCTCCTGCCGCTCGCGCCCGAGCCCACGGGCCGCACCACCGCCGAGCCCGTCAGACGCCCGCCGTAGCACTCGGCGTAGATGCTCGGGGCCAAGAGCGTGTCGGGGGTCGCACCGCTGGCGATCTCGGCGCGGGCGTTGCGCAGGCTCAGCCCCGCCGCCACGACCGAGTCGAACACCACATCGAGCCGCGTGCTGGCCCGGGCCGTCTCTTCCGCGGGCCGATCGACCTCGATGCCGACCGAACCGCTGCCCTCGGCCAGCGGCACTCCCAACTGGGCCGCGACTCCGGCAAACTTCACTGCGCCGTCGATCTTGAGCGATGGGCCCGAAGTCCCCGTCCCACCGGCGAGCCGCAAGCGCGCGTCCCGCATCTCGAAGCCGTTCTCCACTTTCAGCTCAATCGCCTGCGAAGCCTCCGCGACGGCCATCGGCAACAGCGCCAGAAAATCTGAATCCAGCCTGCGTCCGCTCGCGCTCAGCGATGCGTCCAGCGTCCAGCCCAGATCGCTCGACGACCCGAGCGAGAAGCCGCCGTTCAGGCCCAGCCACCAGTCGCCGCGGGTCATTCGGACGTTGTTGATCGCCCCGCCCGGCCCGGAGAACGACAGCGTGCCCTCGACCTGATCAAAGTCGAGCACCCGCCCGCGCCGCGTCAGCCCGAGGCTTCGTGGCGTGACGGTGCCCTTGATCGACCACGGGGCGTCAGCGGCCGGGGCCTCGCGCGAGACAGATAGATCCGCGTCGAAGCGTCCGCGCAGGTCGACCTCGGCGATTCCAGCTCTTGCTTCGGGTGCCATTACCCCGAGCGCCGCGCGGAACAAGCGCGACTCCAACAGCCCGCTCTCCACGGCAAAGCCCAGCGGCACGGTCGTCCGCCAGATCATCTTCGAGCTCTCGCTCGGGCCCGCGGGGTCGGTCCGGAAGCTCAGGCCGCCCCCGAGCCGCAGCCGGCTTGCCTCGTCGTCGTCAAGCCGAGCCTCGAGATCGACGCGGTCGAAGCGGATCGACCCCTGCACCGGGGTGTTCGGTTCGATCGCCAGCCGCACCTCGCCCTCGCCCAAAATCGCGTCGAGGGACAGCCTGCCGCCCAAGGCGTTCACGGCCAGCGAGTCCGCGTTCTTGAGCGCGACGATCAGGTCGGTTCGTTCGTTGCCGGCCCCGTCGAGGCTCTTGAGTTCGATGCTGGCCTCACCGCCGATGAAGCCCTCGGGGTTGTACGCCGATCGCAGCATCTCGATCTGCGTGGCACCGTTGCCCGAAACCACGTCAACCAGGTCCTGCAGCGGCTGCGCCAGGTCAAGATCCTCGAACGCGATGCGCGCCGAGCTGGTGCCAGCACCCGCTTCGACCAGCCCGAGGGCGACTTGCGCATCGAGCCGCACGCGGCCCCGCGCCGGCCACGGCTCGTGCTCGAACCAGGGCGGGCCTACGAACGACTCATCGAGCAGGTCGGCCACCATCGGGTCGGATGCCGAGCGCAGCTCGCCGGTGAGGCTCTCGATCCGGAGCTGCTCGCCACCGATGAAGATCTTCCCGCTGAGTCCGGTGACCGCCAGCCCCGGCCGATCGGGGTCGCGCGGCTCGGGGAAGCTCGTCAGCCCATCGAGGTCCACCCGCACGTCGAGCTTGATCCCGCCGGTCTCCAATGGAAACACATCGGCGTCGCAGTCGACGCGGCCGCGGAGATTGAGCGAGCGCAGGAGCTCCGGCGCTGAACGCTGCCCCCGCGCGTCGGGCGGGCCGGTCTGGTCGCCGCGGGCCATGCGCTCGGGGATGGCGTTGATAAGCAGGTCATCAACGCCCAAGTCGCGGGCCTTGATGTGCAGCTCGGGCGTGTCGTTGGACCCCTCCGGCGTGTCCATCGCGATCTTGCCCGTCACCGTTGCGCGCCCGCCGCGGATGCCCCGCCCCACCTGGGCCTCGAAGTACATCGCCTCGTCGCGGATCCGCAGATCAACGCGGTCGGCGTTCAGCGGCAGCGGGAACGCCTCCGGCAACAGCCCCGCCCGCTCGAAGTCGATCCGCACGTCGGTGTCGTAGTGCCCGTTGTTGCGATCGGGCGCTCGGTCGACGTCGATGGTCATCGTCCGGATCCGCCCGCCCAACGCAAAGTCCGGCGCGGCCAGCCGCTCTTCGATGGACTTGATCGAGTCGTCGATCGCGCTGGCCAGTGCGGCCGAATCAGCGCTCGGCTCCGCCTGATCCGTCGTTAGAGCCGCGCGGCGTTGCCGCAGCGACGCCAGCGACTCCTCGAACGCCCGCCGTCGCGTCGCATCGAGCACCAGCCCGCGGGCCAGGATTCGGTCGTACTGCGAGCGGCTGAACAGGGCCTGGTAGAGCCCGCTCCAGCCCGGCTTCGCGGCCGCTCCGACCGCCCCCATCGCTTCCGCCCCCAGGAGCATCGGATAGATCTCGGCACCCGGAGACGACTTGGCCATCGCTCGGGTCGCCCGGAGCCCCTCGGGTGTGGCCGCTACGAGCGCCGCTTGGGCCAGGTCGAGGCGTCGGCCCACCGCCCCGGCCAGCGTGTCGTCCATCGGCGCGTCGGTGACGACGATCTTGAGCTTGGTGTATTCGCCCTCGTCTGGAGGCCAGATCTCGCCCGTCGCCAGCACCGCCGCCCCGGACGCCGAGCGCCCCGTGAGGCTGACGATGCGCACCCGCTCGTCATCGAAGCGAACATAGCCCTCGATGTCGAAGAACGGATACGGGAACTGCGCGAACGCCGCCCGCCCCTTGCTGAATCGGATCGACCCCTCGGCCGTCCAGCGGTCCGGCGGTGGGGGGCCCTGGTCGGCGGGCGGGGCGGGGGCCCGCTTGATGCTCGCCTGCGCGTCCACCATCGCCGTCGGCCCAGAGAACGCCGCCAGACGCTTGCGCATCAACTCCGGCATGAACGGGAGCAGCCTCGGCTGCTTGGCAATCTGGAACTGCTCGCTGATGATCTGGCACTCAATCCCCGCGTCCAGCGGATCGAGCCCATCGGTGTTGAGGATCACCCGCGCCGGCAGATCCTCCACCCGCCCCGACAGCTCCGCGTCGATCCCGCCCTGCGGCGACCGCTTGCCCGCCTGCCGAAACGTGATCTTGCCCGTGACGTCCGTCATGCTCAAGGGCCGCGGCGCGGGGACGAACTCCGGGCGATCGGCCGGCATCGGAAGGTCGATCGACACACCTTTCAACTCGATCGCGGCCGCGATCCCCTCGGCCCGCGTGAACGAGAACGTCGTCGACGTGATCCGGCCGCGGATATTGAGCTGCCGCCAGAACGACCGCAGCACCTCGGGGACGCGCTCGGGTGTCCACTGAGAGAGGTCGAGCCGATTCAGCGACGCCCGACCTTCGCCCGCCCGCATGTCGAGCGAGCCCGAGAGCACCACGCCGGCCCCGGGCACCTCGCGCGGGCCCAGCCGCTCGCGGAGTTCCAGGGTGTACTGGTCTTGCTGATCGGTGGGCGCGATCCAGCCGTTGATGTCCATGCGGGCCAGCTCGCGATAATCGGTGCCTTTGTGCTCGCCGATCTCGACCCGCCCGCCGATCGCCTCGATCCGCGGGAGCAGCGCGGTGCTGGCTCCCGGCGCGTTGCTCAGCGGCAGGTCCAAGACGTTGAGCCGCCCGCCGGCGCTCTGGCTCAGGCGGATCACCGGATTGATCATCCGCACGCCTGTGGGGGCGATGGCGCCCAGCAGCACATCGGACCAGTCGAGTTCGATTTCGAGCCGCTCGATGCTCACCAGCTGCCCGCCGGGCCCGTCGATCCCCGGCACGCGTAGCTCGACGCCCGTCGCGACCACCCGGCCGTTGGGATGGATCGACGTCCAGTGGGCCGAGAACTGTGCACCGGTCGCGGAGCTGATGGCGCTCCCGATGACCATCTCCGCCACGGGCCCCTGCGTCATGACGACCGCGCCCAACGCGCCGCCAAGGATCACCAGCCCCACCACGTGCCGGGCGACTCTCCGCCTTCCCGGCCGCCGCGCGGCCAACTGATCAATGGCCACCACGGGGCTGGCGGCACCCGGCGAAGGATCTGGCGAACTGGGTGGTAGGGATTCGGGCATCCTGTCCGACGCCGCGGTCAGCCGCAGGCCGCTCGCCCAGCACCCGAGCGATCGGGCGTGAACCAGATGAACGCCTGGCCGAAACCGCGTCGAAACAGATGCTATTCGCCCCGGGCCGGTCGGGCTGGTTTCAGCGGACGATCAGCACGCCGTGCGGGCCCGTGCCGACGCCCACGAAGAAGTCAGCGGCTTTGAGGCTGGGCGACGACCCGCGGAGCAGCCGGAAGAACGCCAGCTCGCCGCCCACGGAGTTCGGGTCGAAGCTGCGGAACTGGCTTACAACCACATGGTTGCCCGACGCATCGAAAGAGATCCCTTCGGGCATCGCGTTCAAGTCATACTCGCCCTGGACAGCCAGCTCGCCTCTTTTATTGAGCGTGAGCAGCGTGAGCGACCCGCCGCGGGTCTGTCGGCTGTCGCCATCGGGCAGGTGCGAACGCTTGATGTTGCCCGTGACGACATACTTCCCGTCGGGGCTGATGGCCAGCGACTCGGGGCTGATGCCGACGGTTGCCGTCGAGACCACCAAGTGCTGCACCGCTTCCAGGTCGAGACGGCTGGAGGACTCCGACACCACCATGCCCGCGCTATCACGCTCCTCGCCACCCTCCACGATGCTCGTGGCCACATCCGACAGGCGGATCACGCTCAACTGCCCCTCGGGCGCGCCCGTCAGGAACCCTTCGACATCAGGACCCCACTGCACATCGGTGGTGATGAAGTGCTTGCCGCTGGGTGTGAACTGACCCGAGAACGGGAACTTGCCCACGGTCACGGGGCTGCCCCATGGGGCCACGCCCGGCAGGCCATCGCCTTTGTCCATCGCGAACTCGAGCATCAGGACCTGGTTGGTCTCAGGAAGCGTAATGGCGAGATACCGCCCCGAGGGATGCCACTTCACGCTCGAAGGCCGGGCGTTCATGTCGGCAATCCCCGGCAAGGCGAACGACATCGGCTGACCCAGCGGCTCCCCGCTCGACACCGGCACGATCACCAGCTGCGCGCCGGGGTTCTTCGTCACGCACGCCACCAGCCCGCCATTGGGGTGAACATCCACGCCCGTCGGCTCGGTCCCGATGTCCACCATCCCGATGACCACGGGCAAGGCGGGGTTCGAGAGATCCACCGCCGTCAGCTTGCGGCCGATGGGCAGGTCGGCGACCGTCGTGGCGTTGGCCGGCGCGGGCCCGCGGGTCTCGACCACATAGCCGCGCGTTCCGTCGGCGCTCACGGCCAGCGACACCGGGGGCCCCATGACCGAGTTCGAAACCGCCACCTGCGAGACCTGCGTGTTCCAGTTGTTGGCGTTGGGATCGGTCGGGTCGGCGATCGGCAGGCCCACGACCGTCAGGCTGTCCGACAAGCCAGCGCTCCGCGGGCCGAGGAGGTTGTCGGCGAAGGCCGTCCCGGTCATGTCGGCGTCACACAGCACCGCGATGTACTTGCCGGTCACGCTGGCCGGAACCAGGGGCGACGTATCCGCCCGCTCCATGCTGCAACCGGCAAGGATGGCCAGCGCCAACGCGGGCGAAGCCAGGAGGGCCGGACGGAATGACGAGCGGCAGGCGAGGTGGGACATGACGGGGCAGCTCCGTAAAGACAACAGACCGGCTAGCGACCAGCGAAACGTGGGCCGTAGGGTATCACCAAGCCCCTCCCCGTGCCAAACCACCCGGCCGCCCTGTGCTCGGCATCAGCCCAACAGGCCGTCCACGCCATCCAGCCCCAGCGTCGCGCCTGGCGGCGTCGGGGGCGTCCAAGCTCCTCGGCCCCTCAGATCGCGAACCAGCTCCGCCAAATCCGCCGGGAACGGCGCCAGGAATGACAGCGGTTTGTGGGTGATCGGATGGCGAAACGACAGCGCCGCCGCGTGCAACGCCTGCCGCGCAAACGCCGTCCCGTCCGCCAGTGTTACGGGCTTCCCGCCGTAGAGGTCGTCCCCCGCCAGCGGCCAGCCCAAGTGTGAAAAATGCACCCGGATCTGATGCGTCCGCCCCGTCTTGAGCTCAACTTCCACCAGCGAGTAGCACGCAGCCCGACCGCCAGCAGCCCGTCCGTCAGGAAGGGCTTCTACCTTCTCTCCCTTCCATCCCCCCGCCCTTTTGCCTCGCCCCTTCGCCGTCTCCCCACCGCCCCACCCCAACACCGGCTTCGCCGTGGGCACCACGTTCGCCTTCTCCCGCGCCGCCTCCGCCCCATCGCCAAACACCCCCAGCACCCGATACACCGTCACCGCCGGCTTGCCGAGGTGGTCATGACGTATGACCTGCTTTTCGCGATAGCCGCGCTCGCGCGAAAGGTGCGGCCCCAGTGGCAAATCGATCACGTCCACCGCCGGCTCCACCACACCCTCGACCACCGCCACGTAACGCTTGTCCACCGTCCGGCTCATGAACTGGTTGGCGATCTGCCAGTGCGCCTGGTCGCTCTTGGCGAAGACGATCAAGCCGCTGGTGTGCCGATCGAGCCGATGGACCACGCCCGGGCGGGCGAACTCCTTGCCCACGCCCGACAAGGACCCGCCCGTCGGCGAGCGGTGCCGAAAGTGAAACGCCAGCGCGTTGATGAGTGTGCCGTGCGAGTGCGTGCGGGCCGGGTGGACGATGATGTCGGCCTGCTTGTTGAGCACGATCAGGTGCTCGTCCTCGAACACCACATCCAGCGGGATGTCCTGAGGCTCAAAGTCCTCCGACGGCGGGGCCGGCACATCCACCACCACCGTGTCCCCCTCGCGCAGCACCGCAGACGACTTGGCCACCCGCCCGTTCACCTTCACACCACCAGCCTCGATGAGCTGTTGCAGCTTCGTGCGGCTCATGAAGGTGATGCGGTCGGTGAGATACTTGTCGAGCCGCTTCACGAGGTCGCGCTGCAACACAAACGTCACCGGCTGGCCCGTCGGCTGCGCGGCGGGCGAATCAGAAGCAGTGGGGGGCGACATAACCGCCAGATCGTCGTCGCCATCGCTGACTGAATCGGGGTCGGCTTCTGGAGCAGTGGTGGGCGGCACTGGGGGGGCCAAGCCCTCCCTCACGGTCGGGCTGCCTGCGCTTAGGCTGCCTGTTCGCGCTGCGCGGAAGATCGCCGCCGGGTTGATCTTGCCGCCGGGCTTGATCAGCGGCTCACCGGCCGGCCCTTTGGTGTTTGACGTGTCCGCCCCGGATTTGGCCTTGCGCGACTTCACGTTCGATTCGCCAGCAGTGGACCGCGGCGGGCCGGGGCCGACGCGATCATCCGCCGCCTTTGGGATCGACCGGAGCAGGTGAGGGCGGGGCAGCAGGCGGGGCAGCATCAGGCGGGGCAGCAGCAGGGGCCGCGGGGGCCGGCGTCGGAACAACCGTCGGCGGGGACATAGGCTGCAACTGCAGCGGGGCCAGCGCGGGCAGGGTCATCCCATCGAGGACCGTTGCTGGAGGGTCGGGGGGGGCCGGCGGCGCGGGCGGCTTGGTCTTGATCGAAGCCTCGGTCGGCAAAGCAGCCACCGTCTTGATCTGGTCAAGGCTCTCCAGTCGCGCCGTCGCCACTTTCACCAGGTCGGGCAGGTCGGCTCCGGTCGCGGCCGCCTTGGCCAGTTCGTACGACGACTTGGCCGCGTCCCACTGCCCGCGGCTCTCGTCTACCGCCGCCATGCCGAAGTGTGCACCGATCGCGAGGATCGACCTGGCGGGATCGCCGGCCGTCAGCTTCAAGACCAACTGATACTGCTCCGCCGCCAGCTTCAACATTTGGTCATGCCGCTCCGGGGTCAATAGGTCGTCCGGCAGGGCCGTCGTCCCGTCGGGCTTGACCTCGGCCCCGGGCGCGACGCCGCGGATCGCCGACTCTAGATATAAGTCGCCAGCGCGGGTGCGAGCGAATATCACCACGCCCGCGTTGTCCGCATGGGCCTCGGCCAGGTCGACGAGCGATGCGGGGTTCTGCGAACCCAAGGCCCCGTCCAGTTCCGTCCACGCGGTGTCGAGCTGGTTGACGCGATAGTCCTTGTAACGCTGCCAGCCGACGTACAGCCCGGCCGTCACGGCGATCGCCAACAGGACGCTCGGGCCCCACTGACGCAGGAACTCCACGAAGTCCTGGTTGAGCCGGCCCTCGGTCTTGCCCGCGCCCACTTCCACATCTTGCAATCGCCGGTCCATGTCAGCCATAGGAGGAAACAATAGGTCGCTTGCCTCTTGAGAGCCCGAGTCTCCACACCCCCTCCCCCGGCCCCCACCTGCACCGCGGCGTCACGCTTCCCAAAACTTCCACGGCCCGGGGTCAGCCAGATCGGCCCCCGGCACCAGCGCCTCCCTTACCGCCGCCACCAGCGACGCCAGCCCCTCGCCCAGTTTCACACTCACACACGCGGCCACGCCCGGAATCGCTCCCAGATCCCCTCGAAGTCCGACTTCCAGCACCGTTTGCCCCACCCCGGCCGACCACGCCGGGGCCTCGTTCAGCGGGTCGCGGCAGCGCAACACCAGATCCGCCCGCGCGGCCGCCGATCGGGCCAGGGCCTGCGCCGCCGCGTCGAGTTCATCCCGCGGCCGTCCAAGCCCCGGCAGATCGAGGTAGCGGACCGTCAGCCCCGCCAGTTCGAGCGTTACCCCGACATGGTCGCGGGTCGTCCCCGGCTCGTCGGCCACGATTGACGCCCCTCGCCCCGCCAGGGCGTTCAACAGCGAGCTCTTGCCGATATTGGGCGAGCCGACCGCCGCGACCAACGGCGGATGGATCAGCCGATTGAGCCGCCGCCACCGGGCCCGCTCGGCGGCTGTGCCGGTGGGAGGAACGGCCCGCCAGCGCGGCGGCTGCACCAGCAACAGATCGACCGCCAGCGGACTCGCCGCCTGCCCGAGGGCCGCGAGCATGCGGGCCTCGATCTCGTCTTGGGCCTCGGGATAGAGCGCCATGGCATCGAGCGGCTCGCCCGGCTTCCCGCCAAGCTGAACCAGGGCCGCGATGATCCCACCGACCGCCGCCGCCCCGGCATGCGGCATGATCGACGCCGATCGCTCACTCCACCGGGCTACCACCGCCTGATCGATCCTCGCGACTTCACGCAGTCCCGCTCGCCCCATCCGCACGCCGCCCGCGCCGAGTCTGGTGAGCACATCATCCAGCACGCCGTCTGTCGCCGCGGCCAGCGAAATCTCCGCGATCGCGCCGCCACCCCCGGCCGCGCCCGGCCTCGGGGTTGACAGCCTGAACCACCACGGCGGCGAGGTACTCAAAGGATCAGTCCTGCGAACCGTGGTCGCCGTCGTCGCCGTCATCGGCGTCCGCGGCGTCATCGGCGGGCTGTTCGTTCCCATCCTCCGGCGAAGGCGGGTTCTCCGTGAGCGTCCACGCTGCCAGCATGCCCATCAGGATGAGATCCGGCACGATGTGGATCACCTCGTTCCACTCATCGCCCTCGGCCAGCAACGCCGCGTCACCCCCGGTCGCGATCACCCGCGGGTACGAGCCGTTGAACTCGGCGTAGCGGTCGACCAAGATCCGCATCATCCCTTGCAGCGCCGCCACGCACCCGCGCGTCATCGCCTCGACAGTCGTCCTTCCCAGCGGCGCGATGCCCGCGCCGACCAGCACCGGCTCGCGCGGCGGCGCCACCAGCGGCAACGCCGCCGTGTGCTCGTGCAGGCTCTTGAGCATCAGCCCCAGCCCCGGCGCGATGCACCCGCCCTGGAAAATCCCCCACTTATCCACAAAGTCGATCGTGATGGCGGTCCCGGCGTCGATCACCACGCACGCCTCGCCCGACTTGCCGTTGGCCGCCAGGGCGTTGAGCAGCCGATCAGTTCCCACGGTCACTGGCGGCGTCAGGGCCGTGCGGATCGGCACGGGCATCCCCCGCCCGATCCGGATCATCGGCCGGCCCATCGCCTGACCGGTCAGCGGGGCCAGGGCCTCCACCAGTGGCTCAGCGACCGGGTCGTTCACCGAAGCCAGAAGCACCGCCGCGTCGCCCGCGGGCAGGGCGGTCACCGCATCCTGCGCGGCGGCGAACAGCGCCGCTCTCTCAGCGTTCAAAAGCACCCTGGACGGCTCCAGCTTGCCCATGTTCGCCGTCGCGATCCGGGTGCGCGTGTTGCCGACGGAGATCAGCACGAGGTGGTTGGCGGGCATGCGAGCGATGCTATGGGCCGCGCACGCCCCACGCGACCAACTCAAGATCCATCCCGTTTGCCATTCGGCCCGGCCCCGCGCGGGCCCTAAGCTCCCCGCCCATGTCCCGCTGCAGCGTGGACAACTCGATTCAGCGCGTCACCGTCGACGGGTTCGATTTCCCGCTGGGGGTATACCCCGTCGAAGAGATGCAGCCCAAGGAAGGGTTTACCCTTAACTTCGAATCCGCCGACGGCGGCGACGATCCCGAAGACGAAGGCGAGGGTGAGTGGGAAGAGTGGCCCGACCGCTACGTCTGGGACATCAATATCCGCTCCGCCCGCTTGGAAGGCCTGATCCGCCAGCTCTTCGCCATGCTCCCGGGGCGGGTCTTCCCGATCCTGGATGTCCTGGGTAACGACGCCCACCGTGAGATCGATCCTTATGTGGCTTACGAGCTGGTGGGCCAGGAGCGGTTCCTCGAAGGGGTCCGCCGCTTCCGCGGCTACCTCCTTGAAGACGGCCTGGTCGGCTTTGGGGCCATGTCCGATGATCCTTTTATCTACGTCTTCATTGACGAGCACAAGATCGTGACCGTCCGGGCCGAGGTCCAACTCAAGGACCGGATCGACAAGGTGCTCGCCGCTTTCGATCTGGAGGGCGTGCCGACCATCGCCGGGGCGGACGCCGCCGCCCACGAGCACCGCGGCGTCCTCGAAGCCCCCGAAAACCGCCCAGACCTCCTCACGGCGGACGAAATCGTTGAAGAACTCCGCGATCTGTGGGGCCTGGCCCTCAACATCGACGGCGAGGGCAACGTCGACGACGAGGGCGCCGAACTGGGGATCACGCCTTGGAGGCTGGTTCTGCGCTCCGTCAGTGATGATGGCCAGTTCCGCTACGCCGAGGCCATTTTGACGGCCGATTCGCTGCACGCGGCCCAGGAACTCGGGGCCGACGCGCTGGCCAGCCTGCTCGATGACGCCGACTCGACGGATTTCGACCCCGAGTCCGATGACGAGGGGCCCCAGCTGGATGTGATGTCCGCCGACCGGCTCACGACCGAGCGGCTTGCGGAGGCCCTGCGCAATGCCGCCCAAACCACCCGCAGGGGGAACCCGAAGGTCGATCTGCAGACCAGCGCCGTCTGGTCGTCCCGCTGGATGGACTGATCAACCGACGCGTGCCCACGACCGACCCTAGCGAAATCCAAGCGCCCTCGGGTCCGTTCCCAAGTCCATAGCGAAGCGGCAGTTGTGAACAAAAACATTGTCAGGACTGGTTTGCGTTTACCAACCCGATGACATATCTTCTCGCCCTCTCTCGTCACGCAAGCGCGGGCGGAGATTTGTCGGTCGGGCGGCTGAGTTGTACTTCCGGGAAAACGCTCCGGCGTTTTGCCCGGTCGACCAACAGCCTGCCGACGATCATCTCGGTGTACTCGACGCCGCGGCCAACTTGTGCCGCCCTTCGGAGACCTGTCATGGCGAATCAGACGACCCACTCCACCGCCCGATTCCTCGCTGGCGCGCTCGCGCTGAGCTGCGCCGGGGCCATCTCGGCCCCGCTCGCGCTGGCCCAGTCGGCCGGGACCGCCGCGCCCGCCGCGCCGCAGTCTGAAACCGCCGTCTCACCGATCGACCTCGCCCGCCGGGCCTTGGACGAGGGCCGCGTGGTGGAGGCGCAGGCCATCCTCCGCACGCTCGTGCAGGCGCCGACGACTTCCAACGCCGTCGCGGGCGAGTGGCTGGAGCGCACCGAGCGCCGCCTCAAGCTCATGGACCCTGTCGAGCTGAGCCTGCAGAAGGCCGAGTGGGCCGTCCGCACCGGCGACCTCCGCGAGGCCGACCGTCAGCTCGCCGGCCTCTCCAAGCGGACGCTCGCAACCGATCAACAAGCCCGCGTCGACCAGCTCTCCAAGGGCCTCACCTCGGCCCGCGAATCGCTCCGCCCCACCGTCGAGACCTCGCTGGCCCAGGTGGCCGCCGACTTCGAGACCGGCCGCTACGCCCAGGCCAAGTCGCAGCTTTCCGCCGTTTATCGCACGGGCATCGCCCTCAGCCCCGCTCAACAGAAGGCCCTAGACCGCTACCAGCTCATGATCATCGAGCGTGAGCGTCTCGAAGGCACCACGTTCACGATCGAATCCCCGGCCCTGGCCATGATGCAACCCGGCGTCGTGCGCCGCGGCGGGCCAGCCAATCAGCCCCCGGCTCCGGCCCCCACTCCGGCCCCCGCTCCGGCCCCAGCCCAGCCTTCCGAGCCCGCGCCGGCACCGGCTCCGGCCCCCGCGCCCATGAACGAACCCGTACCGGCCGCGACGCAGCCGGCGCCGCAGCCCGGCGCGACCACTCCGGCCCCCGCGCTGGCTCCGACGAACATCCCCGCCGACGACCTGATCGCGACGGCCATGCGTGCCGAGTCGCAGCGTCTGCTGGCCGAGGCCGACCAGGCCTTCAACGAGGCCCGCTACAACGAGGCTTCGCGGAAGTATCAGACGGTGCTGGCCTCGGGCCGCCCGTATCTGAACGCCGAGGAAATCAAGCGTGCCGAGGACCGTCAGGCAGAGGCCCAAATCCGCCTGCGGACGGGTGCCGGCGACCTCGCGGGGCAATCGCTGCAGAACCTGAACCTGAGCCGCGAGCGTGCGACGGCCGAGTTCAACAACGAGATTGAGCAGTCCAAGAAGGCCTTGGCGGCCGGGCAGACCGCCGCCGCCAACGACCTTGTGAGCCGGGCCCGCCTGACGGTCGATCGCGCCAAGACCTTCTTCAGCCAGCCCGAGTACGACGCGTTCGTCAAGCAGGCCGACGAACTCAAGGGCCAGATCGCCCTCTCCGAGGAGAAGATCCGCGGCGAGGAATCCAGGATCCGTGAGATCGAGCTCAAGTCGAAGTCCGACCAGGCCCAGCGTTCCTTGGCGACCGAGAAGGACCGCCGGATCGTCGACTCGATCAACCGCGTGCGGGCCCTGCAGCGCGAGCAGAAGTACGAAGAAGCGCTCCAGGTGACCGAGCAGGTGCTCTTCCTCGAGCCCAACAACCCCACGGCTCTGTTCATGCGCGACATCCTGGGCGACGTGGTGGTGTGGCGCCGCCTGGATACGATCAAACGGACCCGCGGCCGCAACCTCCAGGAACTCAACATCCAGGCCGCCGACGCGGCCATTCCGCCGCGCAGTTTCGTGAACTACCCCTCCGACTGGCCCACCAAGAGCTTCATGCGCGGCGAGGGCGGCGCGTATGCCGAGTCGGGCGAAGACCGCCGCGCCCTGGCCGCCCTCGACCGCCACATCCCCGGCAGGTTCGAGAATAACACGCTGGCCGACATCATCGTCTACCTCACCAAGACCTCGCAGCAGGACTTCGACGTCGATTGGAACAGCCTCCGTAACATCGGCGTCGACCCCGAGACCCGCATCTCGCTCGACCTCAACGACAAGCCGGTTTCGGTCGTCCTTGACCGCGTTCTGGCCCGCGCCAGCCGCGACCGCCAGACCCGCGCGTCCTTCACCGTTCTCAACGGCATCGTAACGATCGCTTCCGAGGACGCCTTACGCCAGAGCACCGTCACCCAGCCCTACAACATCACCGACCTGCTGGTCGAGGTGCCCAACTTTGTCGACGCCCCGGACATGGACCTGGCCCGCCTGATCGCCGAGTCCTCAGGCCGCGGCGACCGCCGCAGCGCCGGGCCCTTCGGCACCATCGCCAAAAAGGATTCCGCCCCCGGTCGCGAGCAGCGCATCACCAAGCTTGTCGCCGTCGTCCAAGACACTGTCGACCCCCAGAGCTGGCGCGACCACGGCGGCGATACCGGCGCGATCCAGGAGCTCAACGGCTCCCTGATCATCACCACCACGCCCGCCAACCACCGTGAGATCGCCGGGCTGCTCTCCAAGCTTCGCGAGATCCGCTCGATGCAGATCAACGTCGAGTCGCGCTTCCTGACCGTCCGCCAGGACTTCTTCGAGCAGATCGGCTTCGACATCGACGTCTACTTCAACGTCAACAACAACCAAGTCACCAACGCCCGCCAGATCGACGACACCATCCTCCCCAGCGACTTCTTCAACTTCGGTAACGTCAGGCCGCTCAACCGCACCGTGACCGGCACCGTTACGCAGCCCGTCATCCCACCCAACCGCTTCTCGCCCATCGGGGGCGGCCAGAATAGCTTGGGCATCACCGAGAACCTCGTCGGGGGCTTCTCCCCCTTTGCGTCGACCGTCCTTAACCAGAACCCGGCCCTGGGCATCGCGGGTCAGTTCCTCGACGACATCCAAGTCGACTTCCTCATCAAGGCCACCCAGGCCGATCGCCGTAGCACCACGCTCACGGCCCCACGCCTTACCCTGACCAACGGCCAGATCTCCAACATTTACGTCGCCACCCAGCGCTCCTTCATCAGTGACCTCACTCCCATCGTTGGCGATTCCGCCGCTGGCTTCGACCCGACCACCGCCGTGCTCACCGAAGGCGTGGTGCTCCAGGTCGAGGTCGTGGTGTCATCGGATCGCCGCTATGTCACTATGAACGTCGACACGTCGGTGTCACAGGCCGAGCGTCCTTTCCGTCAGGTACCTATTACGATCCTCGCCGGCGGCTTGCTCGTCAGCTCCGCAGCCTCGCAGTCGTTCATCGAACTCCCCGCCATCAACACCACCCGCATCCAGACCACCGTCACCGTCCCCGACGAAGGCACAGTCCTGATGGGCGGCCAACGCCTCGTCACCGAGATCGAAGTCGAAAGCGGCGTGCCCGTCCTCTCCAAAATCCCCATCCTCAACCGCTTCTTCACAAACCGCGTCCAGTCCAAGGAAGAGCAGACCCTGCTCATCCTCATTAAGCCCACCGTCCTCATCCAGACCGAAGAAGAAGAAAAGAACTTCCCCGGCCTGCAGGACACCGTCCGCAATGGCCTCGGCGGCTGAGCACGTCGGCTCGATTGATACCCCGGCGATCCCGTCCCGCTGATGCTGACCCGGCATGACCCCCCGCGCCGTCATCGCGTTCGCCGGCCACATGATCGACAAGCCCGATCGGGAAGCCCCGCGCTTCCCCGCGGCCACCTACGACGCGAATCGGTGTCGCACAGGTTGTACGGATTCTCTTTGAATCTCACGAGTTGAAGTAACTCAAAGCCCGGGCGGAAGCCCGGGGTCGAACGACTCCAAACCGCGAGTTTCAAATAGAATCCGCATCCGGCGTATCCAATACAGTCGGCGCGGCCTCGGTCAGACGCTTGGACATCTTGGGCAGCGAATCGGCCTCGGTTTGGAGCAGGGGAGCGGTTGTGCGGGCATTATACGTTACGGGCGTAGGCCTCCCTCGTTTCGGCAAAGGGCGACATCCGCCAGCAGGGGGTGCCGAGGAGCGGGAGGCCCCGGCGTCTCCCGTCCGATCTATCGCGGGCTTGCAAGCAGAGCCGGACTGCGCGCCCGCCTTTGCGTCCCGGAATATCGCCTGTACCCTGTCCGCGCTGTGTGCTCGCGGACCGCATCAAGACCCCTCTTCCATGAACACGCTCCAGCGAACCCTCAGCAAGATCCTGCCGCGTTCGTGGTTCGCCGCGATCGAGGCCGAGTCGCGTGTGTGGATGGTGCGCTGCCGGTGCGGGTTCGCCCGATCGCTGTGGGAGGCGGGCGGCACCCGCGGCAAGGCCGCGGGGACAACGCACTGGCTCACCCGCTGCCCCCAGTGCGGCCAGCGCTCCTGGCACACGATCTCCCGCACAGCCCCAACCGACCGGCCCCCGCCCGGTGCGTGATGGGGAGCGGCGTCGCGGGTGGTGGCGGGGTGTGAGGGTGCGGTGGGGCGAGGGACCGCAGCAAACGCAACATCCGGCAGAATCAAGAACAACAAAGGCGATCAGCGTCACTCCCAAGCTCAGCTCGGGTTGTACAATGCAAGCATGGGCACCGCTCCACTCATCAAGATGACTCTCGGCGCGGGCGCAACACTGCTGGCCGTTGGTCTGGCTGCCGATGCGCTGGGCGGCATGGGCCTGGGCACGGTGACGGCCACGTACGTCGCCAAAGGCCTTGCTCTGGGCGCGGGCGGCGCGGCGGGCAACGCAGTCTGGGATTCTCTTAAAGCCGGTGCGTCGAAGGTCGGCGAGCGGCTGTCTGATCCGCGCAAGCGTCTGGCCAACCACGATCTTCAAGCCCTCGCGGGCCGGGCCATCGCGGTGGTGGTCGCCGCTG
>Ga0105047_10007480_pt1 | contig 18393 bp, 4 predicted proteins | sample MAT04_FD_78384 | JGI IMG/M metagenome (GOLD analysis project Ga0105047, IMG submission 78384) | Freshwater microbial communities from Lake Fryxell liftoff mats and glacier meltwater in Antarctica - MAT-04 (megahit assembly) | ecosystem: Environmental > Aquatic > Freshwater > Ice > Liftoff... | reverse complement strand
GACCAGGGCCCCGGCACGCAGCCACCGCGCGAGTCGCGTCATCGCAGCCCTGCCGGTCACCGCCACCACGTTCTTCATGCACGCAATGGTCTGGCGCTACTTCCGTCAGCTCAAGATGCCGCGCCCAGACGCTTACGCCTCGGCAGCGACATGCCACACAAGCGACTGACATCGCAGTCGACTGCAGTTGAGCAGCCCCCTCGTAACCGCCGAAGCAGAGTGGTATATATCCTCAGATGTTCCTTTGACTCGCCCGAGCATTCATACCATGCCCGCCTCTGCCAACTCCACTCAGCGCACCCAGGCGCGAGCGCTGCTCAAGCGGCAGGGAATCTGGACCACGCGCTGAACCTCCGCGAAACGCGGGGCGGTTCACCGTCACCGATTGAGCGGCTAAACAGGTGGTCGAAGTAGTTCGAAGAGCGTGTGAGCATAGGAGGATGCCTGCAAACCTGGCATCTAAACCGAAGGGAGCTTCATTTGGCAGTGGGCCAGACCAAGGCAGACTCTTTCACGACCCTGGATCCGAACTGGAGGTCCACGGTATCCAACAAGTCGTTGAGCGCAGACATTGCCGAGCGTCGCCAACTCGTGAGGGCTTCAGTGTCAAACGCTCCATCCGGGGACTCTGATTTGAGGTTGCAGCGGTTCAGAGAACGAAGCACCTCCCAGTCGCGAAGCAGCCTGAAGCGGCCTACGGCGCCGGTGATCCCGACGATTGCTCGCCGCGACTGTGTCGCCACATCGGTCACTCTGCTCGACACGTCGACCACCATCATCGGATCGTCAAGGCCATCGACGGCACAAACCGTTCCAGCGAGACGCTCCGCCTGATGCAGTGCCTTCTCAAGAAGCGGATGCCCTATGCCCATCAAGTCCGCCTGACTCGGCGCCTTCCGATCGAAGACCAGGTTGTCGTAGGACTTGCGAATCGCGTGGCTAGTGAGCCAGTCCTCGGGAGTTCTGAAGGACAGCGCGGCGCCTTCCACCTTCGGTCGGCGGCGATTCAGGGTCAGAACGTTCTGGAAAAACGGCATCAGGTCTGGCAGATCAACGGGCGGGACGTCCTTCAGATCCGATAGGTCGAAGCTCTCCGCATGGCCTATGAGGTCACGAACCGTCTGTATCGCTGACTCGCCACCAAGTGTTCCAGTCGTGTTGTCAAACCACGCGTCCAGCTTCTCACGCTTTACGCTGATCGCACCGGAGAAGAGGTCATCGAACAAGCCCTCGCCACTCATGCCCAAAACGAGCTGCATCAGATCCTCAGGCTCGTCCATCGCAGACCCGAGCGCACGCATGATGCTGTTGAGCTTTTGCTCAAGCTTCTGCCAGATCATGGCCTCGACCGTGTCCGGGTTCCTGAGCGATACCACTTCGACTGGGCGCTGCTGCCCGTACCGGTTGAGTCGGCCGACACGTTGGTGCAGCCGCATGGGGTTCCAGGGCAAGTCGACGTGGATCAATGCGCTGCACCGCTCCTGCAAGTCGATGCCCTCGCCGCCAGCCTCCGTCGACACCAGGAATCGAATGCGACCAGCATTGAAGGCATCGCACATGTCTTCACGGCGTCCCGCCAACTGGGTCAGGCGACCATCTGGCAGCTTGATGCCTTCCAGGCGGTCGTCCCCATTCATGAATCCCACCGTGCCTTGACCAAACTCCGCCATCAAGGCACTGATGACAAGCGACTGGGTCCGCTTGTACTCGGTGAAGAGCAACACGGGCTCATTGCCAAACCGTTGCTTGATGACCTCGATGATTCGCACGATGCGTGTCTCTGAAGTCACCTGATCCGCTGCGGCAATGAGATCTGAAAGGTATCGACCCTCATCTTCCATCAGGCGAAGTCGAGCCTGCTTCTCATCCCGAAGCCAGCGCTGCAACGCCTGCTGGGCCTCGTCCCCCTCACCTTCATCAATGGCTGCAAGCTCCGACTTGGACTTTGCGGCCTCCGCCCCGAGACGTTTGATCCGCGTCTGCAGCGCGGCGACAACCGCCGCAATGGAACTCGAAGCGAGCTTCTGAAGCGCAATGAGCACAAGCATCACTTGCCCCCCCTCAGTTCGACTGAGGGACGTCGCGTATGCCTTGCCCGCCAGGATGAACTCGGACATCAGTTCATAGAAGGTCTCTTCTGGTGGCGAGTAGGTGAATGTCTCGGGGTGCTGGACCACTGGCTTGAACAGCCGCTGACCCTTCATGTCAGTTGCCTTCTGTTTGGCATTCCGGATCAGGAATCTTGGAAGGGCCTGGAGCATGCCGCCTTCGTTCTTCTTGGGGCCGAACACGTCGGCATCGAGCAGACTCATCAGCGACCAGAACCCAAAGTTCTTCCCTCGATGCGGCGTGCCCGTGAAAAGCACGCAGGAGGTCACCTTGCCAGCCTTGTTCATCTTTTCAACCAGCTCGAAGCCGAGTGTCTTTCCGGTTTCCTCGTCAGCGTTGAGGTGATGGGCCTCATCGATGACCACCATGTCCCAGACAGGCGCATCAAGCAGGCGATCGTGGCGTCCGTTGCGGTCCGCGCGCAGGGTCGGCAAGGAGGCAACGACGATCTGGTGAATGCCCCAGAAGTCGGTTCGATCTGTGTCCAGATCCGTGTGATACGTGGCCGCCCGGATGTCGAACATCCGCTTCAGTCGAATCTGCCACTGCCCGACCAGCTTGGCCGGGCAAAAGATCAATACCCGCTGGACCTTCCTGCTTGCCAGCAATGGCCAGAGCAGCAGACCGGCTTCGATGGTCTTTCCCATGCCGACGTCGTCAGCGATGAGCAGACGCATGGGCCAAGAACGTAGTGCACGGTGGCAAACCCAAAGCTGATGTGGAAGCAGCGAAATACGCGACCTCGTGAACACGCCCCAAGCCGCATTGACTGACGTGATCACCTCTGCCTGGACTCGTGCAGCCACTTCAAGCGAAGGCGCCAGCTGCCCTTTTGTCAGCGCCTCGGATACTGAGGCGACCGGCGTCAACTCTTTCGTGAAGACCTGCTCGATGCCGTGAGCAAATCGCACGACGGTCGTGTCTCCATCCGTGAGCAGCACGGTGCCTTGCCCATGCCGTGCGTGAAGCACCAAAGCATTCGCCTGGTAGGTCTTACCGTTGGTCGTCACAGTTGCTCCTCCTGCTCTGCGGTTTCGTCGGACTCCATGAACGATCCGTGCTCTGCCCATCGCTCAGCTTCGCGGCGCGCCGTCTCGTTGGTCGCTATGAGTTGAAGCGGAATGTCATACGCCCCCGAGAAACATGCCGCCTCCTCGCCCAGCTCTGATACCAGGACACGGTAGATGTCGCTGCTGGACCTGAGATCGGTGTGCCCAAGTCGAGCCATCAGCTCGAGCACCGCACTTCTTGGAGCAAAGGCAAGCTCGCGCGCAACATCCGAGGACAGGACCTCGAGACGAAGCAACTCACGAATGACCAGGTGCTGACCAAGCCGAAGCATGCCGCTCAAGGTGGGCGCCTCGATACCTGAGCCACTGAGGCTGGGGTCCGACGCTGGCGACAGCAGATACTTGGCCAGCTTCGAGTCGCGGCGATCCAGCGTCTGAAACAGATGAACGTAGGTGTCCAGCCATCGGGCGATCCGATACAGCCTCGGAAAACTGTCCATCCACAGCTCGAAGAGCGTGTCCGTCTGCTGCCCCTCACCGTAGGCCCGAAGAATATCCATCCAGGCCTCCGCGCCGGAGTCGGGATGCACTTCGCAGATCGTCTGCCACCAGCCCTTGCTACCCAGAAAATCGAGGAAGCCGCGATGCTGCTGGTCCGTGACGCGCCCGTAGCGGCGGAACAAGCCCATGCTGAACAGCGTCATCCAAGCGGTTCTATCGTGAGGCTCTTCCTCTTTGAGTGCGATTCGATCGACGCTCGCTGGCCAGAATTTGCGGTCGAACTCGGCCAGCCACTTCATGCCGTTCTCAGACCACCAGCCATGAATCGAGGTCAGGTCGAGACTCGGCGACAGGTCAGGAAAGTCTTCCTCGTCGGTTGCCGCCAGCCCGAGTTTGGTCAGCAGTAGTCGCCTCTCTTCTGTTGACAACCCACCCAAGACAAGTGAATCCTGTTTCAACGCGAACAGCCATCCGCCCAGGTGACTCCGCGCTCGAAGCAGCTCAATGACCGGCCCGTAAATATTGCGCGCCAGCCACGTGGCGGCCGCGGACTGCGGGTCATCGCCAGTGGCGAACATACACCAGCCCGCGAGCATGGATGGGTCATCGCTCCAGACGGGCAGGTATTGCTCGACGAAACGAAATGCCGGGGAATCAGCCACGTAGTCGTGGTGCAGAACAGCCTTGTCCGGCGCGAATCTGCTCAGGAGTTGGTCCTCTGGACCATGCCCTCGAATCAACGCCTTTGCGGGAACCCAGGTGCCGGCACGGGAGCGCAACGAAAGGGAAGCCATCTCGGCGCGCCACCTGTAGGGCTCGCCAAGATTGCTCGGCCAGACACGAATGACCTCGGCCAGGTTGGCTACCTCAGCCGGTGGCAAGTGACCGCAATCGAAAGCCCCCACGACCTGAGCCAAGCCGAGCGCAGGAATGCTCTCCTCCTCTGCCAAACCGCAGCGCTGCAGCCACCCACGAACCTGATCGGCGCACCATCCTTCAACGGGGAACTTGTCGACGAACAGTTCCCACCGGAGCAACGCAGGGGCGACGTTCGCCAGGTAGGTCAGGTTGACCGACAAGCACAGACTTTCGATATCGGTCAAGGCCGCATCGTCCCCTTTCAGTCCGTTTGGAATCCGACCCGTCCGATCAACGACATTGCGGACAACGCTGCAGGCGAATGTGTCGAGCAGCCGCACGTCCATCGCTGAATCCTGCTCAGGTGGCTCTCCAAGGATCTTCTCCCACAGACCGTACCAGAAGCCGGCCGGCGACACCGACTGCGAGCATCCCATCGCGGCGGCCAGGACGGGCCAGTTCGATTCCGACTCGGTTTGCAAGTCAATCAGGACCGGTGAGACTTCGTCTGCGAGTGTCTTCGTCAGGGTCGTGTTGATGAGGGTGGCGGACTTTCCGAGCGCCAGCGTCGCGCGCCCCGTGTCGATCTGAAAGGGCGCGTTCAACAGAACGCCACGGGCGGCCGTTCCGCGGGTCGGCGCTGTCACCCAGGTCGCTGGAACAGCAGGTTGGGCTTTGCGGTCGAATTCCTCGATACCGCCTGCGCCAATCCGGAGAACGACACTGCCCGAAGCGGCTCTGAACACCAGGATCCCGGAGTGGACGCGCCCGCCGTCGACGGGAAGCGCCACAGATCCGGTCTCGATCTGCCTGCCACTGCCCAGCCGAACGATCCGGGGTTGCCAGGTGTGAGGCTCCTCACCCACCACCACACAACGAAGCTTCCGCGCGAAGACCGGCAGAAGCCCAGCAAGCCCGGCGAAACGCTCCGTCATCTCAGAAGTAGCACCCCGCGAATCGAGCGGCAATTCGATCAGCGTTCCACGCAGAGCCCGCTGACTGGGTGTCTGCACCGCTTGCTGGAACTGTTTCGTTGCCGGACTCGCCTTCCACTTGCGCGGAAGGCATCCCGCCACCACCTCAAAGCACAGGTCACCGCTCCAGACGCGAGGTGTGCTCGATGCGAGTAACACGCTCTTGAATCCAAGTCCGAACTTTCCGGTGACTCCCTCGTCTTCGTCCTTCGCCGACGCTCCCAGCATCAACATGCGTTCGAGGTCGTTTGCGAACTCCGCCTTGTAGCTGTCCAAACGACCAGCGTAATTGATAGGGCGACCCCAGTGGGCGAAGCGGATCATCCGGTCCGACGACTGCATGACGAAGCGGCCGATGGCCTCCGCGTCAAACTCCAGGCGGCCGTCGGCCTTCTGCAGATGCTGCATCTCGATGACTGCGTCATCGGCGTTCTGAAACACCTCGAACGGGATGCTGGCAACCTCGTACTGGTTGTGCGTGACCCGAGCCTTGATGCCAGCCAGCACAGCGCCCTGGACTTCTTCGTCGGATTCGACCAGCGTGGCAAGCTCTGCGAGCGCATTTTCAAGAGTTGCTGCTGCGCCAGCGCTGCTCCGGCCCGCCCGCTTGGCGCTGGCAGCCCCGCGTCTGGCTTCGTCCAGGCTCGCCAACGCCTTCGCCAACTTCTTGTTCTTTCCGATACCGGGCAACGAACGCAAGGACTGGGGAAGCCCTTCAAGGATCAGGCCGCGAGCCACGTCCAGCGTGACCTGGTCCGCCTCGTCGGCAAGGGCAAAAAGCTCGGAAAGGTTGGCGTGCTGCTGGTTGTAGAGATCCTTGAGCAGTGATTCTCCCGTGCGCATCAAGATGTCTCGCTGCTGCTGGGGCTCTTTGTCCAGGAGCGCGGTCGCAGGGCGCATATGCACCCGACAGGAGAAACCCTGCCAGCGGTCCGTCATGACGAACAAGGTCTGCAGCTCATCGACAGGCGCCATCCGAACCTGAACTGCGGCGCCAGTCAACGACTTCGCGCTCACGTGGTTGCCGCTCAAAACGGCTACGCGGATCGTCAGCGTCCTGAGCGCTTGCAGCAAGGTCCTGTTGCCCATCCACTTGACCCGTCGGTCAAAGCCGTCCTCGTGGCCTGGGTCTCGCCAACCAGTTTTGGCGAGATAGTCCTCGTATGCGATGGGGTCGAGCCAACTCTTCGCAAGAGAGGCGACCCGCTCTCCGAAGAGACCGATCACGGCACCCGCAGCAGGCTTGACGCTGCTGGACACCAAAGGCTCGAAGTACTCCTCTAGCGACTGCAGCAGTTGCTCCTGCGCAGCGCCGCCCTCTTCACCCGGCAAGTCAGCCGGCTCGAGCGTTGGCGTCGAACGGTTGTCGACAGCGATTCCGCCCAAGGACTCGAACTGTCTTTCGTTCACGACAAGCTCAGGCATCACGCCATGCACGCCAGCCACGAGCTCGGCGGCGGGCACCCAGGTTCCGGCCTTGCTCAGCAGCCGGAGTTCCGAAAGCGACTTACGGAGTTCTGGCTCGGAAGCGCTGGCGCGCCACTCGCTCAAGTAAATGCCGAACACCTCGCGCAGGGGCGCACTCAGTCCCAGCTCGGGAATCTGGGTCAAAGTTCTCCGGCAGATGTCCGCCGACAGCTGTTTGGCAACCTCGGGAACCAGATGCTTCTCGACCGCATCGATCGAGGTTGCGACCGTCGCCCGCTCAAGAATTCCCCATGCGGGCAGCAGGTCGATGGAGACCAAGGTGCACATGTATTGCTGCAAATCACGATAGCCGGTACGTGCTGCCCGACCGATCGAGAGGCCAGCTTCAGTCATCAACTGCCCCAGAACCTGTAACGCTTCTTCCCCGCTGCTGACTTGAGCCAACAGTGCCGGGAAGGCGGGGTGAGCCCGAAGTTCGGCGGACAAGTCGTCCGGGCCGGCGTACGCATAGTCACATCGGCGTGCAAGGCCTCTGATTTCAGCGTCGAGATTGCTGATGCGGATGAGACTGTTCAACGCGATTGCGTCACCGGTCTCCAGCGGCAACCATGCCGTTTCACTCCAGGCCTGCGGCAGTCGATCAGCAAGAGCTCGATGTGCGCCCAACAGGTCCATCAGGCACCGCCAATGCTGAACAGGGCTCGCTGCTCTCAAGACGACCGATGCCGCGGTCGTCGCGCCCCAGGGCCGCAGGAATCGGTTCTGCTGCCGCAAGTGGTCAGCATCGACAGATGGTTCGATGAACCGAACGCCACTACTCAGGCCATCAGGGAGCTCAGGATCTCGGCCCAAGAAGCATTCACCCTGCACAGCACCGCGGTGACCGCTGAAGTCCCGGTGAAGCGGCAGGCGCATCCAAGCGTGTTCCTCCACCACCCGTCCGAGAAGCAGATCTATCTCCTCGGAAGTGAATTCAGTCGCGTCGACTCGGCTGAAATCGTTGCACACGCGAAGTCGATTGAGCACGGAGGTCTCATCAACGGCCTTGACGTTGAGTGGCTGTGCACACTTGTCCGGTATGGAACTGCACAGGCTGTCGGTCAGCACGCGCCAAGGCGTCTCATCGACCATTCGCCATAGCCTGACCCAGGGTGAGTTCTGCCCGACCGGATCCTTCCACAGCACATCGCTACCAAGATAGTGATCTGCCGATCCGTGCAGTAGGTATCGAACGCCTCGGATGACGATTGGATCGTCGAGTTTCGCGGTTGCGACCAGCGTAAGGAGGTCGGCGCGCTGCAAGTTGTCGCCAAGCAGCGGCGGCATCGCCTGTGCACCCGGTGCGCGCAACACAGCCTCGGGGTCTTCCGAGCTGGGTATCCTGCCAAGGCCATCCTCTCTCACCCCATCCACATAAGACGCGACGGTCGAGCGAACCACGAACACTCGGATCTCGGGGAGGGCGCGAGCCAGCTTCTGGACGAATCCCAAAGGCCGATTGGGATCGGAAACCTTGAAGACCCAGCCTCGGCCATGGGACTCAGTCAATTCCGTCAGGGATACGCCCTCGATATCGCCATCCGCACCTTTGTAGGCACGAAGCACCTTGAGGCGGCTGCACTGGCGCAGTAGCGATATCTGCCTGGTCTCGTCGCCAGCTGCTCGAATGACGCGCTCTGAAGCATCAAGAAGCTGAGCCTTGGTAACGCCGCCTGAGTGCGAATCGCTCAAGTCGTGCCGCATCATGGCATCCAGCCAGGCACCGAGGTCTGCATCGCTCGTGATCGCAGTCACGCCGTCCGGACCGAGATCGCCAGGTACCGGCAGCGCGCGGGTCGAAGCGCTCAAGAGCGTTCGATAGAGCGCCTCAGGTATCGCCCCTTTGGCCGCATGATCCTGCGGACCGAACGCGAATATCCTGTCGGGCGACAACAGTTGAACGATGCGCTTGAAAATCTTCCTGTGCTGGCGAACGTCGACCAAACGTACTGCCTGCAGGCAGGTTCGCAAGAGGCCGACCAATGCATCTTGGATGTCGCCAGTGCGGACGTACCGCGCAGCCTCCATCTCCAGGAAGTTGGCGAGATATTCGAGGTCCGTCCCGCTCTTCAGTATCTGCGCATCGATGCCCTTCAAAGCACGAATCAGAAGACCCGGCTCCCAGGTGGCGTGGCCGATCGCAAGACTGGGGGCCGCTGCATCAGCAAACGCATACTCGTTCAAAGCTGCCAGGCCAGGCAGCGCTCGCCACGGTCTCTCTGCATCATGCAGGGGCGGCGCTGGCAAGTACAACACCGGTTCAATGGCCGGCTCGACAAGCTCCCAACGCAACCCTGACTTCGTCAGCCGTCGAATCCAGGCAAAGCGCTTGCATATGAATTGCTTAAACGTCGGATAAAACGCGACGCGCGACCCCGCATCGCCCGCCGCAGCGCACTCCACGATGGCGCGGGTCAGCGCAGCAGTCTCGTCGTCTTTCAGTCCAGCGGCTTTGACGTACTCCGAGAGTCCCGGGAGGAACTCCGGCAGCACGGCCTGCTGCGCCAATGACTGGTTCCATTGCTTCAGCACTACGTGCTGCAATGGGCTTTCTGGCAAGACCTCACAAGGCTTGTCCAAAGCGTCCATGTCGGCGATACCCCGACGACCCGCATCAACGAAGAATTGCCCGTGCAGGACGATTCGATACTCCCGGGAAGACCCGGGGATCCAGGCTTCGTAGCTGAAGCGCTGCTCCTCGGCCGGAAGGAAAACGGCCCACTGCAGGTCCAGTCGACCGGCACGCTTGTCTGCATGAGCAAACATCACGGCTGCTTCGGCGACCGCCTTGTCAGGTCTCGGCTCGCGGGTCCCAGCCTCCGTGATGACCATAGACGTCGGCCAGCTCTTGGCCGCACGCAGCGCGCCGAACGGCAGAACGGCACCTGGCACGCGCTGGCGAACCAGGAAGTGCATGTGCTCAGAGCGCGGGCGATCATCCCTGACAGTGCCGGAGATCTGAACGTCGTCAGTCTCGTGATCCAGCCGTTGATCCGAAGGGTGCGACTCCAGAGCCACCGTGAACGGTTCACGCACGTCCGCCCCGGCGAACCTCACCTGTTTCAGGTTTCTCAGAAGCGGCAACAGTCCCCCGATGCGTTGATCGGTGCGGGGGTCTGAGAAGAAGTCAAGGTCCTCTGCGGGGTTCTCACCGGGATACCGCTCGATGATTGCCGCCATGGGTCGTTCGCCTGATCGGGGAACATGCGACTGCTGACGCAGAGGAACCCACAACAGGAACCAATCTCGGCCGCTGGATGCCTCGGGCTGTGCTCGCGCCACCGCCTCCAGGCAGCCCAAGTCTTGGTCTGTGACGGTCTCCCACTGCTGGTGCATCTCCGAGCAGTCATAGTCTTCAGCGCGCCACGGGTTCAGAAAGTCTTGACTGAGTTCTCCCCCATGGCTTGCCAAGTAGAAGAAGCTCTCGCAGAGGTGGAAGACGCTCTTCATGCCGAGACCGAACTTTCCGATCGCCCCGGAGTCACCAGCCTTGGCGTTCAGTCCGAACGATCGAATTGCGCGGCGATCAGTTGACTTGAACCTGCCGTCGTTCAGCACCCAGAGTGCAGGCCCTTTGAGCAGCATGTGGTCAGCAGCGGTTCCATGGCCGGCGTGATAACCAAACGCCAGAGACTTAGCTCCAGCGTCGTCTGCGTTCTGCACGAGTTCCTTCAGGATTGGGAAACCGCTTCTGTAGCGATCGCGCAGATTGATAGCAATCTGATTTACGTAGTCGGTGGTGAATCCAGTCACGTCTTACATCCCCCGCGAACCTCTCGGCTACGCATTTACTTTTCCCTGCGATCATCCAGAAGTGATAACTTCGGTTCTAGTGTCGGCACTGGCGGCGGCCCGCGCTTGATTTATTTGCCTCTTTCAAACGTCGATCGGCGTTGTCTTCCACACGTCCCGCGCCAACGTAATCAAGAGACCGTGACGCTTGTCGATCGATGTCGCATTCCACAAGGGAAAGGACTCCAGTTTTTCATTGATGCGACTGATAGAAGTGTTCTGGCCAACCGCCGTGATCTCAACCAAGCTGCGAGTCAGGTAGTTGTTGCTCTTGCGGTACTCCGCCTGCTTGGCTGAGTAGAAGTCATTGCCTGCGACGATGTTGATCGGCTTTTCTAGCAGGGTCAGATTCCCGAGCTTGTTCTTGTAGTCGTCATAGCTCGCGCCCGGGCTTTCGCCAGCCCACTTCTCGCGCAGGGCTGCCGTTGGCGTATCGGGCAGGATGTGCTCGATTTCGAGGTTTGTGAATGGCTCGAGGCTTCCCGCAGACTTGAGGCCGCTGAACGCCATATCGACGTGTTGCGTGAGCCGAGCCAAGAGGTACCGGGTTCGGTACTGCTGCATCGAATAGAGCGAGAAGCGTTTGAGTGCGTCTGCCAGCTCCTGGGACTTGGCCGCCATATTTTTCTCAAAGCGGTCAGCGACAAATGCGTTCAAGGCCGCACGCTGCTTCAGCGGGTCGGCGACGCCAGATATCGCCCTAAGTTCGTCTGCCCATAGTGAGAAATTCCGCTCCAGGTCCTTCGTCGGTGTTTTTGTGAAGATGTAATAAAAGAGGAAGCTTTCAAGCTGGGCGACGAAGTGGTCAAACAAGGCCTTCGGGAAGGTCGCCGCCGCAAGCAGAAGCACGTAGTGCAAGCTGAAAGCGCCGCCGGCGAGTCGCTTGAGGCTGTCCATCGCCAGACTCGGTTTGCCGTCATTCCCCAGGCCGTGACCGAAAGCGAGGTAGTGCTCGACATTTCGAATCACCTTGCGAACAAACTCGAAGGGCTTGTTGGCGTAGTCGCACAGGGCCGCATTTTCCTTGTCGACGAACCAATCGTAGATCTCGTCCTCGCGCACCACCGCATCGCCACGCGGGTTCTTGATGGCGTAGTTGGCCATCAGGAAGTAGCGCAGGAAGCGCAGGGGCTTCTCCTTGTCCTTCTCCAGTGGCTTGGTGATCTTCTTCCACTCATCTTTGAGCTGTGTGAACTGAGTCTGCTTGACCTGCGTGAACAGCAGGTTCTTCAACAGGTCCATCGGGTTCAGACCAACCCCGCGCTCGTTGATGGTCTCGAAGATCTTCAGTGCGCTGCTGACATCTGTCGAAATCTGGATGAACACCACGTTGTTCGCCAGGTAGCCCCAATACTTCTTCAGCTTCGACGCATCGTCGTAGTTGTCCTTCAGGTACCGATACAGCGTGCCATAGGCATTGACCAAATTTTCCAGAGAACCAAAGCTCGGGATTCCAGCCGCCTGAATCCCGGCGCGCACTGCCTGCGGCTCAGCATCTAGTTCTACCAACTTGGTCATGGCATCACCGGCGTTTTCGTAGCGCGGCTCAAGCTTCAAGCTGGTTCGTGTCTCGCCGTCGCTGTCGGTGTAGCTGGTTGAGATCAAGCCGCTGACGGTCTGCCGTTGGGGCTCGCCAGAGAACAGATGCTTGAGGGCACACAGCAGCAGGAAGAAGGTGGTCAATCGCTGCTGGCCATCGATCACCTCGTAGTGGCTCTTCTGATCGGTCGGCGCGACCAGCACCGTACCAATGAAGTACTCCCGAGTCGTTCCCGCATCGATCTGCTCGTTGATGTCCTCAAGCAGTTGATGAACTTCCTTATCCGTCCAGACGTACTCGCGTTGGTAGTCGGGGACGATGTAGAAGCACTCCCGGAACGCTTCTTCGATGCTGTACTTGTGGTTTTCTATTCGTGCCATGCTTGCCCTCCTTGTTCCTTCAATCCGGCTCGATCAAGCCTGCCACCAGTCGGGCGCCGCCTCGTCTCGAATGCTCCAGCCATCGACAGCCTTGGTCCCGTAGCGGTAAGTGGCGATCGGCACCAGCGCTTCGGCTGGCGCGCAGCCGCCGTGGTAACCGTTCCGCTTGGTCGCGTATCGCAACTTGCTGTTCCATGCCAGTACAACTTCATCCATGCCGCTGGCGGCCTTCACTCGTTTGCCTTTTAAGGCGATCTCGCCCGGGTAGGACTCCAAATTTGGTTCGCGCCATCGGGCGTTGGGGCTCGCCCCTTGCATGACCGTATCTTGGTCGAGCACGTGACCGTGATCGCTGGTGAACATCACGGCCCGGTCGGATGAACGGGCCTCGGCCAGCAGTGCATCCAACCCCTTGAACTGCGCAATATCCCAGCGCAACCGCAATTGGTCAGACTTCATCAGGTGATCGTCGACCGCGTTGATCACTACAGCGACAACTCGCTGCCGGGTGTCGCTGAGTGCAGTTCTCAGGTCATCGGAGAGTGTGACGCCAGAACTGTCGAGCAGATCTCGCTTGTGAAAAATCGCTGGCGGCTTACCCGCGACAGACGGGGCAACGAGCGCGGGATAGGCGCTGAACGCCGAACGTTCGGTGGATGCCGATCCAGCGCAAGCGGTGCCGCAAAGCAGCGATGTTCTGGATGCTTCCGTAGTTGACGGCAACATGGCCAGCAAGATCGAACACGACCCCTCTGCGCGTTCGAACTGGACCCAGCCCTGGTCCTTGAGGCTGTGGTGCAGCTCCAGAAAAACGGGGATGCTCATCCCGTCCACCACGATGAGCAAGCTGCGACCAGCCACCGCGACCGGTGCGACGCATTTGTCGAGCGCGTCCTCGATCGGAATCAAGCACGTGCCATTGGGCTGGTCAGTCGCCAGCGACTCAGCGAAGCGTCGGTCGAACAAGTCTCTGCGAGCCCGAGCATTTTCGCGGAGCAGGCCATAGGCGTTGGCCAAGTCTGCAGAGTCGTCGCCTTCCAGCAGCACCGTTTGCGCCCAGTCCACCCAGGCGATCTCGTTCCGATACTGCTCAGACAGGGCGCTCAATGACGAAGGGAAAGCACTGGCGGCTTGTGTCAGCCAGCTCACCAAGCGCAGCGCCATCTTGCATCTGAGCTCGGAGCGACTGTTCAGCACCGGGCCTCGGTGCGCCATCAGGCGCCCAAACCGGGAGATGGCTTCCGGCAAATTGAGGTCATTCAGCGAGGCTGCAAAGGCTTTCGTCTTCTCACGCAGAGCGGCGCTGCCGTACCTTGCATGCGCCGCCAACGGCTCTGCTTTAAGTTGCGTCACCAACGATTCGTAGCGCGCAACCTGCTGCTGCTTTGCGGCTTCGGTGGCGCGGTCGAACCAAGCGTCGGCTGCTCCGGCCAGCTGATGCGTGGTGTGTGAAGAGATCGTCAGTCCGTCGAACAAGACCTCCAGCCGGGCTGCCACCTTGGCCCTGCTGGACTCTGACCCTGAGGCCTTGTCTTCTAAGGCCTCACAAAGCATGGCGATGGCAACCAACTCATCAGCGCTGCCTGTATCGATGGCCGCAAATACGAAGCTCACTAAATCGCCGAGCGTTTCCCGAAGTCGTTGAACTGCTTCTTGACGCGCGTTGTTCTCCAGGGTTTTAAATTGCTCACGCCGTTGGGCATCGCCGGCCCACTTCAACAGGTCGAGTTCTGTCGGTGGGTAGGACTCGAACCCCAAGACAACCTTGAATAGCTCCTTCCAGGCCCGGTCTTGGTCCAAAACGAGTGATCGAACCGGGGCAAAGCCCTCTGCTGGCATGTATCGCACGAGCAGTTCGGCCAGCCAGCGATGGCGAGCCAGGCGCGGGTCAATGTGCGCCGCCCGGAAGAGAGCAAGGACGGTTTGCCAGAGGTCGTGCGTGATGGCGCGTCGCTTAGCGCAACGAGCCAGAACGTCTGAGCCGAGCTCACTTTCATTGCCTGAAAACAGCAAGACAGCGGGGGTCGTGCTGGCGGCGTAGCGACGCATCGCGTCGCGGACCGCCAGCGGGGAATTGCATGTAACGACCGGCCAACTCAAAGCGTTCACATCCACGGCCGTGCCATCGAACGCATCCAGGGGCAGCCGCAGCAGAATAAACCTTGCTGGCGGGTCCGCTTCGTGCGCCTGCTTCGCCTGGAGACTGATTTGATGGGCCGGGACCTTCATTCCTGTTCCCGGATCACGATCTGAATATCCACACTGACCTCGCCGAGCCCCTCCAGTAGCGTCTGCGCGTCAGCCAGTGCTTTGAGGGCGTCGGTCTTGACCATTCTGGCGCGCTCAATCCGCTGAGGTGCCTTCATGCCGGGTTCCGGCTCCGGCTCTGGCAAGGGTTGTGGTTGCGGGCTCGGCGGCGTCGCCCGATTGGCGACATCTGCCATCAGGGTCCCCGCATCGCGCTCGAACTGCGCAACCGCAGCTTGTAGTCCGTCCACGTATTCGTATCGAAGCACGGCATGCGCGAGGCTTTCCAGGATCTGGTTGGCCCGTGGCGAAAACTCGCCGCTGCCGCTTGCAATCGAGCGGAGACTGTTGACCAGATAGTGTTTGGCCTCAACCCGTGCCAGGGCCTGGACGCCACCCAGCACAGCCTTGGTTTCGGCAATTTCCTCGGTACTGAAGTCCAGCCTGGCCACCAGATTGACGAGGTCGAACTCGGAGCTGCTGGACTCCATCGCCGCGAACCAGTCCCTGAGCCGTGTGGCGCCGGTCTTCCGCAGGGCAGGCTCGCCCGTAGCCACGACGTCCGTCTGCACCAAGGTCATCAACTGGTCAACCACGCGCAGGTAGTTCAGCAGATGGGCTGCCGTTTCGGTCACGCGCTTGCGCGCGGCCCGCGAAAACTCCACCAGCCCAGGTGCTGACCGATACAGCGCTGCCATCGCGGGGTCCAGCATGTCGCCTGCGAGCCTGGTCGCCTTGTCCCACTCGGCCACCGTCGGCAGGGGCTGCTCGCGCACCTCGCATTCGTTCGGCACATTGCCGATTTCGCCCTTGAAGGGTTGGCCGAAGCGGTACAAGGAGCGGTTGCTCTTGGCCAGCCAGGTCAAGATCACCAGGTCTTGCAAATCTTCGCGCAGGCCGCGTCGGTCGGGCAGGTCCAGCCAGCGGCGGAGATCGGTCACCGTAGGCTCGCGGCCTGCCTGCTGCGCAATCTGCCGGGCAAAGTGCTGAGACCAGTCATCGCGCAATTGCAGTGCGGCTTCGCCAACCTCGGCCAGTTCAAGCTTGGGCGCGATGCGCTTCGCATCATCCCGAAGCGATGCCTCGAGTTCCACCCGGTGAGCGGGTTTCTGGGCCGCCAGGACCATCAGATCGGCAAGGCGCTTGACAGCGATCGGGCGCGGCTCGGCATCAAAGTGCGGGTGGGCCGGAAACTCGTAGTCCAGCGCTTGCTCGGTGAGCTTTTCGAACGCACCTTTGAAGTTGGCCGCCACCGGTGGGCGCAACACCAAGGACGGGTCGAGGCTGAAGTAATGCTCGTCAACCGTTTGTGCGGGGTCAAGCGCCTCCTGGGCAACGCTATTGAGCCCATAAGCCGTGTACAGGCAGTTGCGGATGAACTGACGAAGTTGGTCGCGCTGGTTGGTGAGCAAAACGCGTGCTTGCTCACGATCAGCCTGCGACAACTGGCTGGCGTACTGGTCCAGGTTGTTGCCACGCAAGACAAAGTTGATGATGACCAGTCGGCCCAACTGTTCCTGTGTGTTGGGGGACAGATAAGACGGCAACCACGCCATCGAGCGGCCGACCCTGCCGTCGTTGAGGAACCCGTTGATTTTGGCCACGTCGTCTTGCGGGCCATGCACGGGTTGGTGATCAAACGGGAAGTCGATCAGGATGCGCCAAGTTCCTTCGCGCCCCTTGAGGGTGTCGAAGGACTGCTCACGGACATTGCCGAACAGGATCTCCGCGTTGCGACGCGAGCCGCGCCAGCTGATCTCCATCTCGGGCGGCAGCAGGCTGGAGCCGACATCGGCCACGCCCAAACCATCGGTGATCAGCTGCCTGACTTCCGCCTGCCGGTTGCCCTGCGTATCAAACGACATCGCATTGGCCAGGATGGCGTCGGTGTCGACCTTGGCCACTTCGATAGACACGATCGGATTCGGCGAATCGTCGGCGATCTTGATTTCACCGGCCTGGCCCGCCCAGCGCTTGAGCTTGGTCAGCACGGTGATGCCTTCGCTGCCGGGCACCGGCGTGCGAATGGTGCCGTGGTTCAGCGCTGCCAGCTTGGTGGGCGTCAGGTTCTTCAGCGCTTCGACCTCGGGCACCAGCGCCGCCAACACCAGGGTCTTGAGCAGCCGCGCGTCGTTCTGCAACGCGGTCGCCTTTCTTGGATCGGCTTTGCCCGACTCGATGTCTTCCCAAGTCACGCCGTGCTGGGTTTGCAGAATCGGCAACAAGCGCCGCCGCCAAAGTTGCTTGGCCTGCTCGAAGAAGAGCTTGATGCCGTGGGTGAAAGGCTCATCGCCGTCGGCAATCACATCAAACAAATCACCGACCGGGATCACGTCGCCGATCTCCAGCGTATCGGCCTTGTCCACCAGCATCTGCTGCATCAGCTTTAGCGCTGTGCGCTCACGCTGCAGCATCGACGACACGGCGATCAGGGTCTGAACCAGTGCCGGCGTGAAGGGGTACAGGTCCTGCAGCATCTGCTGATCGCCGTCGCGGGTCAGCAGGGTTTGCAGCACTTCGGGCTGGCTGCTCAGCAGCTTGTTGATCGCACCCTTGAGCAGCGCATCCTCTGCGGGGCCGCGCGTGCGCAGCAGTCGCTTCTTGGCGATCTCTGGCAGGTTGCGGTCCTCCAGGTTCACCTTGTCGAAGCGGGCCTCCCACCATTGCAGCGTGTCGGCAAACGACAACTGCTCAGCACCGGGCATGTGCTCGCCGACCAATTCGCGCAGATCACGCTGGCGGGCCATGAAGCTGACGATGGGCGTCGGGCGGTCGGCGTTGCTCGACTCGACCAGCTTCGCGACCTTTTGTCCTTCACGGGCAATCCAGGCCACATCCGCTGCGCGGCTGGCCAGCCACAGGATGAACTCGTCCAGGAACAGGATGACTCCGTCGTAGCCCAGATCCTTGGCGTGGTGCGACATCGCCGACAAGCCTTCGTCGAGCGAGGTGTACATCTCGCGCTGCGAGGCAGAAAGGTGGCTCACGCTGCCGTAGAAAGCACGTGTTAAGGCACCAATGAGCTGGAATCGCTCAGGGCTGCCGGGCGGCACCTTCAGTACGGTCTCGAAACGAGCCGCCGCCCAAGTCTGTGTCACGCGGCCCCAGCCGCCACCCCCTGTGGCTGTACCGGTTGCGCCGTTCAGGGTGCGGAAGAAAGCCTCGTCCCCCATCTGGGTGCGCAGCTTCTGCGCATCGTTGAGCATGCCCTCGCTCTGATAGAAGCCGGGGCTGGGTGCGTCCGAGTGCAAGCGGGCCGTGAGTTCGGCGTAGCCAGAGAAGAGCGCCGATTCCAGCGTCTCGGCGTTGATCATGTGGTACGGCACGACCAGGAACTTTTTGCCCTGCGTCCAGCCGTTGTGCTTGGACACCACCGGGGCCAACTCGGGCTTGCCACGGGCCGTGGCATCGCCGCGCAACAGCAGCGACAAAATGGCCATGAAGTGGCTCTTACCGGAACCGAAGCTGCCGTGCAAGTACGCGCCCTTGCTCATCCGGCTGTCGATCGCGCCCTT
>Ga0105047_10007478_pt1 | contig 18396 bp, 11 predicted proteins | sample MAT04_FD_78384 | JGI IMG/M metagenome (GOLD analysis project Ga0105047, IMG submission 78384) | Freshwater microbial communities from Lake Fryxell liftoff mats and glacier meltwater in Antarctica - MAT-04 (megahit assembly) | ecosystem: Environmental > Aquatic > Freshwater > Ice > Liftoff... | reverse complement strand
TCCATCAATTGCTCATTAATATCCATCATCTCACCCAGGAACATGGGCGATAAGGTATACTTTTCGTCATCCTCTATGATCTTCTTTTCTTTCAATATATAGGTAAGCCTTCTGTAAGGATCACTCAATACATTTTTTGCTTCATTGATCTTTGCACTCATCTCTTCGGCCTCTGTTTGTGCAGCAGGATCAGACAAGGTAAAATTATCCGGGTGATGCTCACGGCTCAGCGCATAATACGTTTTCTGCAAGGCCGTTGGTTCCACTTTCAGGGAGACCGGAATTCCGAAGAGTGTGAAATAATTCATATGGTTTCAATTATATTTGCCGACTTAATTTCAGCATGCAATGATACGAATAGGAATTGTAAGAGAAGGCAAAACACCTGAAGACAACCGCACCCCATTTTCACCCAAACAATGTGTGGAGATACAGACACAATACCCTGATGTGCAATTTCTTGTTCAGCCTTCTGCCATTCGTTGTTTCTCTGACGAGGAATATCAGTTGCAAGGGATCACCTTGCAGGAAGATCTGAGCTCATGCCAAATTATTTTCGGGGTGAAAGAAGCCCTGATCGAAACACTCATTCCCGGCAAAACCTACTTATTTTTCTCCCATACAAAAAAGAAACAGGCACACAATGAGAAACTGATGCATGCACTGATCGAAAAGAAAATACGATTGATAGATTATGAATGCCTGACACATGACGACGGTCATCGTGTGGTAGGTTTTGGATACTGGGCCGGTGTGGTAGGCGCGCATAACGGACTGCTTACCTATGGCAAAAAAACAGGGGCCTTTCAGCTCGAACCGGTCTACACATATAAGAATTTTATGGAATTGAAAGAGTCGTATGAAACCTTTTTTGTTCCGCCCATCAAGATCGCTGTCACAGGCTCAGGAAGAGTATCGACAGGGGTTCTTGACATTCTCAATTACCTCGATATTGCGGAAGTGTCGCAGGAAGATTACCTCAATAAAGAATTTGAATACCCGGTGTTTACCCATCTGAAAGGGAAAAGTCTGTATGAACGAAGCGATGACGGCACCTACGACCGGGAAGATTTTCATAGTAATCCCTCCGCCTATCGTTGTCTTTTTATGAACTATGTTGGCGTCACAGATATCTTAATGAATGGTGTTTACTGGGATAAGAATGTTCCGCGACTTTTTGAATTAACAGATCTTAAGAACCCTGATTTTCAGATACAAGTTATTTCAGATATTACCTGCGATGAGAATGGATCTGTTCCATGCAATCTGGGCTCAACCACCATCGGCGATCCTACGTACGGATTTGATAAAAGCACCTTGCAGAAAACAACGCCTTTTCAACAAACTCATTCTACGATTGATGTCATGGCCGTAGACAATCTGCCGAATGAACTTCCCCGGGATGCATCAAACTATTTCGGAGGTTACCTTCAGACTCATGTCCTTCCTGATCTTGTAAAAAATGTGCGGTCAGGGATCATCGAACGGGCTACTATTTGTGAGAATGGAAAATTGACGAGCTATTTTGAGTACCTGAATGATTATGCATATTAATAAGAAATAATAGGGCGTGCCCTTCGGTCGGGCTACCTGTTTGTCAACAGACAAGTACGCTTCAATCCCTGACCAAAGCGTCAGGGGATTTTCGCTACTATCCCTCACGCAGGGTTCTTCGTACGATCAAACTGTAAACCATTCTACAGATATTCAATGACTATCTGTAATAGTACCCAAAGGCAGATTGGTAACAATTGATATAAAAATAAGACCTTCACCAAACTTAGTGTCAGTAAGCGTTTAGGCACCCCTCTCTTCTAGGAGAGGGGCCGGGGGTGAGGTCGGATTAGAAGCACTTGCATACCTTTTACGGATAGTCGTAAGATAAACTATTCATCACATAAACTTCATTTTGCTAACAGTCTAAAAACCTGCAACTTTGCAGCATGGCAGAACGCAAAAATCAAAAGACCAAAATCATAGCAACGGTAGGCCCCGCCTGCAATACATACGAAAAAATAATCAGCCTTGTACATGCGGGTGTGGATGTGTTCCGTCTTAATTTTTCGCATGGCAAACATGAAGATCACTTGAATGTGATCAATATCATTACTAAAATCAACAGTGAGTATCCTTTTAATATAGCCATTCTCGCCGATTTACAAGGACCCAAATTACGCATTGGAGAAGTGGAAAATAATGGTGTAGAACTGATCGCAGGTGAGACGATTACGTTTACGTCAGTAAAATGTATGGGTACCAAAGAGCGTGTTTATCTTTCTTATCCGAATTTTCATACCGATGTGAAAGTCGGAGAGAAGATCCTGATCGATGATGGAAAAATCGAAGTATGCATCTCGGATATCCATGACAATTCTGATGTGTCTGCAGTGGTTACAACACCAGGTTTATTAAGTTCAAAGAAAGGAATTAATCTTCCTGAAACAAAAATATCATTGCCCGCCCTGACTGAAAAAGACCTGATGGATATTGATTTTATTATCTCACAGAATATCGATTGGGTGGCGTTGTCCTTTGTCCGCAAACCGGAAGATATTCATCAATTGAGAGCCATTCTGAAAGAGAAAGGAAGTAATGCCAAAATTATTGCGAAAATAGAAAAACCGGAAGCGATCGAACATATCCGGGGAATTATTCTTGCGAGCGATGCCATTATGGTAGCACGTGGTGATCTCGGTGTGGAACTTCCTGTAGAACAGATCCCGATGTTGCAGAAATCGATCATCCGGAAATGTATTCATCGTGCGAAGCCGGTGATCATTGCCACACAAATGATGGAGAGTATGATAGACCGTGTAAAACCAAATCGTAGCGAAATAACAGATGTGGCCAATGCCGTACTGGAAGGCGCAGATGCCGTCATGTTGAGTGGCGAAACCGCTATGGGAAATCATCCTTCGTTGGTAGTGGAGACGATGAGTAAGATCATCTCCGAAGTTGAAAAGGAAGAAATCGTTTATAATCGAAACCTGGTGCCCCAATCACACTCACCTTCATTCCTCTCAGATGCACTTTGTTATAATGCCTGTAAGATTGCCGATGATGTACGTGCTCATGCGATTATTGGAATGACACAAAGCGGTTATACAGGATTTATGTTGTCGAGTTTCAGACCAAAATCACCTTTATTTATTTTTACCAAAACGCAAAGCCTCGTCAATCAATTGAGTCTGAGTTGGGGAGTGCAAGCTTTCTACTATGACCAGGAAAACAGCCTGGATGAGATCATTAACGATCAGATAGAGTTTATCAAGGCGAAAGGTTTGTTAGAACATGGTGACGTGGTGATCAATACAGGAAGTACGCCGGTTCAAGAGCATTTGCCAACGAATGTGATTAAAATTTCCACCGTAAAATAGACAAGCCATATTAATGAGCCGGGCAAATGTCACAGCTATCTTGCAACTTTTCTATTAGAAGTAACCAATAAAAATAGTAAACTTGCTAAGAAATAACTATCAAATATGAAGCTGACCACTTTCCTTTTCATCATTCTCATGGCGGGAATATCATTACCAACTCAAGCCCAAAAGCAAGGTGAGGCACTGATAGACTCCCTGCAAACTGCCCTAGAAAATTATGATGCCACTCGAGCAGAGCTAAATAAATCTGACTACGATATTAAGGATACCAATAAGGTAAATATTTTAAACAGTTTAAGCGGTCAGCTTTTCAAGATAAGTAATTACCTAGAAGGGGAAAAAAAGGCCGAGGAAGCAATGATGATTTCTGATAAAATTAATTTTAAAAAAGGAAAAGGAAATGCATATAATCACATCGGAAATATTTCTCATAACCAAGGCAACTACCCCGAAGCATTAAAAAATCATTTTGCAGCTTTAAAAATACGAAAAGAAATAGGAGACAAAAAAGAGATAGCTACTTCGTATAATAACATCGCCATTAATTATCTGAAACAAGGCATCTATACGGAAGCGCTAATAAATCACTTTTTCGCTTTAAAATTATATGAGGAAGTAGGATACAAGAAAGGAATAGCAGCTTCATATCTTAACATAGGAAATATTTATCAGAGGCAGAAGAGTTACCCCGATGCCTTGAAAAATTATTTTGCCTCATTAGAAATACTGGAAGAAATAAAAGAGAAACAAGGCATGGCCATGACTTACAATAACATAGGAGGTACTTATATATCCCTAAAAGAATACCCTGAAGCACTGAAAAATTATGTCGCAGCTTTAAAAATACGAGAAGAAATAGGAGACAAAAATGGAATCGCTATGTCTTATAGTAATATAGGTCTTAGTTATAGTTATCTAGGCAGCTACTCCGATGCCATGAAAAATTATGCTGCTGCATTAAAAATACAGGAAGAAATAGGAGACAAATCAGGAATCGCTATTTCTTACCTTAGGTTTGGAGAAATATATTACACACTCAAGAATTTTCCGGAGTCAAAAAAATATTTGAATGATGCAATTGCAAGTTCAAAAGAAATTGGAGTGAAGGAAGAGATTAAATCAGGTTACGACTTTTTGGCAAAGGTAGATAGTGCCACCGCCAATTGGAAAGACGCCTACCTGCATCAGAAATTATTTATCCTCTACCGAGATAGTTTGGTAAATGAAGAAAATACCAAAACACTAACTCAATCTCAAATGCAATATGATTTTGATAAAAAAGAATCAATTACAAAAGCAGAGCAGGAGAAGAAAGATTTACGTCAACGTTTAATCATGGCTTCCATATTAGCAGGATTGCTAAGTTTGGGTGTGTTTTCATTCATAGTTTTCCGTCAGCGTAATAAAGTGAGGGTAGAGCAAAAGAGAAGCGATGAACTGTTATTAAATATTCTTCCTTTAGAAGTCGCCGAAGAATTAAAACAAACCGGCGGAAGTGTAGCCAAACAATATAATAATGTGTCTGTACTCTTTACCGATTTTGTAGATTTCACAGGCATCAGTGAACAACTGACTCCCACTGATTTGGTTGCAGAAGTACATAAAAACTTTACTGCCTTTGATGGAATCATTGAACGCAATGGATTAGAAAAAATTAAAACAATTGGGGATGCTTACTTAGCGGTATGTGGTTTGCCCAATGACGCTGCCGACCATGCCCAACGTGTGGTAAAAGCCGCTTTAGAAATTAGAGACTATGTAAAGAACAACAAGGGTAGGTTCCAAATTCGTATTGGTGTGAACTCCGGAGCCGTAGTGGCAGGCATTGTAGGTGTTAAAAAATATGCTTATGATATTTGGGGCGATACAGTGAACACCGCAAATCGCATGGAATCATCAGGCGAGCAAGGTAAAGTAAATATCAGCGGAAGCACGTATGAATTGGTAAAAACAAAATTCAAATGCGAGTATCGTGGAAAAATTGAAGCGAAAAATAAAGGAATGATCGATATGTATTTTGTGGAAGGTTGACAGCCTGAGAGCAAAACGTCATCTGATCAAATGTCGGGCTGAGGTGCTCTGTGAACTTTATCAAAAGATGCAAAACGATGGCACTTGAGGTTGTCATTCTATTTTATTCCTTTTTCTTATTTCCATCACATCCTTGAACATTCTCAAGCTATCACGAAGCACTCTTATCTTACTACCTTCGATAGCATTCCAGATGATAGGCATTTCTACGATTGAACAGCCAAGCTTATTTCCGTTTACAAGTAATTCTACATCATGAGCCCAGCCTTTTGTTTGCAAAATTGAGAAAAGAATTTTAGCTACTTCTGATGGATAAAGTTTAAAACCACATTGTGTATCCCTGATTGATAGACCCGTGGCTTTCCGTATTATAAAGTTGAAGATATTTCCGACAAATTTTCTATACGTGATTTCTGAGATGACAGATGTCTTTAGCTCGCGGGAGCCAATTAGAATTTCATGTGGGTGAAACATCTTGCGAATAAACAGCCATTCCAACAACTGAATGGGGGCTGCAGCCATATCTGCGTCGAGTGTAAGTATAAAATCGTACGAGGAGATCGCTACCCCTTTCTTCAAAGCACCACCCTTCCCTGTATTTTCCTGTTCTATATAACGAATTTGCCCTTTCCTATTCAACGCTATAAATACCGGATTGTTCGGGATAAACTCACTGCTTCTATCCGTACTCCCGTCATCGACAATAATCACCTCGAAGTCGCTCTCCCACACGGTTACAAACTGTTGAATACCTTCAAACATCCGTTCTATACGGGCTTCTTCATTAAAGCAGGGAATTACTAAGGAAACAGAAGGCATTTGCATGAAGCAGCGAAAGTAAGAACAATTGGGTAATTTAAGAATGAATCAATTACGCGTTGAGAAGCACTTTGTATTAACACCATTCATTTGTATTAATTGTCGGGCTTCGAATGCGCTCTGCATGACAGGACTTTTTCTCGAATTGTATTTCTCACCTTTTTTCAACAAAAAATAAATTTATACTTATTCACACAGTTATACATATTGATTTTGCTGACTAATGCCAGAAATCGAAAGTAATATACACAAACTGTGAATAAAGAAAACTGACTTAATCCGTCTCAAAAAATATCTTCGTAGTTCAGTCAGTAAGAGACTGCAATTTCCAACAATATCCGGCTAAAAAACTTTGAAACGAACATAATCTATTGATTTTCAGGAAGATAGAGTAGAAATTGAGCCCATAAAATTATTTAATATAAACGTAATACCTCAGATGAGTAAAAAAAATATCCCCGTTAAGGGCCTTCAGTTTAATCGTTATTACACCAATGACTCGACCAGTGTATACGACCAGTTCCAATATGATTACCGCACTTCGGTCATCCGAAATCCGAACGGTGAAGTTGTATTTGAAATGAAAAATGTGGAAGTTCCTGCTCATTGGAGCCAGATCGCCACTGATATCCTTGCACAAAAATATTTCCGTAAAGCAGGTGTTCCTCAACTTGATGGAAGCCTAGGACGTGAAACCTCCATCAAACAGGTCGCCCACCGAATGGCTAATTGCTGGAGAGTATGGGGCGAAAAATATAATTACTTCAATAACGAGAACGACGCCACGATCTTTTATGATGAATTAGTATACTCTATCCTCAACCAGAGTTGCGCACCCAATTCGCCCCAATGGTTCAATACTGGCCTGCATTCTTCCTATGGAATTACCGGCAAAGCACAAGGGCATTATTATGTAGATCCTATAAGTGGCGAGCTTTGCAAATCGCAGAACGCCTACGAACGGCCTCAGCCTCATGCCTGTTTTATTTTGAGTGTAGACGATGATCTGGTGAATGATGGCGGTATCATGGATTTGTGGGTACGTGAAGCCAGAATCTTTAAATATGGTAGCGGCGTGGGTACTAATTATTCCAATATCCGTGGCGAAGGTGAAAAACTAAGCGGTGGCGGTACCTCAAGTGGTATCATGAGTTTCCTTAAAATAGGAGACCGTGCAGCAGGTGCGATTAAAAGCGGAGGAACCACAAGACGCGCAGCTAAAATGGTTTGTCTCGATATGGATCATCCTGAAATCCAGCAATTTATTAACTGGAAAGTAGAAGAAGAAAAGAAAGTTGCGGCCCTGATCGCAGCAGGATATAGTCATGATTACGAAGGTGAAGCCTACAAGACTGTCAGCGGACAAAATTCAAACAATTCAGTTCGTGTACCAAATGAATTTTTTCACGCCCTTGAAAAAGGCGAAGATTGGGAACTGAAAGCCAGAACAGATGGCAAAGTGATGAAGAAAATTCCTGCGAAAGATCTCTGGGATCAGATTGCGTATGCAGCGTGGCGTTGCGCAGATCCAGGGACTCAATACGATACAACAATCAACGAATGGCATACATGTCCTGAAGGGGGGAAAATTCGGGCTTCGAATCCATGCGTTACTGCAGATACTTTTGTAACAACTGACAGAGGCTTGGAAAGAATAGGAACATTAGTCGGAAAATCAAGAGGTATAAAAAGCATTGATAGCAACCTTCATTGGGTTGAAAAAATATTCCCAACCGGAACGAAAGACACCTATTTACTTAAGACAAAATCAGGTTATGAACTTAAGCTGACTGGAGATCATAAAGTATATACTCTAAACAGAGGAGATGTAGACGCAAGTCAATTGACAAAAGATGATATTGTTAGCTTGATAAAAGGGCAGTTTGGCGCAGAAACAACTGGGAGTGCTGACACTGCACAGTTGATAGGATTACTTTTAGGAGATGGTTGTATAACTAATCTCAATGAATCAGATGCGCACGGAAATACAAGAAGAGTTGCTTTTTTGACCATGCATAAAGATGAAACTGAAATTTTAAATTGGGCCAATAATCATGTGAATATCACTCTTCGTCCGGAACTCGGCGAACATAACAAACCAGGGAATATTCAATTTGTGAGTACAACAAATAGAATATCAGTCGGATCACCACGTATTCTTGAATTGTTCGAAGAGTGGGCTGTACTTAATCAGGGGAGTGAATATAAAAAGTTATCAGATAAGGTTTTTCTACTGAATAAAGAAGAGCAGAGTGCCCTTGTCAGAGGACTGTTCACAGCGGATGGTTGTGTGGCTAATTATGGGAACAAATCACAATATGTCGCTCTTGATTCTACATCGTTGGAATTACTTCAACAAGTACAGTTATTGCTGTTGAATTTTGGAATAAAAGCTAAACTTTACAAAAACCGTCGGGCTGGAAAGTTGATTGCTAATTTACCAGATGGAAAAGGTGCAATGAAAGATTACGATGTCAAGGAAATGTATTCTTTGCGCATTAGTAAAAATTCTAGAATACTTTTCGAAGAGTATATTGGATTCATGTCCCAAAGTGAAAAGGCACAACAGCTTTCTGTATTAAATAAAACCGTAGCCACCTACAAAGAATCTTTAACCGATTATGTGGAGTCGTTTACCTATTTCGGCAATGAAGATGTGTTCGATTTAACAGAACCAGAAACGCATCATTTTGTCGCAAACGGAATTGCTATTCATAATTGCAGTGAATATATGTTCCTCGACAACACAGCTTGTAATCTGGCATCCATGAATCTTCGTCGTTTTTATAACGAAGAAACGAATGTGTTTGATGTAGAAGGGTATGAATATGTCACTCGTCTCTGGACTGTTGTGTTGGAAGTATCTGTATTGATGGCGCAGTTCCCTTCTAAAGAAGTGGCTCAATTGAGTTACGATTACCGTACACTTGGTTTAGGTTATGCTAACCTTGGTTCGTTATTAATGGTTCAAGGAATTCCATATGACAGTGAACAGGCAAGAGGTATTGCCGGTGCACTCACAGCCATCATGACTGGAGTTTCGTATAAAACATCTGCAGAAATGGCGCAGTGCCTGGGTACTTTCGCCAGGTATGAAGAGAATAAAACCCATATGCTTAGAGTCATGCGTAACCATCGCGCAGCGGCCTATGATGCGCAGGATGCCTTCGACGGTATAGAAATTAAACCACAAGGAATTAAAGCAAAATATTGTCCTGACTATTTGTTGAAAGCGGCTACCAAAGCCTGGGATGATGCCGTTCAGATGGGTGAAAAATATGGTTATAGAAATGCACAAGCCACCGTAATCGCGCCAACTGGAACAATCGGTCTGGTCATGGATTGTGATACAACTGGTGTAGAACCCGATTTTGCACTGGTCAAATTCAAAAAATTAAGTGGTGGTGGTTATTTCAAAATTATTAATCAAAGTATCCCTACATCCTTGAAAAATTTAGGGTATTCAGATAAAGAAAATGATGCCATCGTAAAATATGCAAAAGGACATGGCACATTTGCCGGTGCGCCTTTTATCAATCATCAATCATTAAGTGAAAAAGGTTTTATTGCAGAGGAACTTAAAAAACTGGATGCGTCCGTAGAGAGTGCCTTCGATATTGCCTTCGTGTTCAATCATTATAATTTAGGAGAAGAATGTTTTCAACGTCTCGGGTTTACACCTGAGGAGTATATGAGTCCGCTCTTTAACCTATTGGAAGAGCTTGGGTTCAAAGATGAAGAGATCGACAAGGCCAACGATTATGTATGTGGCACCATGATGCTGGAAGGCGCGCCTTTATTAAAGGACGAGCATCTGAAGGTATTTGATTGTGCGAATAGATGTGGCAAAAAAGGTGAACGCTACATTCATCATTCAGGCCATATCCGTATGATGGGCGCCACACAGCCATTTATCAGTGGTGCTATTTCAAAAACGATTAACCTTCCAAACGAAGCGAACGTAGATGAGATCAAAGAATGTTATCAGTTAAGTTGGGAGCTAGGATTAAAAGCTAATGCCTTATATAGAGATGGCAGCAAGATGAGTCAACCCCTCTCTACAAAGAGTGATAAGAAGGAGTCTTCTTCTTCTAAGCTTAGTGCGACAGATGCTTCAACTGCTGCAAGCATTCCAAATATTCAAGAAATCGCGGAGAATGTTATTCATGATCTTGGTAAACTCACCATCAATGAATTGCTCGAAGAGGTGAATAAACGTGTACAGGCCAGTCCGGATACAAAATTAAAACGTGAACTTTCCCGAATCGTTGAACGTAAAACACTCGCTGCAAAACGAAGAGGCTACACTATTAAATCGAAAGTGGGCGGACAAGCCGTCTTCCTTCGAACGGGAGAATACAGTGATGGTACGTTAGGAGAGATTTTTATCGATATGAGTAAAGAAGGAGCTACGATGAGAAGTATGCTGAACTGCTTTGCGATTGCAATTAGTATTGGTCTTCAGTATGGTGTGCCGTTAGAAGAGTTTGTCGATAAATTTATCTTCACACGTTTTGAGCCGGCTGGTACTGTCGATCATCCGAATATCAAGAATGCGACTTCCATTGTCGATTATATTTTCAGAGCCTTGGGGTATGAATATCTTGGCCGCACAGACCTTGTGCATGTGCAAACACCAGCAGGAAATACAGGTTTGGACGAATGGGATATTCCTGTTGAAGGCACGGAAGAACTTTCGAATGTTCGTGTAACTGCATTGAGTATGAAGCCGGGTGCTACACCTGTTCCTTCGGAAATTGTTCCACAGAGGGTCGCTGTTGGTGCAGGAATGTCTGAGATGGATAAGAAGAAAATGATGGGTACGAGTGCAGATGCTCCTTTATGCCGGGCTTGTGGAAATATTACCATGCGGAACGGAACCTGTTATATGTGTCCGAATTGCGGAACAACTACAGGATGCAGCTAAGACTGAAAGGTTGGATCTAAATCAAGAATAAAAAGGGAATGTATACTTGCACTCCCTTTTTTTGTTCATCACACGATACAGGCTCTTCATCCCAAATAAAACATTCTCTTAAAAGAACCGTTAATGAGTCAATATATTTAGCTGATGTTTACACAGGAGAGTGCTGAAAAGTTTGCCAGGCAACTGGAGAGTGACTGGGAACTAATGGAGATGCAAGACTTTCTTCCTTATTTTACTGATGACGTTGAATATATGTCAAGCAACTTGCAGCGCTTCATTTCCGAATCGAACGGACGTCTTACCGGAAAAAAAACACTGCAAAATTTCTGGGAGTATATGCGTACTAAATTCCCATATTCCAGTTACAAACTACATGAAATTAACCCAGAGGGCAATTGTCTGCATCTTACTTTCTTTAATGCCACTGAAAATTCATACTCCAGGGGACAATTATGGTTTAATGAAGATTTAAAAATCTATAAGGTGATCGTTAGTTATGTGTAGCGATAAGGCTGCTTGAATTCCTACACAATAAATTGTATATTTCAACCGTAGGCAGTATCATTGATGCAAATATTTTTCATGCTTTTTACAACCGCCGGCAGCCCGGAACGAATCCCATTCAGGCAGAACCGATTGCTGATCACCTATGTCATCCTCTTTTTAATTCTGTGGTTCTCGACTCTGATCGGAACAACAGATTTCAAGAACTGGATCATGGAAAATACACTGGTCATTATTTTTCTCTCTATCCTTGTGTTCACGTACAAGCGGTTTACTTTCAGTGATCTTACTTATACATTTATCATGATTTACCTAAGCCTGCATATTTATGGCGCGATGTATACGTATGCCGAAAACCCGTTTGGATACTGGATGAAAGATGCTTTTCATTTTGAACGGAACCATTATGATAGAATCGTGCATTTCAGTTTTGGTTTTATGCTGGCCTACCCTATGCGAGATTTCTTTTTGAATAAAATGAAATTCCCAAGCTGGGTGGGATGGTTGCTGCCCATCGAGATCACGCTTTCTTTCAGCTGTTTGTATGAGTTAATCGAATGGGCAGTGGCCGATATTTTTTTCCCAGAACAAGGCATTGCTTATCTCGGCACGCAGGGCGATATCTGGGATGCTCAAAAAGATATGTTCATGGCATTCTGCGGAGCTGTTATCATAACTTTGCTGATCTTATTCTTAAAAAAGATGACTAAAACGAAGAGCTGAGGGTTGGTCAAAAACAAGTCACATTTCTGCAAAGCTTTTGCCACAGTGCGTTACAAAGGATTTTATTACCACAAATGTCTATTATCCCGCAAACCGATAACCTGCAACCTAATAACACATAACTCCATAACCCGGAACGAGGCATTTAATCCTCCATCACTTCTTCCTTCGATTTCGGCTTTCGTTCTGTATATAATTTAAATGCCGCCAGAAATTTATCGCCCTCCTTGATCTGGTCGATCGGAAAAAATGTTCCTTTAGGATCTTCCAGCATTGAAATATGATCTAACTCCTTCTCTGAAAAGTATACATTCATCTTCGCACTCTCGGCTTTGTTCAAACCGATATACGCTCCGGCTTCATCCTTTGCATAATACAAACTTTCTGCATTCTGATTCACCTTCACAAGGTGGATCTCACCTTCTACAAAAAAAGCATCGATGAATTTTCCCGAGATCTGGTCGTACATGCCTGTATGCCCGGTCTCAGAGATGAGAAAAGCTGCATTACGCAGGTTAATCTCCGATAATTTATTACTGATGGTGCGAATGAAAATAGTATCACCACTGGATTGCTGTTTCTTACTCCACATCACAGGCGACCGAAATAAGTTGAAGGATGAATCGATCTGCGAATAACTCAGACTATCACAAACAGCCTGCATGGAATCTGAAAAAATCTTGACATGTCTGTTGGCAATAATGAGTTTCAGCTCCACACTATCTTCGCTTTTATACGTAGAATCGGCCATGAGTAAATTATACGACGAACGTTTCACCTTATTCTTCTTTTCTCCGGTCACCATGTCCATACGGGCCAGATTCTGTGCATCCTTTACCCTTACAGATATCATAGTATCTGCACGCATGAAGGTGCTATCCTTATCTGCCAGTGTAATAAGTTTTGGGTACACAGTTGCCAGCATAAATTTCGAATTCTCGTTGTACTCCGCAATCCCACAAAGCAGTTTACTCTTTTCAGCAGTATCTATAAAAACAACATGACCGGTTGCCTTTGCGTAGCCTGTCTTTTTATTATACTCAGATTCGTCTGAGGCTAGTGTGCTCTTTCCTCCATCCTGTTCTATGACCACATTACCTGACGCCTTACCAGCACCTGTTTCTTTATTATACTCTGCTGTATGCGCTGTCAACTGACTGTTATTCTTTACATCTATCACAATAACATCTCCCACGGCTTTTCCATAACCGTTTTTGTCATCATAATTCAACGTATTTCCCGTTATGATCTGATCTTCGTTCTCGACCGTTGTTCGTTTTGTAAACACTGCCTTCTGGCTTTTTGAATCATAGGTTCCTGCGGTTGTGCGTATGGTGCTGTTCTCTGCGATGATCGTACTTTCATCAAGGAATTTGACGACTTTGGTATTGGTGTTGTAAGTAAGTTCTTTAGATTCGATCGTATATTTTGGATTCGTAATGATAACATCCGTTTTAAAATAGGTCCACTTTGAAAATCCGTTGTAAGTCCCTTCATTACTACTTACAGTGGTCTCATCAGATTGCAGGGTTCCGCCGTTGTAATATTTCCCGACCTTAGTTTTCAAATTATAGGTCAGTTCTTCGGTGTACAATGTATTAGTTCCGTCTAGAATCTGCACATTTCCGCTCATAAACGCGGTGCTATTGACACCCGTATACTTCATATAATCACTCTTCGCATTCGTGCCGTTCGTTCGTGTGATAGTGACATTACTATAGGCTTCCACCATTTTTTTTTCAAGATAAAAATGAGCGCTGTCGCAGGTCATGGTGGTACTGTCGTGTGTAATGACCACTGATCCTATTACCCGTTGGTAACTTTCTGTTTCGCTTTTAAATCCCTTCAGACTATCCCCTGTGATATTGATCAGTTTCATCCCTGCTGTATCCATCGTTACACCCTGCGAGAATCCGGCCCACGCAGATAACATAAGGAGAAGACTGAAAATTATTTTTTTCATACAAGAGAGAGGACAAACTGATGCGGTAAGCAATTAATCGTTCGAGTTTGGTGCAGGTGGTGGCGGCGAAACATTCTTATTCTTCTTTCCGAAGATGGTCACATTAATATATCGTGAAGGGCGGGCACCGACATCAGCCAGCAAATTATTGGCCGTGGCCAGTGTATTTTTTAAATTTTTATATAGCTTATCATCATTCATCATTAGCGCTATGCTACCATTTCCATTATTCACTTTTTGCAAAATGGATTGCATTTCATTCATTGCCACTTTCAATTCCTTAATAGCCCCTTCAAAATCAGTTCGTTTCAGGTTGGCTGTTGTGATGTCAGCATTATCGAGTACGCGTGTCAGTGTCGGCCCGCTCTTATCCAGACTTGTTGCAAATGAACTCATACTATTCATAATCGTAGCGATTTTGGCATTCTGTGCATTTAGCTGTGCAGCGAATTCGCTCATATCCTTCATCGTATTATTCAGGTTTGCTACCGTATTCCGTAAGTTCGCCTGTGCGGTTTCATCCAGAATATTATTGATATTTCGAATCGTTTGGTTCAATGAGCCAAGTACTAATTTAGCACTATCAATGGCGGGAGTGGCTTGTGCACCAATGCTTTCTATTGTTCCCATAGTGACATCTCCATCGATCAACTGGTTATCGGCTGCTTCTTTAGTGGATAAGCCTTTCACCAAATTCACGGCTTTTGTTCCTAACAGATCCAGCGAAACTATGTTAGCCTTTGAATCTTCGGGTATCACCATGTCTTTATCGACTGTCATGATTACCAACACTTTTCCCGGATGTTCTTTTGATAGCAGAATGTCCTTTACACTACCAACAGTAAACCCTTGTATCTGCACATAGCTCGCCGGGGTAAGGCCTTGTACATTATCATATTCTGCCCGAATGAACTTGGAGGACGAGAACATGCCGGTTCCCTTTAAATAATTGTACCCGAAAATAAACAAGAGTATAGCACAAATTCCGAGTAATGCAATTTTAATTTCTTTAGATATTTGGGGCATAATAATGCTTGTTTAGTGAATAATCTGTGCGATGTTCTAATTGTCTTTAATAACCTGTATGGTCTCCTTTTCTGATTCCTCTTTATAAAATCTTATCCCATTGAATATAGATGCAGCCACTTCATTTTGCCCGTCATCAGTATTTAGGTAATTCTCCTCTTCCACATTATTCAAATAGCCGATCTCGACAAGTACGCCGGGCATCGCACTGCTGGCTAATACCTGCAGACTTTGCTGGCGAATACCTTCGCTGACCCTCCCCTGATTCGTAAACCCATCACTAATCTTAGAGGCAACTACTATACTCTGAGCAAGAAACGCCTGCGAATATTGGGCAACTATAATCTGTGTGGCTGGATCCATAGGACTAAGCAATTCCTCATTCTCTGCAATATTATCCGTATGACCACTGATGGCTACCACTTTCTCCTCGACACGGGTTGGACCACATACCAATACGAGGGTACCTTTTACAGGTGAATTTTTCCGGGGCGTCGAATTAACATGAATCGAAATAAAAAGATCGCCCTTTTCCTTGTTTGCAAGTTCCGTTCGGTAAACAAGTGATTCCTTAATCGACAGATAATCGCCACCCGCCAACACATCACTCTCGCGGGTATACACGACCTTAACATCTTTGTATTTCTCCTGTATCATCTTGCCAAGTTTTTTGGCAACAGAAAGGGTAATGTCTTTTTCATTGGAATACAGGCCATGGCAACCGGGATCTTTCCCACCATGACCGGCATCGATCACCACCTTACGGATCTTTTTCTTCGCAAACACAGCATTGCTATGAAAGGAAAAGAAAAAGCCAAGAAGGATGATGAAAATATATTTTAAATGGAGGTTTTCTCGAAACATTCTAGGTGCACATTTTAAATTCTATTAACTTTAATAAAGAAGCGAATAGAATTGTTTAGTTACTTTTGTCGAGCCGATGCCCAAACTGCGTAAAAATAGATATAAAATCCACTCAAACAGAAGAAATCTCATCTCTATTTTGGTATTCAGTCTTGTATTTTTGAATTTGTTAACAAGCGCACAAACAAGTGTTCAACCTGAGCCAAATACCGATCCACCAGCCAAAGGAGATTCAATTTCGATAGATAATAGTGTGCTTTTTTCTAAAGATAAACTGGATCATCCGGTGAATTATCAATCCAAAGACTCCATTGTATATGATGCAAAGAATAAACAGTTATTCCTTCATAATAAAGCCGAAATCAGTTATGATGATGTCAAGGTAAAAGCCGATTATATCCGATACCAGCAAGACTCCAGTTTGCTGAATGCGATCGAGATCGAAAAAGTGCTGAAAGACTCTACAGAAAAACCGCGACTTTCCCAGGGAACAGAATCTTCGACATTTACCTCCCTGCACTACAATTTTAAATCGAGAAGAGCATTGATTGAAAATGCCTACTCGCAATATGGTGAAGGTTTTATTTTAAGCGGACAGGTAAAACGGAATAATGATAATACGATCAATGGCTATCGCAATGTGTATACCACCTGTAATGATGAACATCCTCACTTTGGTATTGCTGCACGAAAAATAAAGATTATCCCAAACAAAGTAGCCGTAACTGGTTCTGCCAATCTTGTGATCGAAGACATTCCGACACCTTTATATTTACCATTTGGAATGTTTCCATTGACGAAAGGACAACGCAGCGGTTTTAAATTACCAACCTATGATATGAGTGAACAATTAGGTTTCGGGCTGCGCGAATTCGGATACTATTTTGCCATCAGCGATCATGTTGACTTGCTTGCGAATGCTGATATGTATGCGCTTGGGACGTATCGTTTAGGTTTTATTAGTAATTACGCCTATCGTTATCGTTTCAATGGTGGAATTAATATCAATTACTCGTATACTAAAATCGGCGAGCCTTATGAAGTGGGTAGTCAGCAACTCAGAAACTACAGTATTATCTGGAATCATTCCCTCAACCAGAATGTATCACCGGGCACCAATTTCAATGCCAATGTCAATATCATCAACAACAGAAATTATCAGTTGTATAATACGTACGATGCCAATACCTACCTTAACAATAACTATACCTCATCCATTTCCTATTCAAAATCATGGGATGGCAAACCTTTCAATTTTACGGCCGCTCTACGTCATAACCAAAACACCTTGACACATGATGTGAATCTGACGCTTCCAGAAATTTCATTCACCGTCAATCAACTTTTTCCGTTTCAATTCCGTAAGGATATTATCAAACCAAGATGGTATGAAAAGATTGGGACGAGTTACCAATTGAGTGCATTGAACAATCTTCGTTTTTATGATACCGCATTCAATATTGCCAATATCAAATTCAGTGATTTCCTAAACGGATTTCGTCATTCAATCCCTATTAACGCCAGTTATAATCTGTTGAAGTATTTTAATTCCAGTTTCAATATGAATTATGATGAAATCTGGGGAACCAAACGTGACTTTAAACAATACGACTTTACAGAGAACAGATTAGATACTCTTCGAGAAACAGGGTTCTTCACCTCAAGGTATTTCAGTATGAGTACAGCATTATCCACTAGAATTTATGGTATTAAACTATTTAAGAAAGGTACGATTAAAGGAATCCGACATGTTCTTACTCCAAATGTTAGCCTACGATATCAGCCTGATTTTGGCGGAGGACTTGGCAATTATTATTACAACACATTTATAGATAGCAACCGTAATGTGGGTCGGTATTCGTATTATGAAGCGACCTATAGCATCATTGGGGCTTCCGTTCCAGACGGGAAATTCGGCGGGATTACGTTTAATCTTGGAAACACCCTCCAACTCAAAGCAAGAAACAGGAAAGATACCATTAATGGAACACGTAAAATAAACCTGATCGATGGACTTGATTTCAGCGGTTCCTATAATTTTGCGGTCGACTCCTTTCAATGGAGTATTATGACTGTCCGATACAGAACCAATCTGTTAGAGAATATCAATATCAGCGGCGGATTGACCTACGATCCATATACCATTGATAAGGCAACAG
>Ga0105047_10007477_pt1 | contig 18396 bp, 17 predicted proteins | sample MAT04_FD_78384 | JGI IMG/M metagenome (GOLD analysis project Ga0105047, IMG submission 78384) | Freshwater microbial communities from Lake Fryxell liftoff mats and glacier meltwater in Antarctica - MAT-04 (megahit assembly) | ecosystem: Environmental > Aquatic > Freshwater > Ice > Liftoff... | reverse complement strand
TTCGCTGCAGCGAATGGTTGAACGAAGCCGCTAAGGCGGCGTTGAAGTTGGGAGTGGTGAGTGGCACTGGGTGAGATTTAAAAGAGGGTGGTGGCGGTTTGGAAGAGAAGATCGAGAAGATCGGGGTCTATGAAAAAAAACATCGACCTCATCAACCAACCCAACACCGGGGGCAAAGCCAAGCCTGTATTCCCGGACTACGATTCGCTGCGGCGCTACGACGAACACCTGCGGCTGCGGGGGAAGGCGGGGCGTACGCGGGAGGAGTATTTGCGTTATGCACGCAAGGTGGCGGAGCTTGCGCGGGTGGATCCGGCTACGCTTGGAAAGGATCGCATCCGTGGATTTTTCCTCTATCTCAAAGGGAAGCGCCTGTATGCGGCCAGCTCGCTGCGGCTGGCGGTGGCGGCGTTGCGCTTTTTTTATAATGACTTCTTGCAACGCGACTGGAGGTTGTTTTCGTTGGTGCGGGTGCCGCAGCCCAAGACGCTGCCGGAGGTGCTTTCGCGCTAGGAAGTGGGCCGGTTGCTGGGGAGTGTGCGGGAGGCGCGTTACCGGATGCTCTTCGATCTCATCTATGGGTGCGGGTTGCGGGTGGGCGAGGCGGTGAAGTTGAAAGTCCGGGACATCAAGCGTAACGATCACCGGCTGCACATCCGCTAGCATCTTTTAAAAAACCCGAAGTGAAACGAATGATCATTGGCCGGATAATCTTACTCTTTGACCCCTGCGCCCGCGTCTGTCTCGCTTCGCTCTGCTGTCTTGCTCTTGTTCGTTCAAAGCAAAGTTGATTGATGATAGTGGATGATTAACAGGAGCGGCAGACGATGGATGCGCGCGGTTTTTCTTAAAACTTAAAACTCGGCCACTGAGACGCCACTGAGACGGAGTAAGAACATTGGGTTCACTCGGTCATTCATACCTGAGGTTTTCAACAGACCCCACCCACCGCCGCGCGGAATCCGGAACTTGTCACCTTGGGTCTATCTGTTAGCCATTGGATAATGGCACTTTCCACGCCCGAATTTCTATGAGCGCCCAACAGCAGTCATTACCGCTTTGCGTAGATATGGATGGCACACTCATCCGCACCGATCTGCTTTGGGAATCCTTGATGCAGCTCCTTAAAAGAAGCCCGTGGCGGATATTTTGCGTGATTTTATGGATCCTAAAAGGACGCGCTTATTTCAAACAACAGGTCGCCGCGTGCGCAAAACCTGATGTCACTGTGCTCCCCTATCATCTCCCATTCATCGATTTTCTAAAAAAGGAACGCGAGGCGGGGCGGAAGCTTTTACTGGTTACCGCTGCGGACCGGGAAATCGCCGGGCTAGTAGCGCAGCATGTGGGGATATTTGACGAAGTCATTGCCAGTGATGGCACCCACAATCTCAAAGGCGGGAACAAGGCGGGGCGGTTGACCGAACGCTTTGGGGTGCGCGGTTTTGATTATGCGGGAAACTCCACCGTGGATCTGCCGGTTTGGAAGGAATCCAGTGCGGCAATCGTGGTGAATGCGGACGAGCAACTGGTCACTCGTGCACGCGCGGTCACGGAAGTCGCGCAGGTCTTCAACGACCCAAAACCCGGTCTGATGGTTTATCTCAAGGCGTTGCGGGTTCATCAGTGGGTGAAAAACCTGATCATTTTCATCCCGTTAATCACTTCTCACAAACTCACCGACATGAGTTATCTCATGGCTGCGGTGATCGCTTTTCTTGCGTTCAGCTTCTGCGCATCCGGTATTTACGTGCTGAATGATCTCGGCGATCTGGATGCAGACCGCCATCACCATAGTAAACAAAAAAGACCGTTTGCCGCTGGTTTGCTTTCCATTCCGTGTGGACTTTTTCTCGCAGGAATGGCCTTGGCGGCAGGCCTCGCGGTCGCAGTCGCACTGCCATGGAAATTCATCGTGGTGCTAGCAGTTTACCTCGTGCTTACTACCAGCTACTCCGCACGACTCAAACAACTGCCGCTGGTTGACGTATTCATTCTGGCCGGGCTTTACACCATCCGTCTAGTCGCCGGACACGCCGCTACGGGAATCGTCTATTCCTCATGGCTTCTAGCTTTCTCGATGTTTATTTTTCTCAGTCTGGCCTTGGTTAAACGCTATACCGAACTGATTACTCTGCGCTCCAACAACCAGCAGAACACGAAGGGGCGCGGTTACGTGACCGGGGATCTGGAGCTCGTCGCCATGCTCGGCGTTTCCACAGGCTGCCTTTCGATCATGGTCATGACGCTGTATGTCAGCAGCGTGGAAGTGCGTGCGCTCTACAAGCAGCCGGCTTTGCTGATGTTGATCTGCCCCCTCCTGCTGTATTGGATCAGCCGTGTCTGGTTGATCGCGCATCGCGGCGCGATGCAGGACGACCCGATCGTGTTTGCGATTAAAGATCGTGTGAGTCATTTGATCGGCCTGCTCACGCTGGGCATTATCATGGTGGCGAGTAGATAATTTGAGTGGGCAATATCATGGCGTCATTCCTTCACTCCCAGTTTGCTGATACAGCGTCGGCGTTGATTCATTCGCTGATGAGCGAGCACGCATGTGTCGGTGGGCTAGAGTTGCAACCGCCATACAACGATCTCACTCAGTTTGTTCTGGAGCAGCATGCGCGGATGCCGGACTATTTGCATACGGCAATGATCGCGGCGACTGCGGGGTTTGATTTCTCCAGCGTTCCATTCACCGGCAGCCGCTTCCATTGCCTTCCATTGGAGAAGCGCAGAGCGCAGGTGAATGCGTGGCGCAACTCTTCCATCGGAGCCAAACATGATTTGATCCGCTATTTCGAAAGCCTGGCGTTACTCGCGCTTTACAGCCGGGGAGCAACCCAGCCCACTGCCTCCCACCCTCCCAGCTTGCACGACGAACAGATTCTGCACTCGCCGTCTCAGACGATGAAATACGAATGTGTCGTCGTGGGATCGGGTCCCGGCGGCGCGATCACGGCATGTCTTCTCGCAGAAGCCGGACGGAAAGTGCTGCTGATCGAGGAAGGGGAGTATCTGAAATTGGATTCCTGCAAGCCGTTTACCAAAGACGAGATGGTGCAGAAATACCGACATGGCGGACAAACCGTCGCCATGGGAGCAAACAAAGTCGCCTACGTCGAAGGACGGTGCGTGGGCGGCGGCAGTGAAATCAACAGCGGCCTGTATCATCGCACCCCTGCCGATATTCTAGAGAAATGGCGCAAAGAGTTTGCGGTCGAAGCGCTTGAGGACTCCGACTTGCTGCCCCATTTCGAAGCGTCCGAACGTGATGTCTCGGTTTCTCTTTTAAACAGCGCCGCGCCCCAAGCTTCCTTGAAACTCCACGACGGCGCTAAAAAGCTCGGGTGGAAATCGCTAGAAATCCCAAGGTGGTTTCGCGACGGCCCCCAATCCGGACAGGGCAAACGCCAGTCCATGACCGAGACATTCATCCCGCGCTTCCTCAAGGCAGGCGGGCATCTCCTGCCTAAAACGCAAATCACTCGCATCCGTCAGGACGGTTCGCATTGGAACCTTCAAGCAACCCATCGCAATTCCGACGGCGTGAACATAACGGCAGAGCACCTGTTTATCTGCGGCGGTGCCGTGCAGACTCCGGCACTCCTGCGACGGAGTGGGATTTATAAAAACATCGGTGATTCACTTCGCCTGCATCCCACGGTCAAGCTCGTGGCGCAGTTTCCAGAACCGGTGAATTCCACCACCATGGGCGTTCCAGTGCATCAGGTGAAAGAGTTCTCCCCGCGCATCAGCCTCGGTTGTTCGATCAGCAACCCACCCTACCTTGCTGTGGGCCTGATCGATCACCCGGACTCCACGCGCAATCTCGCCGAGCAGTGGCCGAATCTCGCGAATTACTACGCCATGATCACCAGCGAAGGACACGGAACGGTGCGCATGCTGCCCGGTTTCCGCGCCCCGCTTGTGCGCTATCACCTCACGGAAAACGACCGCAGGAATCTCGCAGACGGGCTGCGCAAACTCTCGCAGGCGATTCTCGAATCCGGCGCGGTGGCGCTCTATCCTTCCATCACAGGCAGCCCGCGTCTTGTCTGCTCCGATGATCTCTCCCAAATACCCGCCGCCATTCCGTCCGGCCTCACCAGTCTCATGACCATCCATTTGTTTTCATCCTGTCCAATGGGCGAGGATCAGTCCCGTTGCGCTGCAGATTCTTTTGGACGCGTGCATGGTTTTGATAATTTACATATTTCAGACGCCAGCCTTCTCTGCACCGCGCCGGGCGTGAATCCACAAGGCTCCATTATGGCTATCGCCCGTAGAAACGTTCTTCGCTTCCTTAAACAATTATGAATTTTCAAACCGATAAAATACTCGTCACCGGTGCCTTAGGCTGGCTGGGCATTAGCCTTGTTGAATCACTCGTGCACGGACTCAAAGACCATCCTGCGCTGGCGGAACCCAAGACCGATTTAAAAATCCGGTGTCTTGTTTTACCCGGACAGGATGGCGCGCTACTGAAGAAAATCTCGGATCGCATCGAGGTGATTACAGGCGACATTCGCAATGCTGAGGATTGCGCACGCTTTTGTGAAGGGATGAGCGGGGCGGTCCTTTTTCATACAGCAGGCATCATTCATCCGCAAAAAGTCGCGGAGTTTAATGCGATCAATGTCGCCGGTACCACCAACCTGCTGGAGGCGGCGATTCAGGCGGGCGTGAAGCGCGCAGTGATTGTTTCCTCCAATTCCCCATGCGGCTGCAATCCACATCCGGATCATTTATTTGACGAACACTCGCCCTACAATCCCTACATGGGTTACGGCCGCTCTAAAAAGCTGATGGAACTGGCGATCAAGGAACGTGCAGGTCGGATTGAAACCGTGATCATTCGTCCGCCTTGGTTCTACGGACCCAATCAACCCCCACGCCAGACCATGTTTTTCCAGATGGTGCGTGACGGGAAGGGGCCGATCGTGGGCAGCGGCAATAATCTGCGCTCGATGAGTTACATCGACAATCTTTGCCAGGGGCTTCTGCTCGCCGCGCTTGTGGAAAAAGCCGCAGGCGAAACTTACTGGATCGCAGACCGGCGTCCTTATTCCATGAACGAGGTGATTGATACCATCGAACGGCTTCTGGAAACCGAGTTCGGTCATAAGTGCGCGCACAAGCGGATGCGGCTCCCCGGGCTTGCCAGCGAGGTTGCCTATGTCGTGGACGCCACCCTTCAGTCGCTGGGATTGTATCACCAGAAAATCCATGTTCTCTCCGAGATGAACAAGACCATCGCCTGCTCCGTCGCGAAAGCGGAACGTGAGCTCGGCTATAATCCAACCGTCTCGCTTGAGGAAGGAATGCGCCGCTCGCTGGCCTGGTGCGTCAAACAGGGGATTACGATTTAATCATGCAAACATCCGCTCATTCCAGCCGCGCCCTGATCACAGGAGGCTCCGGCTATTTTGGTTCACTGCTGCGCGACCGCCTTCACGCGCGCGGCCAGGCTGTCCGCATATTTGATCTCATGGATGCCGAGGATCGGAAACCGGAGGTGGAATTTTTCGCCGGGGATATCCGCGATGAAAAGCAAGTCGCCAAAGCATGCGCGGATTGCGACGTGATCTATCATTGCGTAGCGCAGGTGCCGCTCGCGAAGGACAAGCAGCTTTTCCAGTCGGTGAATGTGGACGGCACCCGGAACCTGCTTAAAGCCGGATACGAGCAGAAGGCGAAAAAGCTCATTTATGTTTCCTCCAGCGCAGTCTTTGGCGCACCGAGATTAAACCCGGTGACCGAGCAGACAACTCCCGCTCCGGCGGAAGCTTACGGACGCGCAAAACTAGAAGGCGAAAAAGTCTGCGCCGACTACATCAGGCTTGGGCTCGACGTTTCGATTATCCGGCCACGCACCATCATGGGACACGGTCGCCTCGGCATTTTTCAGATTTTGTTCGAGTGGATTCGTACCGGCTACAATGTCCCGGTGCTCGGTCGTGGAAGTAATCTCTATCAGTTTGTGCATGCAGACGATCTGGCGGATGCGTGCATCCTTGCGGCAGACCGGCCCGGAAGCACCACTTACAATTGCGGAACGGATCGCTACGGCAGCATGCGGGAGGTGTTGGAACACCTTTGCACACATGCCGGAACCGGCTCGAAAGTAAAAAGTGTCCCCATGCTTCCGGCGGTTACCTTTATGAAACTGACCAGCGCGGTGGGACTTTCTCCTCTCGGACCCTACCACGCGCTGATGTATGGCAAATCCATGTATTTCAACATCTCCCGCGCCAAAACCGAGCTGGGCTGGAAACCACGCTTTTCAAACAACGAAATGTTTGTGCAAAGCTATGACTGGTATTTGGAAAACCGGGAGATGATCCTCGAATCTCATGGCAGATCACATCACAAGTCGGCAGTAAAGCAGGGCGCGCTGTCGATGCTGAAACACTTTATTTAACAAGCATGCACGCGGAAAACACACCCGTGCCCGGTGTCCTAAAAACGGATCTCCTGGTTTTTCTCCTACTGAGCTGCCTTTGCATTCTGGCCACTTTCCGCGGGGCGATCTGGGGCAGCGCAATACTGGTTCCACTGGATATTCCGGCAACCCTTTACTCGAAGTTTCAGTGGATCAATCCCGAAGCGGGGGCGATTCCGCAGAATCACTATCTGATCGATATGTTCGATTACGATGTGCCTCGCACTTATCAGGCACATCAAGCTTTGCAAAATGGGGAATTCCCTTGGTGGGATCCTTATTCGCACGGCGGGCGTCCTCTGCTGACGGAAGCGCATACCGCTATCACGGATCCTATCCGGCTGGTGATGTATCGCCTTTTCCCATTTGTCACCGCTTACAACTGGACGCGAATCATTCAGTCCCTCTTCACGGGGCTGACTATGTTTCTCCTGCTTCGCACATTGAAGTTTTCGTCTTTTGTGACGATTTTGGGTGCCATTACTTTCCAGTTCGCCGGCGTGCAGTCGCTTCATTTTTATCCCGAAAATGTTCCCAACAGCCTCGCGTATTATCCGCTTTTATGGGTAGTCATGGAGCGTTACTTCAAAACACGTCCCTGGCTTGCCGCCGGACTTGGAGGATTGTGCTGCGCAGCAATCATTCTCGCCGGGAATCAGCAATCACACGCTTATCTCGTCCTGTTTTTGGGGTGTTTAATTCTGGGTTACGGCACATTCAGCCGGACGGACTTCATCAAAGCCGTAATGGTGGGTGGCGGCATGTTTACCTTGGGCTGCCTGCTCGCCGCCCCTGTTCTTATTCCACAAGTTGAGTTGTTTATGGTCTCAAGTCGCAAGGTGAAAAGCCACGACTGGACGGGATGCCTCACCGGCGTCCTCAGCCTTGCATCATGCTTCCCTTGGACGGCCGGGACATTTCGTAGCATCGATCTCGGCAAACTGATCCATCAGCAGGGCGCAGTATTTTCCGTCTTTGCAGGCACCCCGGTGATGGTGATGGCTTTCGTGACGGTATGGAAATTCCGTCTGACCAAAATTTTCAGCCAGGGATACTCGAGAGTCGCCGCCCTGCTGGTCTTCACCTATTTTATACTCATCTGTTCGACTCCGCTACTGGGCTTGCTTTACACCCGTTCCGCAGGCTTGGGTATTTTGGGCCTGCTTATTCTTGCAGGCGTTGGATTCGACCTACTGATCAAAGAGAATCCCAAGGCTCTGCAACGTGGCATCAAGGTCCTGGGTGTCTGCATCGCTGCTGTGGCGCTGCTACTGCATATTTTTGCCTTCGCGATCTATCCAAAGATCATGACGCGGGTGTTGGATTACGCACTCAAGAAAGATGCCGCCTCGGTTTCCATGCCCAGTTCACCTGAGCTGCGGACTTTTCAGGTGAACAATCTGCCCCGTGAAATAACGTTCATGAATCCGGAGGCACTCATTGCTTTCGTCGGACTGCTATTACTGGCGGCATACACCCGGCCCGGATTCCGGAGCCAACCCTGGATGCTCCCCGCCATCCTCGCCTGCAATCTCATCCCGTTACTGCTGTTTTACAATCGTTTCACTCCCAATAGCCCGATTGAACAATGGGACAGACTTTTAAAAGGCGGCCCGGAACAACAGCGGGTTCTGGCGCAACTCCAGCCCTCGCTGCGTTTGAAGGAAACAACGACCGGAAAGCTCGACTATGTTTTCCCTGGCGTCACCGCCTGCTACTACAATCTTCACACCCTGTCCGGTTACAGCTCGTTTGCGTTGCTTAAGCCGGGTCAGACGGAGCAACCGCGCGAGGCAAATCTCCACGCAACCAGCGATCAAACCTCCACTGCTTACAGCGATATGAACACCGATATGATTCGTTTCACATGGTCGGAAAAACAGGACCGCGCGGTGCGGATCACGAAAGAGACCAATAACTCCATCACCCTGCACATCGCCCAAGGAACACCCGGTGAACTCCTGCGCACCGACACGAACTATCCCGGATGGCATGTCGCCAAAGGTGCTGGAGTATTCGCACATCGCGCTGCCTCCGGATTTCTGGCAATACAGGTTCCAGAGGCTGAAACTGAAATCGTGCTGGAGTATAAGCCTTCGTTTTCGACCCTTTGTAATATGGCCTCGCTGTTTGGGCTGATTGCCACCGGCTTTTTACTATTCATCGATCGGACAAAACAAAAGCTGCGAACGCCTGAAGACGCGGAGGCCGCCGTTATCTGAAAGCTTCCTTTCAAACCAAGCGCAAAGCGCCTCAACCTTTGTCCTTATTCCTTCGTCCCTTTTCCTATATGATACCGCGCGAATCCACTTTCCGGTTTTGAATAGTTCCTCCCCGACGCAATTACGGGTGGACAACCTTTCGCTGCGTCACTAACTACATCCCCTTCACCACCCACCCCCCTTATGCCTCGATTTGAATACACAGCCTTGGACGCCAACGGGAAGGAATCACAAGGCGTCTTGGAAGCCCCATCATCGAATGAAGCCGTGGCCCAGCTCCGCCAGGCAGGTCTCTTTCTCACTAACATCGCCCCTGAAGGACAGGGCGCAAAGCCGGCCAAGAAGGCTAAGGGCGCGAAAGCAGCCGGGATTCCCGGAAAAAAGAAGGAGTTTGTGCTTTTTCAAAAGAAAACGGTTTCCAGCAAGGTGCTGATGATCTTCACCCGGCAACTGGCGACTCTGATCGATGCGGGTCTCCCACTGCTACGAGGGCTGAGTGTGCTGGCAAAGCAGGAAAAAAACATCGTCTTGCGCAACGCCATCATCCAGATGGCCGACTCCGTGCAGGGCGGAAGTACCTTCTCGGAATCCATGGGGCAGCATCCGCTGCTTTTCAGCAAACTATACATCAGCATGGTGAAAGCAGGCGAAGTCGGCGGTGTGCTGGAACTGGTGCTGGCACGCCTCGCCGAGTTTCAGGAAAAGGCGCAGAAAATCCGCAACAAGGTGAAGGCAGCGATGACCTACCCCGTTGTAGTGCTGGTGATCGCACTGATCATCCTGTTTTTCCTGATGACGTTTATCGTTCCGAAGTTCTCGCAGATGTTTTCAGAGATGATGAACGGCAGACCATTGCCTGCAATCACCCGTGGCGTCATGGCGGTGAGCGACTTCGTCAAAGGGATGTTCATTCCCCCCACCTTGTGGATTACCATAGGCGTGAGCATTGCGCTCTGGTTTGGCTGGAAATATTTCAAGAGCACTCCTGCTGGAATCGGCTTTCTGGATCGGCTCGCATTGCGGACTCCTGTGTTCGGAGACTTGATTCGCAAGAGTTCGATCGGGCGCTTTACCCGCACCCTCGGCACACTTGTAACGAGCGGTGTCCCCATTCTTCAGGCACTGAATATCACCAAGGAGACAGCAGGGAATATTGTCATTGCAGACTCCATCTCCAAGGTTCATGACGCGGTTAAGGAAGGTGAATCCATTGTTTCTCCATTGGAAGCATCCGGCGTTTTTCCGCCCATGGTGATCTCCATGGTGGACGTCGGCGAAGAGACCGGACAGTTGCCAGAAATGCTTTTGAAGATCGCAGAAGTCTATGATGACGAGGTCGATAACGCAGTGGACGCTCTTACCTCCATGCTGGAGCCGATCATGATCGTCTTCCTCGCTTTAATCGTCGGAACCATCGTAATCGCGCTGTTTATGCCAATGCTGGATATCATCAAGGGCATGAGCTCGGGTCAGCAATGATGTCTGGAAAAAAGTTTTAAATACCCATGGCGTCAGAGGACGCTTTGCCTACCCTCTTTTTAAAACTCTCCCTCCATGAAAAAACGTTGCGCCGGTTTTACCCTCCTCGAGCTAATGGCAGCCATGCTCATCATTATGGTGATTTCAGGCCTAGTTCTCGGGATTTACACCTACATTAACGCCAAGGCCAATCGCACCCGGGCACAGGCGGAAATCGCAATGCTAGGCACGGCAATCAGCGCTTACGCCACCGACTTCGGAGGTCCGCCACAAACGGCGGAATGTGATTCGCTCAGTCCGGTGCAGCATTTCGAACCTAGGCAATATCACAAGGCGAGTAAGGATTTATACAAAGCATTGTCTGGCGATCAAAATGCCAAACTCAACTTTACCGAGAAAAGGTATCTCAAGGAATTGGATCTCAAAAAGATCGTTAAAATGAACTCTAATCTGACAGATGTAGAGTATCTTAAAGATCCTTATAGTTATTCCTACGGCTACTCCACCGCAGCATTAAAAGCGGAACAGGACTTCAAGGATGCCGTGCGTAGAGACGGAAGAAGCGCCATTCGCGCAGCCGACCCCGTTGGATTTAATGCTTCAGGCTACGATCTCTGGTCCACCGCGGGCAATAAACAGATGCCTGGCACCCCGGAAGCAAAACGTCTTCTCTGGATGGAGTGGATTAAAAACTGGTAGCGGTTGGATTTCAGGAGCGCGGCCAATCCGAAATTCGCAATCGGCAATCCGAAATTGGCTTACTGCATCGCGGCCCAAACACGATGCACGTCATCATTATCTTCCAGAGACTGTAAAAACTCACCCACTTCCGCGCGCTGTTCCGCGGAAAGCTCCGGATTGCTTTTGGCAACGTATCCAAATTCGCTCGTCACCACCGCCCAGCCATTGCTGCCCAGCCATTTTGAAACGGCATGGAGATCCGGCCGCTCGGTGAAAAAACGCGCTCCTGTCGTGCCGACTGGAATATCGTCATTCTGCTCATGAGAAAGCGTTTCCACATTTTGCGCCCCGGCTTCAATGGCCGCCTCTTCAATATCCGCCCCTTGATCTGTATGATGCGCTTCGACTAGGCCGACCTGGTCGAACAGAAACTTGTTGCTGCCCGGCGCGCCTAGCTGGCCCTTTTTGAAAAGCACGCGTATTTCCGGCGCGGTGCGATTATTGTTATCAGTAAGCGCTTCCACGATGACGGGAATTTTGTGCGGTGCATAACCTTCAAACACAATGTGTTCCATGGTCATCTTTTCATCGCCAAGACCCGCCCCCTTTTTAATGGCGCGCTCGATTGCGTCCCGCGTTACAGAATTTCTCCGGGCTTTTTCGATGGCGGCGGATAGTCGCGCGTTGGTATCAGGCTCCGGTCCGCCAAGCTTGGCGGCGACTGCGATTTCCTTTGCGAGTTTGCCGACAGCCTGACCTTTCCTCAGGTTTGCGACATCACGTTTAGCTTGTAACCATTGGCGTCCCATAAGTGGCGTCGGTATTAGCAGCCCGATTCGTTTCGCGCAAGGGGTTGATTTATGAAGAAGGAGTAAGGAGTAAGGAAAAAGTCTGTGCGCTTTGCGCGTTGGTAGGGGACCTCCTTACTTCTGACTTCCTATGTCCATTTTCCGGGCCTCATCGTAAAAGCTCTCCAACTTTTCAATCGCCCGTTGCTGAGAAAATTCTTCCCGCACCGATCTGGCTGCGGCAGATCCCATCCGGCGTGCCGCTTCCGGCGATTCCGCCAGGTGCAGCATGTATCCGGCGAGCGCCTCGTGGTCTCGCTCCTTCACCAAAAGACCGCTGATTTCATGAGCTATCGCCTCAGGAATCCCCCCATGAAGCGTCGCAAGCACAGGCATCCCGGTCGCCATGGCCTCCAGCATGGAGTTTGGAACCCCTTCCTGATTCTGATCGCTCGTCATCTCACTGGGATGGAGGAAAAAATGACCCGTCTTGTAAAGTTCAGCGAGCTGCGCCTGATCAAGAAACCCTTTTAGCTCCACCGCATCCTCAATTCCCAGCTCCCGCGCGAATTCCATAACTTTTTGTTTCATCGGTCCGTCTCCGCCGATGATAAACCGTGCAGAGGGCCATTTTTGGTGGAATGCGGCAAACGCCCGCAGCGAGGTAAGTAGCCCTTTCTTTTCGATCAGTCTGCACGCCTGTACTATCCTCCATTCGCCATTTGCCGGTTTCGTGCGTTCGGTTTTTGGAAAGGCATCCAGTGGTATTCCCGTACGGTTAAGGCGCACCCGCTCTCTGGGCGCACCCATTTCAACAAGCCGATCCATAAGCGACCGCGACCGCGCCAGCAATAATGGCGCTGCGCGAAGCAACTCCCCCATCTGCTCATCATAGCCTGCCTGCTGGGGACGCGACTGAATATCCATGCCGTGAAAACTGACAACGCAGGGACGATCCCATTCCTTAATAAAAGGCAGCAGATGCACCCCGGTATGACCGAAGTAAATATGCATCAGATCAGCGGGCCTTCTTTTTAAAATTTTGATCACCTCCTGCAACTCGCCCCGATAATAAACTGCGGGAAGACGCCGGAGATACTTGAGCCAAAAGCGCTTAATAAAGTTCTTCTTGGCGCGCGGGATGACTTCGACTTCCGAAAACGGATACTGCTCCTCACACGCCCTTTCCCGGGTGAGCACAAAGGTCTCATAACGCTTGAGCCCGCTCACCTGCCGGTAAATATGCCGCATCTCTGATTTCAGAAACGTGGTGCAGTAGCTCGCTACGATGGGGTTCGCCATGGGGCGGACAATCTGTGCAAGTGCGCGCGCCTTGTCGAGAATCGACGCGTGGTGAAGCGCTACAAGCGCTACAAGAGAGGCTGTGTGATTAAAAGTGAGTGCGGTTCAAGGAAGTGGCGGAGCCGCCCAAGCCGCCCAATGGTGCGCGAGCTTCCAGCTTGCGCACCTTTGCTCCTCCTCTGGCTTCGCCTATCTTCTCGATTTCACCTCACCTGTTTTTAATCATACCCCGCGCAAACTTATTATTACACTAGAGACCTCTCTTAATTAAAACTGGATGAATCCGTTTCGCTTCGGGAAAATTCCGATTCCATGGCACTTACCGCTTCCTGTTCGTCGGGTCCGGTTGCCTCAATTTCCAGCAAACTTCCGGTGAAGGCCGTGAGGGCGATAACACTAAGGATGTTTTTCAGGCTGGCGACACTACTTCCATTTCGGAGCGATATGTTTGAGCGGAACTTCCGCGCAATGATAACCAGTCTGGCTGCTGCACGAAGATGAAGGCCCTGAGGCCACGGGACAACGACTTGGGAACGTTTCATAGGACGAGCACAGACACTCCCCGTCAAAATCCGTTCACAATTGGCATGTGCCTATTTGTAGTCCGGCTGCTGGAGTTGATGCGATTAAGCAGGTTCAACTCAAATTCCCACCGTCTTCTTTGCGCTCGCAACGATATACTCGCGATTCAATCGCGTAATTACCGCTACCGGAATTTCTGCCGGGCAGACCGCCTCGCACTCATAGTAGTTCGAGCAATTTCCAAAACCTTCCTTGTCCATCTGCTCCACCATGGAGATCGCGCGTTTGGTGCGTTCGGGCTGACCTTGTGGAAGCAGGGCGAAATGGGAAACTTTTGCGCCAACGAAAAGCATCGCCGAACTGTTTGGACAAGCAGCCACGCAAGCGCCGCATCCAATACATGCCGCCGCTTCCATCGCTGCATCAGCATCCGGCTTGGAAATAGGCAGACAGTTTGCGTCTTGCGCACTTCCGGCACGGGCGGTGATAAATCCGCCAGCCTGTTGGATACGATCAAACGCTGCGCGATCTGTGCAAAGATCACGAAGCACTGGAAACGCCCGGGCACGAAACGGCTCGATAAAGATCGTCTCACCGTCCTTGAACTTGCGCATGTAAAGCTGACAGGTCGTGGTCTCGCTTGGTCCGTGCGGGATGCCATTGATAGTCAGCGAACACGCCCCGCAGATTCCTTCGCGGCAGTCGTGATCAAACGCGATGGATTCCTGTCCTTTCGATTCCATCTCTTCATTTACAATATCCAGCATCTCGAGAAACGAAGCTTCCGCCGGGATGTTGCGCGCTTCGATCGTGGCGATTTCGCCGGATGATTTCGCGTCTTTCTGACGCCATACTTTCAGTGTGAAGTTCATGACAGTTATTGTTTGTGAGTTTCTTGAACACGCGTGGATGAAACCCCTGATGAGTCTCTATCCATGTAAACCAGCTTAACCCCTTCTTTTTCGAGGCTGTCCGACATACTCCTCAGGTGCCTACAGTAAGCAGTAACATCATGTCCAAACTGTGCGGATATTTCGTGTCTGACGCTGCGAACTTCGGCAATGGCTGTGTCTTTAGGCATATTAGTCTTCCTCTTTATAATTTACCGGTAGCTTCTAACCGCAGGATGAACGGTTTCGTAAACGAGTGGCTCGATGTTGCGCACGGGTTTGCTTGGGTCGCCGGTGGATTCCCACGCAGCGACGTGACAGAAGTTGGTGTCGTCGCGTTTGACGTCCCCTTCGCAGACGATTCCTTTTTGTACCTCGGGATCCTTGGCGGTATATTGGAACTCCTCGCGGAAATGGCCGCCGCAGCTTTCATTGCGGGCAAGGGCGTCAAGACACATGAGTTCGCCAAATTCCAGGAAGTCGGCGACGCGTCCGGCTTTTTCCAACGCCATATTCAGACTTTCACCGGAGCCTGGCACGTTGACGTTCCCCCAGAATTCCTCACGCAGCGTGGGGATACGCGCAATCGCACGGGTGAGCGATTTTTCCGAACGCGCCATGCCGCACATATCCCACATCAACAATCCCAGCTCGCGATGGAATGAATCCACACTCTTGCGACCCTTGATGGCGAGCAGCTTGTTTGTCTGCGCGCGGTTTTCCTCCTCGGCTTTTTGAAACTCGGGATGATCTGTCTTAGGTCGGCTTCCCGGGCTCTGGGTTGCGAGATAATTGGCGATGGTGGTCGGAATAACAAAAAAGCCGTCTGCAAGTCCCTGCATCAGCGCACTGGCTCCAAGCCGGTTTGCGCCGTGATCGGAAAAATTCGCTTCGCCGAGCACGTGCAGGCCCGGGAGGTTCGACATCAGGTTATAGTCCACCCAAAGCCCGCCCATCGTGTAATGCACCGCCGGATACACCCGCATCGGCGTCTTGTAGGCATTCTCCGAGGTAATCTGATGATACATGTCGAAGAGGTTGTTGTAGCGCTCTTTGATCATCGGTTCGCCCAAACGCTTGATCGAGTCGGCAAAATCCAAATACGTGCCGAAGCCGCTCGGACCAACACCGCGTCCTTCATCGCAAACCGTCTTTGCGGCACGACTGGCGATGTCGCGTGGGGCGAGATTGCCAAAAGCCGGATACATCCGCTCGAGATAATAGTCGCGCTCGTCTTCAGAGATTTCATGCGGCGCGCGCTTGTCGCCTTTCTTCTTCGGAGCCCAGCAGCGTCCGTCGTTGCGCAGCGACTCGGACATTAATGTGAGCTTCGACTGATAATCTCCGCTCACCGGAATGCATGTCGGATGAATCTGAGTGAAGCACGGATTTGCAAACAAGGCGCCCTTTTTATAAGCGCGGTAGGCGGCGGTGACGTTGCAGCCCTTGGCGTTGGTTGAAAGATAGAAGACATTGCCGTAGCCACCCGTTGCCAGGATGACCGCATCCGCTGCGTGAGAGAAAATCTCCCCAGACACCATATCGCGCACGACGATGCCTTTTGCGTGACCATCCACTACTACGAGATCGAGCATTTCAGTGCGCGGGAACATCTGTACGCCGCCTTGTGCGATGGTTCGACTCAGTGACGAGTAGGCGCCTAGCAAAAGTTGCTGACCGGTCTGACCTCGCGCATAAAAAGTCCTCGAGACCTGGGCACCACCGAACGAACGATTGCCGAGCAAGCCGCCGTATTCACGGGCGAAAGGCACGCCGAGCGCCACGCATTGATCGATAATATTGGCCGAAACCTCCGCGAGACGATGCACGTTTCCTTCGCGGGCGCGAAAGTCGCCGCCTTTTACGGTGTCGTAGAAGAGACGATGCACCGAGTCGCCATCACCTTGATAGTTTTTGGCGGCATTGATGCCCCCTTGTGCGGCAATCGAGTGCGCGCGTCGGGGAGAATCCTGATAGCAAAAGCATTTCACCTTATAGCCGAGATCGGCCAGCGAAGACGCCGCCGCTGCTCCTGCCAGTCCACTTCCAACGACGATGATTTCATACTTCCGCTTGTTTGCGGGATTGATGAGCTTGGACTCAAACTTGTGTTTTTCCCACTTCGACTCAATCGGGCCGGAGGGGACTTTGGAATCTAGGGATCCGATCATATTAATTGCCCTCCTTCGTGGATGCTGACGGTTTTGTGCAGCAAGATGCTGATGACGCTCCGCATTCCTGTAAGTAGTTCTTGCCCAGTCCCATCATGACCGCGACCGGTATGGAAATGTAACCGATTGCAATCACCAGTGCGAGCGTGCGTGCCAGCGCGTTGATTGCCGCAGCTGTCTTTTGTGTCCGCAAACCGAGCGTCTGGAAAACACTACTGACGCCGTGGCTGAGGTGCATCGAGAGCAACAGGATGGCGACGATGTAGAAACCAGAGGCGAGAGGATTCCCGAATCCGACGATCATCATGCGATACACATCGTGACGTCCTTTTGCATCGAGCCACACGCCGAACTCCGGGTTCACATTGTGCGTGGTGTAATGGAGGATGTGAAAAATGACGAAGCAGAGAATTGTCAAGCCGCTGAGCGCCATCATGCGCGTGCTGAGCTTGCTCTGCACATTGTTTTTAAACGCATACTGTTCGGGCCGCGCCTTACGGTTCTCGAGCACGAGTTGGATCGTGGTGACGATATGCAGCACGAAGCAGAACAGAAGAAACCCGCGGATCACCCACAATACACCGCCCAGATTCTTCAGAAATTCAGCGTAAACATTGATCTTCTCCGGACCGGAAAAAACCTGAAGATTTCCAATGAGATGTCCGATGACAAATCCCAACAAGATGAGGCCCGTGAGAGCCACAATCCATTTTCTAAAAATGGACGAACGTAAAAATGAGCAACAACAGTTCACTGGGTATAAAACTGCCACGGAAGGGTTGATTGATCGATTCCGAGAGAATCCGGGCAATTCCACTCGGGCGGTAACAGGAACAAAAGCGGTGCAGCATGGCAGATCACCCGCCTGAATTTCAACCAGCTTCCTGAAAAACTATGAAGGCAGGGCTGTATATAAGTCCCATAGGTCTCATAGGTCCTATTTGCCCCTTTCGGATATTTTGGAGCTACCCTTTGAAATTCAAAGGAGCGCCAGCCTGCATGGCTTCATGCTCGGCATCGGAACAGCCGCGATCGAGCGGAACGCTGGTGGTGCCGGAAGGATCGCTCAGGAGCTGGTTTTGCAGCATCCATTGTTCAAGCTCTTCGCCGGAGATGTCAGGAAGCATGGTGCCGTTGACTTCTACGCAGGGGGAAAGTTGCTGACCGGATTTCTGCTCCATCTCCCAGCGAAACGCAGGGTTTTGAATGATGTCCTTTTCCTCGTAGGGAAGATCATACTTTTTGAGAATCGCGCGGATCCCATTGCTCCAGCCACACGTTGTCTTGAGATAAGCGGTAATAACAGGTTTGTTCATGCTTTTATAAGTGGCACGGATATTCACAGCGGCAAGCCTCTTGTTTGGGGCGAACCACCGGACCGACTCACTCCCCGGAAGGAGATTCTTTCGACTGCATGGCACTGAGTGCCTCGCGTGCAAGTTTGCGTGCACCCGGCTGCTTCAGTTTTGTATCCGCAGCAGTGTTGAAATCCGCCCTGGCTTCCTCACTGCGATCCAAGGCAAGCATGACGCGTCCACGATTATAAAAGACATAGGCAACGGTGGGCGTAAGGGCGAGGGCGGCTTCTGCCCGGGACGCAGCGGTTTTGGAATCGCGAAGGTTGTCTTTTATTTGATAGAGCAGAGTGAGTAACGACACCGAGATTTTGCCGCTCTCAAGTATTCATGCTCTGCGTTGATCCCTTTGGGGTTGATGCCGTTCATATCCATAACCCAGGGTAGCTCGTGCCTCGCAACGTTCTCGCCCGCCCACCGACCTTCCTATTCCCTACCGCCTCCTCGCTGGGCTGGAGGGCGGAGCCCCGTTGGGCCCGTTGGGGCTCAACGCAGAGCATGAATACTTGTGGGTATTGCTGATTACAGTGACGCCGCTAGT
>Ga0105047_10007475_pt1 | contig 18398 bp, 10 predicted proteins | sample MAT04_FD_78384 | JGI IMG/M metagenome (GOLD analysis project Ga0105047, IMG submission 78384) | Freshwater microbial communities from Lake Fryxell liftoff mats and glacier meltwater in Antarctica - MAT-04 (megahit assembly) | ecosystem: Environmental > Aquatic > Freshwater > Ice > Liftoff... | reverse complement strand
GTGAGTGCCACCATCGGCAGTTCGGGGGGAACCATCGCTGCCACGTCGGCATCGGGCGTGGTGTACAATTTTGTGGTACCGCCGCTCGTTCTCGACAGCGCCGTTCGCATCACGGTCACCCCCGTGTCGCGCATTGGAGAGTTGCCATTCTCTCGCGAGTTCGTGGGCGGAGTGGACTTTCAGCCCAGTGGGCTCAAATTCGGGCCGGGCGCACTGTTGACCATCACGCCGTCGTCACCAATTCCCGCGCTCGGGGCAAACGCGCGTGTGTTCGGTTTCACGTTCGAGCGCAGCGTTGATTCCATCAGCGTGCAGCCCGCCACCGTTCGAAACGGCGGCTTCGCAATCCGCATTGAGCATTTCAGCTTTGGCGGTTTCGCGGTGGGTAATGTCTCCGACCTGTCAACGCTTCCTATCGTTCCCAACAGTTCGATCCAACAACAACGAGCGGCCCAGCTTGCGCCGCTCCTGATGCCGCAGGACTTAAACGCTGCGATTGCCATTTTCAAGGCGTGGCGCACGCAGATTGAAGCAATAATCAACACGGCACAGAGCGGCGTGGAGGCCAAGATTTCGGTGGATCTCTTTCTGAATTGGACAAAACTCCCGAAGCATTTGCTGGCAGCTTTGGCACGGCGGGGCTGGCGTTGCAAACAGCGTTGGCTGCGGACAGATCAGCGCTGGTCAACACTACGCAGCTTGCCATGAAGCGCGGCATCGCGACGCTCAATCAGCAGTGCCTCCGTACAAGCAATCTCCTCGATGCCGAGAATGTCCTGTTTCTGAGTGGATACGCGGGAGCGCTTGCCAGCACTGCCGAACTCGATGGTATCGGTTCCGGTCTGACGTTGGAGGCACAGCTTGCCACCTTGTGTATTCAGCCCGTGCAGTCGTTCGCGAGTTTTCCTGCGGTGTTTGTTCCCAACACAAGTGCCGCGCTGAACTTGACGTATGGTGTCAAATTCGGAGCCAATCCGGTGTTGAATGGCGCATTCTTTGACGTCACCCTGGCCGTGACTGGTGCGGGAAGCAACGGTACCAGCACCATTCTCACCGACGCGGCTGGACGCACGTTGCCGCGCCAGATAGCAACCACCGTCACCCCAATTACAGTGCAGTTGAACTCGTGCCTTGCAGGGTCCCAAGTCGGCTTCAGCGCGAACTTTAGTTTCCTCCGCAGCGTCTGTCATTTTTCCACGCTGCTGTCGGAGCCACCTGAAGTAATTGCGACTTCGGGAAGCGTGTTCAAAGACGTGCAGCCCGCGTCAGTGCTGCCGAACGTACTCGAAGGTGATTTCATCACAAGGTTCTTCAGGGAGCGTGAGACAACACTGGGCAGTCAAGTGCTCGCAGACGTGGTCGTGCCGGGTACGTATCGCACATCCTTTTCACGGGGATTCATACCGGCGGGAACTCCCGTGATCACGTATCTGCTTCACGCAGATCCGGTGGACGAGCGGCCAGCCACCCGCCTGTTGAGCGGCTCAGTCACGTTTTCCCACGAGATTCTGGGTATCATTTTTACGCCGAGCGGCCTCGATGCTACCGATCTCACTTTGGGAGCACCCGGAACGATTTATCCGACGGGCGTCCTGGCGCGCGATGCGGGCGTTGAACCTGGCAGTACCGACGCCGATGAGGTGGGCCTCAGTGTCGATCGGCGCACGATCACCTTTACGATGGAGACTTTTCGACTCGGCCAGACACGCGTGGTGTTGCGAAAGTAACAACGCCGCGCAGTCAACCAAGCGCACACCAACACAACCGGGGCCTGCAAACCCGTGCATTGAGGCTGTAGCGCGTCTCAACGACTTCAACGTCATTAGGATCAGGCAAATCGCACCGGCGTGATGCGTGCTACACGAAAAACAGCACGACAAATAGCAACAACATGGTGAGGATCACCGTCATCGCGTCGCCAAGCGCCTACCGGCGAAACCAGTTGAACTGCGCGTGCCATACCGACCTCCCGTACCCGGGTAGAACCGCGCGTGCGGCATGCGCAGGCTGCAACGGCAACGGCAACGGCAACTGCAACCGCAACTACATCCACGCGGATTTTGGCGGAGTCATCGGATCAATCGGATACTTCGCTTCCCAACGGGGATACGAACGCTGGTGCACGGGCAAGTAATCATTCCTAAGAAGCAGCCCTCAAGGCTTGACGTCCCGCGATGCTACATTGCCCCGACTGGAACCAGTCGAATGATTCCTGAATTGAAGAAAACGAGCGGCACGAGGTGCACGGGCAGTCGCCTGCGTTCGCGGTGCGAAGTATCCGGCTAATCCGATAACTCCGCCAAAATCCGCGGAAAATGCTGTTGCACCTCTTAGCGGTGCTCCGCCCGGCAAGTTGCCCTTGCGAACCCCTGTACCGGAGAAAAATTCAACCCACGCAGGACAAGGTCGTCCGCTCACCCCATCACCCCCCGCCTCATATGACCGCTGCCATTGCCGGACACGTAACACAATTCATGAACGACGTGGCAGAACGCAACCCCAACGAACCCGAATTTCAGCAGGCGGTGCATGAAGTGGTGGAGAGCGTGCTTCCCTTTGTGCTTGATCACCAGAAGTACCGCGACGCACGCATTCTGGAACGCATGACCGAGCCAGATCGCGTGTTGAGCTTTCGCGTGTGTTGGGTAGACGATGCGGGGGCGGTGCAAATGAATCGTGCGTGGCGCGTGCAGTTCAACAACGCCATTGGACCGTACAAGGGTGGCATGCGCTTTCATCCATCAGTGACACAAAGCATTCTCAAATTTCTGGGCTTCGAACAGACATTCAAGAACAGTCTCACCGGACTTCCGATGGGCGGCGGAAAGGGCGGATCGAATTTCGATCCGAAGGGCAAGAGCGATGCGGAAGTCATGCGGTTCTGCCAGTCATTGATGAGCGAACTGTTTCGCCACATTGGTGAACGCACGGACGTGCCGGCCGGAGACATTGGTGTTGGCGCGCGCGAAATCGGCTACATGTTCGGACAATACAAACGTCTGGAGAATCGTTTTACGGGTGTGTTTACGGGCAAGGCACTCGCGTACGGCGGCAGCTTTGTGCGGCCCGAGGCCACCGGGTACGGAGCCGTGTATTTCACCGAAAACATGTTGTCGAACGCGGGCGCGGGCGTTCGCGGCCTGACGGCCGTGGTATCAGGCTCGGGCAACGTTTCCACCTATGCCATTGAAAAACTGACACAGCTTGGTGCGCGCGTCGTGACCGCTTCCGACTCGGGCGGTTTCATTCATGACCCCGACGGCATCAATCCGGAAAAACTCGCGTGGCTCAAGGACCTCAAGGAAGTTCGGCGCGGCCGCATTGCGGAATACGCCGAACACTTTAATGGGTGCACGTATCACGAGGGTGAGAAGCCGTGGAACGTGCCGTGCGATATGGCATTCCCAAGCGCCACACAAAATGAACTGGGTGAGGAAGACGCAAAAGCGCTCGTCAGGAACGGCGTGCGCACGGTGGCCGAAGGTGCGAACATGCCGAGCACGTTGGAAGCGACGCGCGTGTTTCTGGATGCCAAGGTGATGTTCGGTCCGGGCAAAGCGGCCAATGCTGGTGGCGTTGCGGTTTCTGGACTCGAGCAGGCGCAGAACTCCATGCGACTGAGCTGGTCGCACGAAGAGGTTGATCAGCGGCTGCAGGAAATCATGAAAAACATTCACGCGCAGTGTGTGAAGTACGGCACGGACCAGTCGGGGTACGTCAATTACGTGAACGGCGCCAATATTGGCGGCTTCGTGAAGGTGGCCGACGCCATGCTTGCCTACGGCATCATGTAGCCGAGAAACGGTCGGTGTGTTCGCTATGCAGCGAACGAAGAGTTCAGGTTTCTTTCGAGATGATGACCCGCGACGTCTGCGCCCCAAGGAGCCAGTCGATGTCCCTGTTATGCTGCATCTGCCAATCGCGCGCGCGCCGTGCAGTCGCAGTGCTGTTCGTCGTGATAGTGGGGTGCCGCGGTGATCTTGCAACGACACCGCTCACACCCGTCACGACGCCGCCACTCGGCGCGGGTGCGCCATCAGTATCGGCAACGTTCGAGCTGTTGGGCGGGTATCGACTGGCCAGCGACTATGCCAGTGAAGGATTGGCACTGGTCACGGATGCGGAAGGTTTTGTTGTCGAAGCAGTAGCCGGCGCACATGCGCAGACGGGTAGCGTGCATCTGTTTGATTTGCGTCGACCATATGGCACCGGCGACAGTGCCTCCGCGTACCCGGTACTGACGCCGTTGCGCACGTGGAGCGTTGCGGCGCTGTTCCCGCGATGGATACCCGGACAGAGTTTGCGTGACGTGGCGATCAACAGCAGCGCGACCGGCTACGAGCTGGCCGGAATCGGTCGGGTCTTCTACAACACGGCACCACGCAGCAGCACGCAGATCAACGTGCGCGAGATTCGCGCTGATGGCGTGTTTGGCGCGACGCGCGAGATCCCTATTACGCTTCCCGAGCAGGAATTTTCCGGCTTCATCAAACACGAAGATCGTCGTCGGGACTTTGATGCGATTGGCGCCGGCGCGTATGACTCCGGACAGGGCTCGGTGGCCGGACTGAGCTACGCGCGTCGCGACAGCGCAGGCAACTGGACTCGCCTGCTCACGCCTCCGGGATTTGGTGATCTCAGTTCACCGCGACTGCCGCGCGACGCCGGCTATTCGTGTAGCGATGGCCTGAGCTGGGTGTGTATTCCACCGGTCAACGCAACGGGAGTGTGGTCTACCGAACGTATTGGTGGCGGCGGTGTGCGATTCGGCAATGTGGTCATGTTCATCGCCACGCTCGGGTATGGCGAGCGCTCGTATGCGCGGCAGAGTTATACGTTCGGTGATCCCGCGCTTGATCGCGCCGTCGCCTATTTCTTCGTGCATCGCCCCGACAGCACGGTGCAGTTTCTAGGCTACGATCGATGGACCGCGGCAGCGGGGGGAGAGCCGGTCATTGGCGTCGCGCTGGGTCGGGTGCGTGGTATCAATGGCACGCTGCTGTTTGTCGTGAAGGCGAACGCGTGGGGTGAGGGAGCGACGCGAGCGGCGCCCGCGTTGCAGCTGTTCCGCATTCGGTGAACGTGCATTTCCAACGACATCGCAACTGATCTCGACCATCGGCGCGCAATGCGCACCCTACTTCACGTACTTCTCAAACCAGGCCAGGGTCGGGTCCCACACGTCATCGGGGAACTTCAAGATCGTTGCGTACGCGAGGTCGTGGTTGTACGTGGGGAACAGTCGATAATCATCGGGTACTCTGAGCGCGACAAGCCGCGCATGGAGCGACGCGGCTTGCGAAAACGGCACCAGGCCGTCAAGTCGGCCATGCAGAATTATTGTGGGTGGCGACGTGCCGGTCGCTTGCGAGATCGGGCTGGCGTCAGTCCATCGCGCCGGCTGCGCGGCCTTCGTCACGCCCAGGTATCGCTCAAGAAGTCCCATGATTGTGGGGACGGCCAGAAAGTCCGGCGCATTGAAGTCGGTTGGACCGGAAAGACTCGCGACGGCCTTAATGCGATGTTGGGGATCGTACTTGTAGGCCGCAAGGAGCGCGAGATGTGCGCCGGCGCTGTGCCCGACCAGCGCAAATTTCGCGTTGGCCACCACGTACTCCGACGCATGTTGCGAGACAAAGTCCAGCGCCGATGAAACGTCGTTTGACAGCATCGGATCGTGGACATTGAGCGGCACGCTGGCCAGGCGGTAGTTGATGTTCACGCACGCAAATCCGCGTGCGAGAAACTTGTTGAGATCAGCGGTCGTGAAGATACTCTTGTCACCGCCCTCCCACCCGCCGCCATGAATAAACACGACCACGGGCGTTGACGAGGTGCGTCCGGCGGGTAGGCGGACGTCCAGAATTTGCGCAGCGTCGGGACCGTAACGGACGTTGTTGACGGTACGCGCCGACAGTGTGGATGGCGGCGATGTGGTCGAGCCTTTCTCGGCGCACCCACCGGCGATACACGCCGCCGTCGCGAGCAACGCGACTATTACTCGTCGACGAGATAACATGACCGCAAAGCTTCGCGACGTCTCGGCATTCGTCAAGGTTGCACGCAACCACCGATGCACTTCCACGAAATCAAAGCAGGTAGTATGGTCCGAAAAGTCCGAAAAGTCCGAAAAGTCCGAAAAGTCCGAAAAGTCCGAAAAGTCCGCCAAAGTCCGCCAAAGTCCGCCAAAGTCCGCAAAGTCCGCAAAGTCCGCAAAGTCCGCAAAGTCCGCAAAGTCTGAAAGGCTGTTGATCGGTTAGCGATGTCGGTTCCGGCGCCAGTATTCGCGCACCTCTGCCAGGGGAAGACCGTCAACTGACCAACTTCATTTTGGACTTTACGGACTTTGACGGACTTTGCGGACGATATCTGCGCGGCGTCTGCTGGCCAGTCGGGTTCAAGTTGTACACTTTTGGGCATACCCGCACACCACATCTTATGTCCCGCCTCAAAGTTGTCCGCAGAAGGTCAGTTGCAAAATTTGGCCACGCCACGTCGGTTGCAATGGGCGTATTGTTTGCATCTCCTGCAGCGACGCACGCGCAAGCTGTTACAACCGAGATTCAGGCGTTCTCTGGGTTCACGTTGATAGACGGTACGACGCGCGCACCGATTCCGAACGCAACGTTGTTGGTCCGGGGAGGTCGCGTTATAGCGGCGGGGCCTTCGTCGTCTGTGTCGATTCCCGCTGGTGCGCAGCGCACGTCACTCGCGGGCAAGTTCGTGATTCCGGGGCTCATCAACTCACACGGGCATGTGAATACTCCCGCCGATCTCTCGACGTACGCGGCCTACGGCATCACGACGGTGTTTTCACTGGGTGGTGAACCGGCCAGCGTGTTTGCGGCGCGTGCGGAGCAGGATGCACCAACGTTGAGTCGCGCGCGCGTGTATTTCGCGGGACCGGTGTTGTCGCCAGCCACTCCTGCCGAGGCACGCGCACAAGTGGCAGATGCGGCTGCGAAAAACGTGGACATCATCAAGATCCGAGTGGACGACATGTTGGGGACGACGCGCAAGATGACGCCCGAGGTGTACCGCGTCGTCATCAGCGAGGCACACGCGCGCGGACTGCGCGCGGCGGTGCACATGTATTATCTCGAAGACGCGCGCGACTTGTTGAGCGCCGGCGCGGATTTTCTGGCGCACAGTGTACGCGACTTGCCGGTTGACGCGTCGTTCACGCAACTGCTCAAGAGCAAAGGTGTTTGTTACACGCCAACACTCATGCGGGAAGTCTCAACGTTTGTGTACGAGTCGACGCCGTCGTTCTTTACCGACTCATTGTTCCTGACGCACGCGAACAAACAATGGATCACGACGTTAAGTGAACCCGCCCGTCAAAACGCCTTGCGCACCAACACCGCCGCGCAGAAGTACAAGGCGCAACTTCCGCTCGCGACGCGCAACATGAAAACGTTGTTTGATGCTGGTGTGCCAATCGTGATGGGCACGGACAGCGGACCGATGGGCCGCTTTCAGGGTTTCTTCGAGCTCATGGAACTGGAGATGATGGGCGACGCAGGTCTGTCGCCGGCGCAGGTGCTGGCCTCCGCGACACGCGACGCGGCGCGCTGCATGAATCGGGACGCCGAGCTGGGGACACTCGAAGCCGGCAAGCGTGCGGACTTTTTGGTACTGGACGCATCGCCACTGGAACGAGTGAGCAACTTGCGGCGGATCAACTCCGTGTGGATTGCCGGCAACCGTGTTGCACGATAACCCGGACGCGTGGAGCAGCGGACAAACCGATAACACGGACGGGTGGATGAGCCAACGAACCAATCGAAGCACAGGTCATGCGTTGAGTTATTGAAATAATGTTCGGAATCGGTGCACTCGAGCCGTCGTTGCAACGATCACCGAAACTGTCCGCAAAGTCCGTGAAGAGTCCGAAAAGTCCAAAGGCAGTTAATCGGTTAGCGATGCTGGGGTCGGCGCGAGTGATCGAGCAATTCTGCGCACCGAGCGCGCGTGCGTAGATCGTGATTTCGTTTCTCTTAGTTCGGTATGTGAGTCGTCAGGCGTTGTCGTCTACAACAGGTTCACGTGCTCTACAAACACCAACCGCCGGGACATCGCTGTCGGCCGCACCGCGTACGGATCAACTCCGTCGGCCAGATACTCCTCGTACTCCGCGACCACGATGCGATATCGGTCCGTTGCAGACGGCTCCGACGGCAACTGAACACTGCCGTACCACAAGGTAGGTAATTCGTATGCCGCTTCGATCAGCGATTCCTTGAGAACCGCCTGGAAGTCGTGATTTTGCATCAAGCCTTCGGCACGGGCCTTCTGCTGTGCCGTCATGCCGCGATTGCTCGCCGGCTGGGCGGGAGTTTTGCCGGCCAGCGGTTTCGCCGCTGACTTGGCAGCAAGCGGTCTGGTCGCGGCCTTAGCAGCAGACGCACCAGGAGTGCTGGCTTGTTGCCACAACGATTCGATGCCCGTCGAAATTTTGCGCCACCCAAAATCTTCACCGTGCGCCGCGGTCAGTTGTTCAACCCACACTTCGATCACGGTTGACTTCGCGATGTCAACCGGCAAACGCACCGTCGCCTTTTCTTCGTCATAGGTTGTGGTGTGAAAAGAGAACGCCTCCGCGTATCCCGACGACGACTCTGGAGCCGGGCCAAAAACTGTGACGCTGCGGCGCGTTGGATTTGTGTTGGACACCGTGAGCCACCGATTGGGCGCCAGTGCGCAGAAATCGGCCAACACGACGTTGGACAAATGGTTCTCCAGCAATGAACTGGGCTGATACCGCGCCACGGCTAATCGTACGAACGGGAAATACGACGAACCGTGCGTGATCTCGATGTCACAGTACCACAATCCCCGTTCGGCATCCCAGAACACATCGTGGGGAACAACATCAACACGACCAGTTGGCGCAAACTGCGGTACGCCCGGATGCGTGAGACCTCTCGTAGAAAAATTGTCGTGCGGTTGATCGGCTTCAGCAGATAGCGCACCCGGTGGCAACCACGCACCGGTGGGATCGGGCGCCATGCGCCGTAGCGGAAAATTCGCCTCGACGGGCGCAACACCTTGCACGTACGAAGACTTCCAGATGGGGTCGTTGCCCCACTGCGTAACTGTGTGTTTGTACGGCGGTTTGTTTGGATCGGCGGTGAACGTTTTCGGCGGGATAACCACAGCCAGCATCTCGCCATAACCCGTGGCGTTCCACGGACGATCCAACCACACACGCAACCCGCCGCCGCGACGCCAGCTGGTGGTTTTCCCGTCGTCCGCGACGCCACGCGTCCAACCGAACGTGGGCACGACGTACAACACTTCAGGGGCAGGTGGCGGTGCTGAGCTCATGACCCACGCAACTTTCGACGCGCCTTCGAGCTTCAAGTTCTTATCTGTCTGCGTGCGGAACGCCCCCGCGCCAACATACAACACATCATTGGGCATGTACTCGCGAAAGCGAGTGGTGCCAACAAGCGAATATTCAACACGCCGGTACCGCGTATCGCCAAAGTCATGCACCTTCGGCTCGATGACCGTCGAATGATCTCCTGCCTTCAATTTGTAGTGGCCGAACTGGATGGAGTCTTTCGGTCCACCCTCAGGCAACGCATGTTCGAGGATGCCATTGTATCCCTGCGGATCCGTAATCTTGATGGAAAGCGGTACGGCCTCTTTGGGTTGATCGGAGGGCGGTAGAATGCCAATATCGCGCGGATCGTGCCACACGGCGTGCAAATCAACTTTGATGGTACTGTCGCGATGACACATGGCAGTCACAGTCGGTGTCACTGCAGTTGCTCCGGGCACTCGGCCTACCAGTATTTCAATAATGTCCGGCTTGAGCAACGGCCGTTGTACAGCGTGCACGATTTCCATTTCACGTACGGGCGTGAGTGACCATACCTGCCCGTTTCTGGCACGCTTTGTCAGCATGTCGTCACGCGCTGCTTGTTTCACCCAATTCCACACGCCCATGACTTTGAGTGTTTCATCATCGATTGTTGAGGAAATACGCAATGTTGCACGTGTCGCTTTAGGTGTTGGTATGAGCAGTGTATGCGTGCGCTCGTCAAATCGCGGAACCTCACCAGTGGCTTCGTACACGCGAACAAGAACCGGCGATACATCCGGCCACTCCTTGCCTTTTCGATAGAGCGGAATAAAAATGGGCTCCAAGGGCGAGATCAGTGGGTGATGAAACAGAAGCGCGACGATACGCGTGCACAGGGGATCGGGCAGGAACGGCAGCAGTTCCGAGCCCGCGGGCAACACTGCGAAACTAGTGGTTCCCGGTTTGACTGTGTCATCCGGCTCGTCTCGCGATGAAACTGGCGTCTTTTGTACCGGCGTGTTCAACTTGCCGGGCAGCGCAGCAATTGGGCCGGTAATCGGTCCGGCAGTACCGGGCACGATACTAAACTGCGCGAGTTCCTGGTCTCGTGCCGCCAACATCGCGTACTGCTGTGGAGTTCCCCACTCTGCGCCATCCAGCACCCCGTGCAACTCGGCTTCGCGCTGCGATATGCGCGCCGCAACGGCCCAGCGCTGCGCCTCCTGGGCGGAGAATGTTGCATCATCAAACTGGTCGTTGAACGAACGCACGACACTGCGTGCCATTGATTCACCCGCCAGCGGAACCTGCGCACCGATCTTCGTACCAACTAACGCGAAATTGGGTGGTTGAATCGGTTCAAACCGATAGTAGGGTGTTGCGGCGGTAATGGCGGTATCGTCACCCGGATAGTTGGATGCTTTTGGATTGAGCGAGTTACCCGCGAGATCGACCGCGCGGACACGCACGGCGTACACGTGACCGTATCGCAGTCGGGGCAGCGAACCCGGACTCGGAACGAACACCGTTTTCAGTCGAATACCGTCGGGAATTTCGGACGCACCGTCGCGCAGCTTTGTATCATCACGATCAATCGCTTTGCCGGGCTGCTGCGCCACGAGACTCCATCCGTTCCACACGGTCAAGGCCTCGTGCAGGAACACCACGCCGGGATTCGCCCCGTCGGTAGACGACGTGGCTGCGAGTCGAATCGTGCCTTCCTCGCGAAGTCCTTTCAGGACGATCGCTCCCTTGTTGATATCATAGTCGGCAATTCGCTCGCACAGCGAGCGCCATTTGCCGCTCGATTTATCCCAGATATCGATGCGCCATCCGCGCACCACGTCTTCGGCGTACAACTGCGACGAGGCCGGAGCAAGACCGTCAAACATCCGCTTGATGTTGTCGTCCAGCACTTTGTTGCGAGCAAACGCGTTACCAAGCGCCTTGCCACGTTTCGAATGTACCAACATCAGGCCAGCATTGCGCAACGCCGGGGCGCCGGCGCGTTTCGGCAACTTCGTAATCGCATCAAGGTGACGGTCCGCCACCGAATGGCGGCCAAGTGTGCGGGCGAAATTGATCACCTTGTGACCGGCGCCGTCGACGTCCATTTGCAATAACGCAAACCGATCCGACAGTTTGAGCAAACCGCCACTCACCACCAGATCTTCCTTATCTCCCGACGGACGCGAAACGGTGGTCAAGACCGTATCAGCGTGTCGTGTATGCGTGACCGGTGATGCCGAACGGCGCTGCACGCGTTTGTTCGCGTCGCTCTCGGCTGGAACGGTCGGAAGTTTTACCGTCACCCACATTGTGAAATCGGCGCTGGCTGGCATGCTGGTGCGCGGTACGACGAAGTCAAGTACGAGACCGAGTTTGCGCAACAGTGTGGGGTACTGATTCATCGCCGCGACAATCTGATGAAAGTCGATGCCGCTGACGGCTTTGGTCAGATTGGGCGGCGACGACACGTGATGCTGATACGTTACTTTGAGCCGGGGGTCGTCTTCGGGCGCGAATGTTTTGGTGGTGACGGCGTTGGGCGGGGTGTGAAACATCTGAAACGCCGCCAGGGGCGGCCCACTGTTGTCGTATTTCGAAAGTTTGCCGTCCTTGAAGTCGGAAAACATCCGCCCCACATCGCGGATGTGCGTTTTCTTGTCAGAATAGGTGCTGTCGATGGCCCCGACGGTTGTGATTAACGGCCCCAGATCGCTGACCATTTGCCCGACCGACGGCAATCCGATGTTCGAAGCAACGGTGAGTTTCTCGTAGAGGTCAGCAATTGTTTTATGCATCGCCACAGTGTCGTATGAGACTACCGTGTTTTTGCTGCGATCGGGTAACTGTTGCGCGAGCACCGACGTGCTGTCCGGGAAAAGCGCCGCCCACGTCGCTTGATCGGCCGTACCAACCGACGCGTCAACCGTGGTAGCATCGAGTGGTACGATGCTGGAGTTCGATCCAACGTGCAACGTGAAGGTGGTGCCTTTCAGCGTCTTCGGCCAGGAGACGAAATCCGAAAACGCCTTGAGCGTTGGTGGTTGTGTTTCCGGTTCGAGGCGTGGTGAAACCAGCAACGAGAAACGCAACGATTTTCCGTCGCGTGTTATTCCGTTGGGGAGTACGGTCCAGATAATTGATTGCTTTGGCATATCTCTCAGGCCTCCGCGAACGCGGAACAGTAGGTCGACCAGGTAGTGTCGGCGGGAACCAATTGCGCAAACTTTGGATCGGCATCAGACCCGACAAATTCGCGGCGGCAGCGCACCGTTACCTCGCCGCTGAATACCAGGACTTCGATTTCGACCGTGACCGACGCTTCTCCCCAAATGAGGGATTTGCTTCCGCGTTTTTCGTAGGTCAGCGAAAGGTTGAACGTGATGGAAATTGAGATGACGGCCATCACGTCCAGTTCGCCGTGCACACGCACATAGCCGGTGAGTTGTACGAGTCCTTCGTCAGAGTCCGTCGGGCCCAACCAATGGAAGTAGATGCCCGCTTTGATTTCAACTGAGCCTGATGCGACACCAAGATCGATCGCCAAACGCGCGGCGGCTTCGATGGCGGCTTCAATTTCCCTGATGCCGTCGGCCCCAATGCCAATGGCGACAAATCCGCCACCGCCCAACAGCGACACGGTCAGTGAAAAGGGATTCTCGCGATCGGCGAAATTGAAACCGACCTCCATTGGACGTACATCAAACGGCAGTGTGAACCGCGCGCCAACGGACAGGCCCGACAGATCAAAAATGCCTACCTGCACCCTGGGAATTGTCAGCGAATATTTCGCTTCAATTCCGTTGGCCGTTACGGAAAGTGCCGAGGGATCGGCAAATCCGTTTCCGGGCAACAAGTCCTTGAGCTGATTCACGAACTCCAGCGCTCCGCCAAACTCTACGGCCCGAGTGGGATGCAGGTCGACCTGAACAACTGGTTTCTGTCCTTTCGTCGTTTTGAAATTGAGTTCACGAAACCACAACACAATGAAGCCGAACAGATTGACCTTGAAATTGCCAATCGTCGAATCGGTTGTGGTGTTTGCCGAATTCGGCTCACCGACGACGGTGGTGGTAGTGGCGCGCAAACGAAACGGCGATGCCCCGCCGTCGGCTTTGTACAGCAACAGCCCCTCATTCTTGCCGGAAAGCGTTGTTTCCCAATCGTAGCGTGCTTCGACTCGTGCGGGTTGACCACCCGACGCCGGAATTTCGCGTGAGACAAATTTTGGCGCACCCGCCCCGCTGAGACTTGCGCGCGGGAGGTAATCCTTCAAAACGATGCTGCCCAGTATTTTCGCGTCGCCCAGGAAGGTTTGCGGATCGAACTCGTTGTTCTTGACTTTGGTGAGGTCGGAGGCGAGCCCAATCTTGCGCGACAGCGCTGTAAAGGACGTTGTTGGCGATGCTACTGCACCAACCACATCTGTTTGTGCGGTCGTGCTGCTGCCGCCAAACGCAAGGTTAAACGGCGCGCCGATGAGCTCGAGAAATACTTCGCCGGTGTTTGGGTCACCGCTTGCCGTGCCAAATCCATTGCTGCTGTAGAGCGGGTAATATTTTACCCGCACCGGCGCAATTTCTTTACCGAGAATGCGCTGTGCGGCCAACAGTGTTACACGCGCCTCTTTCACTTCGGGATACGTGTTCAGCAGCGTATTCGAATTCGATGCCACTGTGCCTGCCTTGAACGTCAAGCTCTGCGTAGGCATACGTGTGTCGCCCGCGCTGCCGGGATCGGGAGGCGCGTAACAGATGCTGGCGCCACCCATGGCGACCTCTCGTCGCGCCGGACCTTCGGCGTTGTACGAATTCTGCACGTTGCGCATGATCGGCACTGACAAATCGGTGCCTGGCACATGCTTGGCGATCGTTGCGGTATTCGCCACTTCGCTCATGAACAGCAACGGCATTGAAAAGGTGCTGCGTCGTCCGGCACGATCGACGGCCGCGAGATCGAATCGAAAGTCAGCGCCGACTTTCAATTCCATCATCGGCCAGAACAGTTGGCGAGGCGTGAGCCCGCCGGTGTAACCGGGATCGATGTACACCTGACCCTCGGCTTGATTGGCCTTGCTGAAATCCGATTTCGGATCCTGCAGGTTGGGCGTAACACGCGTCAGCACTTCCACCGATGTAAACGGAAATGGATGCCCGCCCGTCGAATGTCGTGTTCCATCGAACGTCTTCACTGGTTCGCGCACCACGATGAAGAACCGTTGTCGCAACACCGCCACGCGATTCTTCAATGCACTACCCGCAACGCTGTCTTCAAACTTTCGCTCGGTCACTTTGATCAGCGAAGCTGCGTGCCCGAAGGGGAGCAGGTAGCCCGCGTACACCACGCGCACGTAGTGATCGCGGCCCAGTGACATCATGTGTCGCCACTGTTGCAAATCCACCGAGTCGGGTCGCGTCGTCCACGACTGTTCGGCGTCCAACAATCCGCCTAACGCCGAGAGGATGAGGCGATTGGCTTTGGCGGCGCGGGGCATGTAATCCACACCGTCCTTGTCTTTTTCGCCGAAGCCGACCATGAGCTGCACCAGCATGCGACGGTCTTGTGCGTCCAGCGGCATGCGGAACGGCTTGTCCACGATCGCCATCAGGTTTTGCGCCCGGTAGTCATCCGACCAGATTGCGCGAATGCGTGTGGCCGTGTCAGCCGCGCTGAGGTTCATGGGCGACGTCAAGCGTGTGTGCCAGAGTTCGTGGCGCCCTTGTTGTGCAGCGGCTGATGTTCGGTGCGCCCAGATTGCCGTGCCAATGGGTGATGTGATCAGGCGATACGGCAATTCGAGTGCAGTGGTTCGTACGCCGGGATTGAAGGGTGTCGCGAGGAGAGGCAGCTGTGGTGTCGCGACGAGGTCACCGAACTGCAACTTGCCGTCGGCGGCCGCGAGACCCTTGCTCAGGACATCCGCGAATTGCTTTTGCAACGCTTCGATCGACTTGAGGCGTTTGTCGGAGGGCGCCGTGGTTTTGAGGTATTGCGCGGTACCTTTGAGGTTCTCGATCGCCGCCACAAAATCGTCCGAGCCCACCAGGTCGCTTAGCATCTGACCAGAACCGGACGTCTGCGTGATCGTGCCAAGCGCGGGTTCTGCAACCGCCGCGAGCGGGCGTCGCGAATGCCACGTGTGCGCCGCTTCCAGCACCGCTTCGAGTGTGTACGGAATCGATGTGACCGCGCGTGGCATCACGAACGCCAGGCGGCTTGGGCCAGAGATGCGAATTTTGGTGGTGCCCGGCAGCGGAGTGGTGTCGCCCGATCCTGGTACCGCAAGATTCTTGTTGTCGTAACCGGGTTTGCCGTCGAATTCGTCGTCAACGAAGTCCTGGTTGTCTTCCGGTTTGACTTCGGGACCGGTGTTCTCGAGATACGCCTGCTCACCAAAACTCTGTGGTGGCAGTTTGATGACGAGGAGTGCCTCTTCGTCTGGCTTGTCGCGCTTGAGCCTTGGGTTGGGACCCGTAACAATTTTCAGGTTGTACAGACTGAGTTCGGCCACAAACAGGTCGTCGGGGCGTCGGATGTTGACGCGCGCCACCCTCCTGACTGAGTCCAGCGATTCGAAGGCGCTTTCCGCATCCGTCTGCCATTCGCGCTGCGTCGCGTTGGTCGCAGTGAAATCGCCTTTCCGGCCGGCGATTTCGGGTTTGGGATCGTCGCGTTTCCGGACGGGGGTTCTGTCTTTGCGGCTCGCCATGTGCCTGGTCTCTCGATAGCTGGGAGGCCCGCTTCCGTGGTCGGGCCGACATGGCTCGTTGCGAAGTGCTGAGGTGCAGCGCTGCTCAGGTCAAATCGCGTTGAGACAATCGTCTTCAGTTATCGCGCCAATCGCATTGAAAAGCGGACATCGCTTCGCCAACCGCGCGTCACCGCGGCGCAAAATCCCTTGGCTAGAACTTGTACCACTGTTTGGTTTTGGGCGGTTCCGGAACTGGCGCCCGCGTTGACGGAATTGGATTTGTTTTCGTGCCTTCCACAAACCCGAAAACAGCGAGTCCAAAACCGATGGCGGGGTCGAGCACCGAACGCGTCTGATAAATGAGGGTTGCGGCGGACAACGCGCAGGCGCGGGCCGCTGCTTCGCCAGACAGCCCGTGGCTGGCGGCAATGTCGGCAATTTTTTCGTCGAGTTTTTGTTGCGTTTCAACAAGCGAAATGAGCGGCGCGTGGTCGGCGGTTGGGCCCGAGCTCACCTTGCTTTCGTCCACGACTATTCCCAGTCCCGCCAACCCGGACTTCATCACTTCGACCAGCAGCGGTCCGCGTTCGTTCGCGATGTCGGAGAAGATGGGAGCGCCGACGGGCATGTTGACCGTTGGCAATCCAAAGGTGCGAAACAGCAACGTACCACCCATGCGCGCGGCGGCCGTTACGCACGTCTCAGCGTGCGCGCCACGTTCGGTGGCGAGATCATTGATGATGATGCTGGCAATGAGTTTCGAGGCCTTGAGTTGGGCGTCGAGGTTGGCTTCGTCGAAGGACATGCCGGTGACGGGAGGTGGGTGCACGGACCGACTGCTGAATGTGTTGCCGCTGGAAAAATCGGACAAGACTGTCTCGAACGCTCTTCAACTACACAGTCTGCTGCCCGCCAAGCATGGTTTACGGTGTTGTGGTGCGCGCTACCCACCAACGGTGCTAGCTGCGCAAGAGCAAAACAATGTACATCCCATACACACCAAGCAATACGCCACCCTCGGCACGAGACAAGCGTGCGCCTGATCGGAGCAGAGGCAAGAGCAGCACAGTAGTGCCGATCATCCACCACATGTCACCGCGAACTATTGCGGGCGCCACCGGAACCGGCGCGATTAGCGCGGTCACGCCAAGGATGCCCAGAATATTGAAGATGTTCGATCCAATGATGTTCGCGATCGCCACGTCGGTGCGCTTGCGAAAAGCCGCGACGAGTGATGTGGCAAGTTCCGGCGCACTCGTGCCACCTGCAACGATTGTCAGGCCGATAACACGTTCTGTCAGGCCGGCGATACGCGCCAGCGCGATCGCTCCATCGACCAGAAACTTGCCGCCGACCACCAGACCGGCAATGCCCAACGCAAGCACACCGAGCGTGATGAGCAGCTGTGGTTTCCCCTTGCGTGCAGGTCGCACATCGATGTCGTCTGCCATCGCCTGCTCGGCAAACTGACGGGCCTCTGCAGCGCCGACATCGCGACGCGCGACGTGCACCGTGTAGGCGATAAACATGGCAAAGGTAATGACGAAAAATCCGCCTTCGATGCGGTCAATGGCGCCGTCACGCGCCAGCGTCAGACACAACAGGCTGGCACCGAACATCACCGGCCATTCGAGGCGCACGGCTGACCCGTGAACCGGGAGCGGGATGATCAACGCAGTGAGACCAAGTGTAGCCGCAACATTGAAAATGTTGGACCCTACCACGTTAGCAACTGCGAGATCGGGCTCGCCGCGCGCTGCGGCCATGAGGCTCACTACCAGTTCAGGCAGTGATGTTCCGATGGCGACGACCGTCAGACCGATAACGACTGGCGACACACCGGCGAGGTCTGCAATCGTGGTCGCCGCTCGCACCAGTGCTTCGCCGCCGCCTGCAAGCAGAACGAGGCCGAGCAGTACCAGCCCCGTCGCAGTTAGAGCGTCCATGCAGCGAACATACTTGCGTTACACCCTTCGTGCTACACACTGATTGACAAAGGGTCACGTTGCTGAGCAACGCGACCCTTTGACACTATGTAATGCACCCTACGCCCCAAATCCGGTCGGGGCTTTTTCTTCCGCCGGGGAGCTCAACACTTTGGCAAAGCACCAGAATGTGCCCACCCATACGACTATGAGCGAAACAATCATGGTAACCCATCCTCCTGCAGTCATGTTCGTCTCCTCAGTCCGAAGGTAGTTTGTCGTCGAGATCAAATCCGGCTGCGCGCAACCGCTTTTCTCCCAGCCAGGTGACTACGAGCAGGTATACGAGAATGGCACCAATCATGAGCATGCCAACGCGCGCCCCCGTGTTGGCCCACGAAGCGGCCAGTGATGCGCTGAAATTCTGGACCGTGAAGCCCACAAATACAATGATGAGATAGGC